>Ga0154020_10007669_pt1 | contig 12581 bp, 11 predicted proteins | sample Klosneuvirus_201_FD_109709 | JGI IMG/M metagenome (GOLD analysis project Ga0154020, IMG submission 109709) | Active sludge microbial communities from wastewater, Klosterneuburg, Austria - Klosneuvirus_20160825_MG | ecosystem: Engineered > WWTP > Aerobic digester > Activated sludge | place... | reverse complement strand
TCCTGTTCAATGCGGATCTTGATTTCCGTCTCTCGTTTAATGTCTTCCAGAACGTTGCGGTTCCGTTCTTCGCGCGCCAGATTCGGTGCCATCTGTTGCTTCCAGGCTCGGATCGTATCCTGACTGCGGCGAATATAGCCCGCCAGAGTTTCCAGCGACTCCTTGTTGAGTGGGGCGGATTCGACGGTTGCAAGAGTATTGTCAAGAATCTGCAATGCTTCGTCCGGACTATCCTGCTTGAGCTTTTCAGCGCGGAAGACGCTGTTCATAACTTCTGTCCGCAGGCGATCAAATCGCACGTCCGACGCTTCTGAGGCCACTGTTAAAGGATCTCTCTCGTCGGTGGAACCAGTTGATTTTTCTGGCGACTCACCAGTATCAGCGGATCCGGTAAACTCCTGTTGAGCTGACGCAAGCTGAACTTTTCCGGCAGGCGTGGTGGCAAGATCCTGCAGGAAGTCCTGCAACTGGCGTCGCTGCACCCCACTCAGTTCACCAGCCTTTTGCCATGCTTCGGAAAACGCTATTTTGGCACCAGTGCGATCACCGCTGCGATACAACTGGACGCCACGGCGATAGGATCGATCGGCCGACAACTGCTCCGGTGCGATGACCGGAAAATCTGCCGTGGCAAATTCGGAATTGTCGTATGGGGATGCCGCGAATGGATTGTCGGCGGCCTGTTTGCCGGGCTGCGTCACGTCCACTGGATTTCGCTGAGCCAGTCCCCGCGTGTTGTCGCCATCTTTTTGACGCTGAGCCAGCATGTCGGCTTCTTCCAGCACCAGTTCCGGACGATCTTCCAGCAGACCAAACGCCGCATCCTGCTGCTGAGCCTGAACGGCAAACTCCTGCGCGGTTTTGGTATCGCCAGCCTCCAGCGCCCCACGGGCATTGGCCACCAAACGACGGGCATCTGAAGATGCGGACGAGTCATTTTGCGCTAGGCCTGAAGGAGCGGTATCAGGAATTTGCACGCCGCCCTGACCCCGCGTTGCCGAGTCAACATCATGAAGCACAAGCTCCGGACGATCGTCCAGGACGTTGTAGGACACATTCAGATTCGAGGCCATCGTCGCCTTGTCACGTGCTTCCGTGAGGCGACCATGATTCAGTGCTTCACGAGCGTCGCGCAGTAGCTGACGAGCCTTTTCGGCCTCCGGCGATTCGTCAGCGTTCATTGAAGAGAACGCTTCGAATGCCCCGGAACCTGATCTGGACAGCTGGGTAATGTCGCGGCTGACAATGGCAGGACTATCTTCGAAAATACCGTAAGCCACTTCGTAAGTTGCAGCTTCATCGGTAAGCTTCTGCGCCTCAGAGAGATTGCCCGCATCCATTGCCTGACGAGCCCGGTTAAGCAATACTGTCGCCTGCTGATAGTCGTGCTCGGTATCGCGGGAACGGAGCTCCGGAGTCACCGGTGTCGATCGTCCGCCAGCGACAAAGGTTGATGTCTTTGTTTTTTTTTCAATGTCAGCGAGAACGTGTTCCGGACGGTCGTCCCACAGACCCCACGACGCATTTAGCTGACGCGCCTGCAACGCTCGGGAGCGGGCCAGAGCGATATCGCTACTGGACAGCGCCTGTCGAGCCTCTTTGACCAGACGCTGAGCCTGCTTCTTCTTCAGCAACTCACCACTGGTGACAGGAACGTCGGCATTTTGTTCTCCGGCAGGAGCCTCACCGGCACTAGTCTTTTCGTTGCCAGTGACTGCTTCCTCGAAGGGATTCACTTCCATCGAATCTGTCCGGCTGTCCGCCGCACGTTCCGCCGGAGCAAACAGGTTGTCGTCATTGGTCGCCTGACCATTCGGATTGAGCGACTTCAGGAACTGGTCCGGTGACTGTTCAGATGCACTCCAGTCGGAACACAGCGAAGCCGCCGTTCCCGCCAGGCGGCGTGCTTCAGCAAGATTGCCTTTCTGCGCCTGCTCTCGAGCGTCCTGAAGAAATCGTCTCGCCACAGCACCGTAACCGTCTCCGCTTTCGGAGTCGGTCCGGGCTGACAGCGCTCGTGACGGATCGCCGCCGCTGAACAAATACAGCGACACGGCCATCACCGAAGCACATATAATGAGTCCGATGGCCTTGTACACTTTAGGATCCTCCTTCAGGAATACTCGACAGAACTTTTCAGTCCTGACCAGCGATCATCCATGATCTTCGAGCCGGTCATTTCCGGCACAGACCATGATTCGGTTTTGAGTGACTCGATCCGAGTCCGGAATCCATTTCCGGAACATCGTCGTGAAACTGATCAGAGTCGTCTGAATTCGTCCTTCAATTCGCCCGGTATCAGCGCGAGTTGGCGACGATCATCGGGAAGTCATAGCTGCTGCAGCCCACGTTGGTCAATACGACAGCAGCACCATCGGACTCCATTTTTAAAAAATTCTAAAAAAGCTGGATTTTTTGGCAACCCAGGCCACACGGCTCGAAACTCTGCGTCGAAGGCCGAGTCAGGAGCATCAGAAGCCGCAAAACTCGCTGGTGGCACATCGGAATCGGTCGCCCCGGTCTGCCACGAGGCCGTGAATGCCTCCCGGTCCGATGCTTCTGACGCGATTATTTCACCGGGGATGATTCTGAACCTGGCCAGCTCATGCCGCAGTCTCGCAGTCCTGACACCGACCGCAGCCAAAACCAGGCATCCACGTTCACGTCAATGAATCCAGACTGCAACGCGACCGGGCGGCGGGCGTAGAAACACTCCGCGACGCCTTCAGCGGCATCCAGTCGGCAGAGACAATCCAGGTCCACTTCATAAACTTCACCACGAATTGGCAGCCCCTGAGGCCACTCGACAAGTCCCGGGTACTCGCCGAGATCAAAGAGTCGATACTGCGGCGCAGTCACGGCGACGCCCAGAAATTGCTGCGACTGAAGCAGACGATGCAGCGCATAACCGTGCTTTAGAGATCCATAAACAAAGACACGGCGCGAAGCGTGCCGCATGATGAAATGCCCTTCACCCGCAGTCCTGAATGGCGCGACTGTACACGAGAGTGTCCGCATTCGTTAGAGTTACCGAACCGTTCGGCGCGACTCGAATTTCACCATGTCACCCGGTGCAAATCAAATGTCTGGCGGAAACCCTGACCGACTTCCTACGATCTTGGGTCACATTCACCTTCTCGACAAACATTTTGCGTTCGGACACCTCCCATGATTCAGCAGCATCAGATCGAGATTCGAGTTCGCTACAACGAAACCGACGCGATGGGTTTCCTGCATCACTCAAACTATCTCAGCTACTTCGAAGTTGGTCGGACCGAATTGTTTCGCGCTCAGGGAGGCAACTATCGACGCCTGGAAGAACTGGGAATATTTTTTGTGGTGGCAAAAATTGAAGTCAAATTCCGTCGACCAGCTCGGTATGACGACGTGCTCTCCCTCAAAACTGAGATTGCTCGCGCGTCACCTGCCAAGCTGGAGCATCACTATTGCTTAATGCGAGGATCCGAGGTTTTAACCGAAGGAGACTCGATAATTGCGTGTGTAAATCGAGCCGGAGAAGTCCAGCGAATTCCTGAGGATCTCGTTGGCCTAACAACTTTGTCGATTCAACCATGAAAAAAGGGGCTGGTTGTTTGACAGATTCCTGTCAGGAAGGATAGGGTATTGCGGAGTTTGAAGAGGTTCTCGCAACCTGAACGCGTGTTTCGGGAAGTTTTGCGTGGACTGCCGCCAATTGTTACGTGCGGCATGTTGATTTATGAAGGAAAAGAATGATGCGAAATCTTGGGATCCTGTTCGCGTTGGCTGCAATGATGCTGACCAACACCGCTGAAGCTCGACACAATTGCTGCAAGCCATGCAAAGTCCAGAAGTGCCATGTGCAGAAATGCCACGTACAGCATTGCCACGTACAGCATTGCCATGTACAGAACTGCCACACGCAGACGTGCAACACCTGCTGTGCCCCAGTTCAAAACTGTGGTTCATGCAACAGCTGCAATTCATGCAGCACGGACAATTCATGCAACAGCTGCGGTTCAACGAGTTCTTGCAGCTCATGTGGCAGCACAGGTTGCGGAGCGGGCGGATGCGGCGTTGTTGCTCCAGCGACCGCAGCACCAGCGGCAGCTGCTCCAGCCGTCGAAGAAGCTCCAGCTCCTCCAGTTGAAGCAGCACCAGCACCAGCACCAGCACCAGCACCAGCAGCTTAGTTAACTTGTGCTGATGGAAAGCGATAGAGACAAGATCCAAACTGGGTCTTCTTGTCGCTCACCTGAAGGTTAAACAGCGGCAGCAATGCCGCTGTTTTCATGCGCCTGGCAAAGTTTGCAATCAACGCTTGTCTTGACAATTGTCGTCAAAACGGTAATGTTCTGAGCATGGCGACCTCACCCACACCTCCGACGTCACGCAAGCCACGGTTTGATTCACCGGAACAGGAAACATTCCTGAACCTGTGGAGAACATATGACTGTCTGAAGGCGTTGGAGGAAGAGTTGTTCGGAACATTTCAATTGTCAGCGCAGCAATACAACGCGCTCCGTTTGCTTCGTTCCGTTTATCCCGCTTCGATGCAGACGCTGGCGCTGGGGAGGCGTTTGATCTCACGCAGCCCCGACACGACACGCATGCTGGATCGACTTGAACAGCGGCAGTTGATTGTCAGAGAGCGCCGCAGTGAAAATCGGCGTGTGGTTGAAATTGCCATTACAAAACAAGGACTGGATCTGTTGGATGAGATGATGCAGGACGTGCAGGCAATGCACAAGCGGCAGTTGGGTCATCTGAATCGCACAGAACAACGTAACCTGACAGCTTTGCTGAAACGAATTCGAGAACCGCATGAAGACGCCAGTTGTGACTGGCTTGATGAGGAAGAGAACTGACTCAGACCGCGATTTGTTTTCACGCCGGAATCGTGGTGACTTTATCTGGAAGACTGAACTTTTTCTGGAAGACTGAAATTTATCTGGAAGACTGAAATTTTTCTGGAAGACTGGCTAATCCACCGAATTACCCGCAAGTCCGCGGAGGAAGAAAAACATGAAAACGTCGCTCCTGACAATCTTCGTTCTCTGCGCCTTGAGTCACTTCGCCGCTGGCGACGATTGGCCAAATTGGCGCGGCCTGCACAACGACGGCCAGTCTGCGGAGATGGGCCTCCCTGACCAGTGGTCGCCAAAAGGTGAAAATCTGTTGTGGCGGAAAGAAGAGTACGCGACACGCTCGTCACCAGTCGTGATGAACGGTCGAGTGTACGTCGTTTGCCGCGCCTTTCCTGAGACCACTCAGGAAGGCGAAAAGACAGTCTGCCTGGATGCGAAAAGTGGTGAACTGATCTGGGAGAGCATCCACAACGTCTTTCTTTCGGACGCTCCGGCGGAACGAGTTGGCTGGTCCAGCGTCGTGGGTGATCCTGAAACTGACACCGTGTTCGTGCTGGGTCTCGGCTGCGTTTTCCAGTGCCTTGATGGAAAATCAGGGAAGATCATCTGGGAACATTCCATGAGCGAAGAATATGGAATGCTTTCAACCTACGGCGGACGAACCAACTTCCCGGTTGTCTTTGAAGACCTTGTGATTATCAGCGGGGTGATCATTGGCTGGGGTGACACCGCGATGCCAGCACACCGCTACATCGCGTTTGATAAGAAGACTGGCGTGGCGCAGTGGTTCAAGTCAACTCGTCTCCGCCCGAATGATACGACTTACAGCACTCCGGCCTTCACGACGTTCAATGGACAGGCAGCCATGGTTGTGGGAGCAGGCGATGGTGCGATGTACGCCTTCCAGCCACGAACCGGAAAAACGATCTGGAAGTATCAGGCATCCACGCGCGGCATGAACTCCAGTCCACTGATCGATGAACAGGGAATTGTTTACGCCGGGCATGCGGAACAAAACGCCAGCGATACTACGGTCCTTGGGGCCGTCTTCGCCTTCGACGGTAATGTGGAAGGTGAAATCAAGGAAGATCAGTTATTGTGGAAGATCCCGAAACGAGCACTGGGACGAAGCTCACCAGTCAAAGTAGGAGATCGAGTTTATTTCATCGAAGATGGCGCAACGCTGATTTCCGTTGATGCGAAGTCCGGCAAACTGGTCGGTCAGAAAAAACTTGGCCGGATTATGTTCGGTAGTCCTGTCGTAGCGGATGGCAAAATCTACGTCGTGGAAAACACAGGTCGCTTCTATGTACTGAAACCATCCGAGACCGGTGTCGATGTTGTGAGTGACACAAGACTTGCGCAGGGCGAGGAAGTATTCGGTTCCCCGGCCATTTCCAACGGTCGGATCTATCTGCCATCGAACGAAGCCTTGTACTGCATTGGAAAACCCGGGGTAGCCGTGAAGGCACCGCAGACTGTAAAGGTCTCGAACAGTCATGCTCCTGCGAGTCAGGACAAGACGATCACCCAGATCATGCTCACTCCGGTTGAAATGCTGCTCAAGCCTGGCGCAACTGAGACGCTGCAGGTCAAGGGTTTCAACAAGAACGGTGAATTCGTGAGTTTGGTGAACGATGCGGTAATCTCGGTCGAGGGTGGTGGGACTGTCAGCGAAGACCTGATTTACACGGCTCCCGCTTCAGGATTTTTCGCCGTTGTGCTCACCGCAAAAAAGGGAGAAATGTCGGCGACAGCCCGCATCCGCGTGATCCCGGCTTTGCCGTGGAAGTTTGATTTCGCCGATGGAAAAGTCCCACCGATTTGGATCGGAGTCAACTATCGACACAAGCCCGCACCACTCGATGGTGAAAATGGACTCGTAAAAATCAGTACCATTCCGCTGGGAACCCGCAGTCAGTCATGGATGGGATGGCCGGATCTGCATGACTACACGGTGCAGGCCGACTTCAAGGCCACGGAAAGCAACGGTCGTCTGCCCGATATGGGCCTCATCAACCAACGTTACACTCTCGACATGCTGGGTTCTCAAAGTCTTCAGATCCGGTCATGGACCCCGCGGCTGGAATTACGATTTGCGAAAACTGTTGAACAGGCATGGACCGCGAATACCTGGTACACACTTAAGTTCCAGAGCGAAAACAGTGATGGAAAAGTCACGTTGCGCGGCAAGGTCTGGGAACGCGGAGAGCCGGAACCGAAGGAATGGACCGTTGAAGCCACCGATGCGACTCCAAATACTGTCGGCAGCCCCGGTCTGTTTGGAAATGCGACAAATGCCGAATTCTACATCGACAATGTTCAGGTCACTCCCAACAAGTGATCCGATGAGACTCAAGGCGCACACCACAACGAGACGAGCTTGGCGTTTCTTATCAGACGCGAAAACCGCGCAGGTCTCGTCTTAAATGACACAAATCCACCAAAGGAAAATAATTATGCTGAAGGTCAAGGCTCAATTCATGGCAGGGCTAAGCCTTGCACTTATGGCGATGTTTTCGGGCAGCATCACTGTTGCGGAAGACCCGACGGCGTTTGTCAGCGGACAAATCGCGAAAATGAAAGTCGAAGCAAGCGACTGGCCGCAGTGGGGCGGAAGCTACTCACGCAACAACACTCCGGAAGGCAAAAACATCCCCATCAGCTGGAATGTTGAAACTGGTAAAAATATCCTCTGGTCCATGCCGCTGGGTTCTGAAACATATGGCAATCCCGTGGTGGCCAACGGTGAGGTGTATGTCGGCACGAACAACGGCAACGCTTACATCGAACGATACCCAAGCTCTGTCGATCTTGGCGTTCTGCTCTGCTTCGATGAAAAAGACGGCAAATTCCTGTGGCAGCATTCCAACCAGAAGCTGTCCACGGGTCGCGTCAACGACTGGCCGCATCAGGGTATCTGCTGTGCGCCTTACGTCGAAGGCGAACGAGCTTGGTACGTGACCAGTCGCGGTCAGGTTGTCTGTCTGGACACGAAAGGCTTTCTGGACGGAGAAAACGACGGCCCTTACGTCGAAGAAACCGTCAAGGATAATACGGACGCAGACATCGTCTGGATCCTGGACATGATGAGCGAACTGAAGGTTTCGCAGCACAACATGTGCAGCTGCTCTGTCACGTGCGTTGGCGATCTGTTATTCGTGAATACATCAAACGGAGTCGATGAAGGTCATGTTACGATTCCTGAAGTAGACGCCCCAAGCTTCATTTGCGTCAATCGCAACTCAGGTAAAGTTCTGTGGACGGACAATTCACCAGGTGGCAACATTCTCCACGGGCAGTGGTCGTCACCGGCCTATGGTGTCTTTGACGGAGTTGAACAGATTTTGTTTGGAGCTGGAGATGGTTATCTCTACAGCTTCTCGGCTGCCGGCAAGGATGGGAAATCGGAATTGTTGTGGAAGTTTGACTGCAATCCGAAAGACTCAATCTATCTGCTTGGCGGTCGAGCCACTCGAAATCACCTGATTGCCACTCCGGCCATCTACGACGGACTGGTTTACATCGGTGTCGGCGAAGACCCGGAACACGGCGAAGGGCAGGGCCATCTGTGGTGCATCGATCCCACAAAACGGGGCGACGTGAGTCCAACCATCGTCTACAACTCGAAGGATCCAAAGAAACCAATCGCTCAAAAACGCTTGCAGGCTCTGGTTGAAAAAGACGGTGACTTCGAGCGCGAGAACCCGAATTCAGCGGCTGTCTGGCACTACAAAGGCAGCGACCCCTCAAGCTTTGAAAGTACGATGCACCGCACTTGCGGGACCGTTGCGATCAAGAACGACCTGCTGTTCCTGGCGGACTTCAGCGGTCTGCTTCACTGTCTGAACGCAAAGACGGGCGAGCCGCACTGGACCTATGATATGTTCGCCGCCAGCTGGGCGTCTCCGCTGATTGTTGAAGATCACGTCTACATTGGCGATGAAGATGGCGACATTTCGATTTTCAAACTGTCGCCCGAAATGGAAATGGTGGGAGAAGTGAATATGGGGTCATCGGTCTACACCACCCCGATCGTCGCCAACGACACGCTGTTCATTGCCAACCGCAATCGACTCTATGCCATCAAGGAAGGTGCCAACGCGGGGCCACCCAAATAGACGCGATGCGTTACCCATGAGCAAATCAGAAGCCCGGCTTTTTCAAAAAGCCGGGCTTCTTTACGTTCAGGCCATCAACCGCAGCTTCTTACGCTCCTCTTCGATCATCGCAACTCGGACAATCTGAAAGCCGCCTTTCGCTGACTTGATCTCCAGCCGGTCAAGCTCGCCGTTGGCGCTCTGAGCATCACGAACGAGTTGTTCGAGTTCAGCCGAGGTCATTGCGGAGCCTCGCTGGCGTCTCGGTCCTGGCGGAGGAAGATTTTCAGGTCGGTCACGGGAATGTCAAAGACATCCAGCACCCGACGAATGGTATCGCGGATTGAGTTGGCAGAGAGATTGATTTCGGTGAACAGGTTTTCTCGAACCGCTTCGAGGATGATGCGAGTACGATCTGTCATGGGGTACTTTTCAACGTTAGGCGATGAGTGATGGACCGAGACTCGGCACGCAAGCCCTGCACGCGCCATATTGCTGCTGATCATAACGACGATCGTTTGGGCCAACCCTGTTTGGAGATCGTCCGCCTGGACGACCACCGCCGGACGGCGTTTGGCCGTGCGAAGGTCGGAGTTGGGGAACAACACCAGCACCACATCGCCACGACTAAAGGCTTGTCTCAACACACACTTTTCAATGTCCTGGGATGTACCGTGTCGCTCGGATGTCCGGAAACCGTTGTCATTCAAAGCCTGGAGGGATGCCGCAACTGGCGATGACTGCCCCGCGAGCAATCGACAACACTTGATCAAAAACTGCGTGATGCTGCCACAACTGAGGGTGTGTCTGTCTTCACAAATCCGTAGACGTGCTTCGCAGCTTCGTTTGCCCAGGCACTTGGCTCAGAAAAGATCCGTACTTGACGAACTACATCGCCCTCTTCCAGAGCATGGGGGGCATTGTGATTGATACTGAGGCAGTTATCAAGGAAATCCAGACACTCCCTTTACATTGAGGAATGAAATCCGCCGGCGACCACCACGCCGGCATCGCGGAGTTCGCGGATAGCGTCGAAAGTTTTCATGATGACGCTTCCAGGGCATTGGACGGAGCAGATCAATCCAATGCATGGTTGACGAAGAATGTCTTGGTTGCCGATCCCGTGTAGAGTGTTCCATTCCGCAGACGATTGGTGAGCAGTAAGCTGCGACGGATACTCAGCGTCGCCCTTGCTGATTTGCCAGGGTGAGTCCGTCCCGTTCGTTGTCCCTTTGGAATGACCACTCGTCGGATTCAATCACTCGTCTTCTTCTGAGTCTTACTGGCCCATTCGATACTTGATGTCGTAATTCGTAATGTAGTCAAGCGACTCCTTAGAGAAGCGATACCCTTCGGCGAGAACGTCATCGATCTCATCGATCACGCACTTCGTTTCACCGGAGTCCACAGATTCGATGAGGAGTCCACTCTTTCTCCAGTATGATGTATGTTGACGCATGGCGGCATCGAGAGACTCTGATAATTCTGCGAGGTGCCGTCCGTCCGTGAATACACAGAAAAACACGTAATACAATGAGCTATGCAAAATCGCGTGCAGCGATCGTTGTGTAAGTCCATCGGGACAGTAAATGGTATTGACTTCGCCTCGCATCCGTGCTGGTCCACCGGACTCAGGTTTCGCCAGCGGTGGCCGCAGGAAGAACTGACCTGGTCGATTCGCGAAATGAGACATCCACAATGAGCAATGACCATTCGAAACCAGGTTTCGGAGTGGGGCGAAGTTCTCAGATGATGCGATTGAGACTGGCGCAATCAGCCCAAGGCAGCCATTTTCCGAATGAATGTGAATTGCTCGCTCAACGCACCATGCGTAGATATCACGGCAATCGTTGGTCGCATATCGCTTAACGAATTGCGATCTATACGGCAGGCGATTAGCCGGACGGATAGATCGTGCGTTGAACGTTTCCGCTTCGTGGGGCCGCGTGTTGGGGTTGCTTAGTGCGGGATCAATACGACTCAAAAAGCGACATGCTCGAAATGATACACCCGAAGTGTTTCGGTGTCACGACCGGTGGGGCGGTGGCCGAAATTTTCGGTCGACAGGACGACCGCGGATCGTTCGGATTTGCGGTCGAGAGACGGGGCGTTATGAGACCAAAATGGTTTCGATGACATGAGGCGCGCAGCATCAGGTGACTCGGCGAAAGCGGTGGGCTCCGACGAGTCGCAGATGAGGGTTGCGTTGTCGCGGGAGCATCACGCATCGTCGTACCAATCCGGGCGATGGGGACCGTTCATCACATCATACCAGTCGGGCCGATTCATACGTGACACACCGTGCAGTGGGAGGCTGCAGTTGGGACAGAGGTGTTCGCGCGGGGCTTCGGACGATGGTTCGGTCGGGCGACCGGCCACAACAGGGGCCGCCTTTTTCAAAACACGCCATGAACCGTGCCGACGAAACGTATGCGCTGAGGAAACCCGTGCTTCCCGCGTAGCTGTTGTTGGGAATTGCGATGTAAGGCGGTAATTCGCCGCGAATTCCGAGTTCATGCGAAACGACTGAACCCATCTGAGGAAAATCGATTACGACCGTTTTCACCTGACAATACACCTGCCGTTCCCAGGATTCAAATCGGAAATCGGACGAAGCCGCTCACAACCCAGGCCGATGTCCTTCGTCGGACGGCTCGCGATTAAAAATTGTCGTGATGGCATCAAGCAGGAACAATGCGGCGTCTGAAAGTTTGACTCCCGGTCGCTGGTAAAGATGCATTTCCGTCGTGCCAAGTGCATGGCTCAGATCAATCGCTCCAATGGGATCCGTCAGACTCCGAACTCGGCGTTTTTCTTCGTAGGAAATAGCGACGCCCAGGCCGCGCTCGACCCAGTGTCGTCGGACTGCGGCCTGAGGAACAATTAACAGTCGACCGGTTGTCATGGGTTTCAGAAACTGAGCCAGCTTTGGAATGATAAGCGGCGCGGGCACCATCAGGTTCTCTTCCCGGATCCACTCCAGCAGCGTCTCCATTGACGGTGCGTGAGAAAAGTCATGACGATACTTAACGTTCCGACTATACAGCAAGACTCGTTTCCATTCGCAAAGAGGACGTGACTCGAAGCCGTTACTCACATCTTTGGGACCAACGGCAAAATCCACTCGCGAATGCAGCATCTGGGCAAGCTCATGCGGTTCACCTTCCACAATCTCCAGATCGACTCGGGGAAACTTGTTCAGAAACTCAGTCTCCGTCAGGACGCGGGGAAAAAAGTTTGTCGCCAGAGTATTCGTGAGGCCAATTTTCACCATCGCTCGACCACTGGAAACAGTCATCTGCAACTCGCCCACACTCTCGAGTACTCGCCGCACTTTCTCGCAGATCTGCTGCCCGGCACGTGTCAGCTGCGAGCCACTTTTTTTGCGAGTCAGCAGCGTCTTGCGTCGCGCCTGACGACCATCCAGTTTGGCTTCTAGATCATCGATCTCACGCGACATTCCGTTACCCACCTTGAAGCCGCGCGATTTGAGTTTCTCGCCGAGTTCATCAAGACTCATCGCATTGCCCTGATTCTCCTCGAACACATCGCTGATGGAAGACATCAGCCGCAAGTCATCGATTGTCAGTGAGCCGTCGATCATCAAAAACATCCCGAGTCAGGTTCGAGAATT
>Ga0154020_10007668_pt1 | contig 12581 bp, 9 predicted proteins | sample Klosneuvirus_201_FD_109709 | JGI IMG/M metagenome (GOLD analysis project Ga0154020, IMG submission 109709) | Active sludge microbial communities from wastewater, Klosterneuburg, Austria - Klosneuvirus_20160825_MG | ecosystem: Engineered > WWTP > Aerobic digester > Activated sludge | place... | reverse complement strand
TGATAGGAAATAGTTTACTAATTAAACTTTACAAGCATAATCCATTTACAGAGTCAGGTTTACATCAACCAATTATGACTCAGGAAGAAACTGCAGGAGGTAAGGTAAGGACTGTTGAATCACCATTGCAATATTTACCGTATGGAACTATAGTGAATATGTCTGGAGAATATTCTAAAGGATTTGCAGAAAGATTTAAGGTAGGAGACAAGTTTACATTGAGAAATGGACTAGCATTACAACAATTAATGTTCTTTTTAGATATTCCTAAATTAATGACATCTGGTTCAGGTATATTAGCTAATTTTGAAGGGATATTTAAGATTAATGAAAACATGATTGAAAATGGATTTAAAAATAAATAATATGAGAGATAAGACTGATACAAAAGATACAACTGTTCCGACACAAAGTTTGCAGGAACAATTAACAATAGCAAAATTTAACGATGATACTATTGTTAGAAGAGCTGAAATAATTACTACATACTTGGTAAACTCTGAAAATTTTTTAAGTAGATATTTTAATCGTAAATCTAAACTTGTACAAGATTTAGAGAATGAATTAAGATCTATGTTAATTAAAACTACTTAATGTTTAATTTTTCAGAAAATTCAATGCAAAAGTTAAGGTCTTGTCACAAAGACCTTCAACGCATTGCTATAGCTGCTATACAGCGAACCGAAGTAGATTTCGGAATTGCTGAAGGATATAGATCTATAGAGAAACAACAAGAATTATTCGAAGCAGGTAAAACTACAATAGATGGAGTAAAAGAGAAGAGTAAACATAACTATAAGCCAGCAATGGCATTTGATATATTTATATACCATCCTAAATCATCTATAAGAAAGAAAATTGCTAATGATCCAGCAACAATATGTTATGTAGCTGGTATATTGAGAGCCTGCTCAGAAGATCTTCTACAAAGAGGAGTTATTTCTCACAGATTAAGATGGGGAGGTAACATAAATGAAAATGGAGTAATAGAACAAGGTCAATCTTTAAATAGTTTGATACACTTTGAAATATTATAGTTAAAAAAAATAAATGAGTAAAATAATAGAATTTAATATAAAAGCTAGAAAAAAATTACAAGCGGGTGTTGATAAACTTGCTAATGCAGTAAAAGTAACATTAGGACCAAAGGGAAGAAACGTTGTTATCTCCGATCCATACAGACCACCTCACATTACAAAAGATGGTGTAACCGTTGCAAAAGCAGTCTTCTTAGAAGATCCAATTGAAAACATGGGTGCACAAATGGTAAAAGAGGTAGCTTCAAAAACTAACGATTTGGCTGGTGATGGAACTACATCAAGTGTAGTGTTAACACAAGCTATGCTTAATCCAGGTATAAAAGCATTATCTGCTGGAGCAAATCCTATAGATTTAAAAAGAGGAATTGATTTAGCGGTTGAAACTGTTGTAGCTAATTTAAAGGAACAGTCTGAAGCTGTAGATAATGATATTGAAAAAATCCGACAAATAGCAACTATATCTGCTAACAATGATACTGAAATAGGAGACTTAATTGCTGCCGCTATAGAAACTGTTACAACAGAAGGTGTTATAACTGTAGATGAAGCAAAGGGTACTGAGACATATGTGGATGTAGTTGAAGGTATGCAATTTAATAGAGGTTATCTAGCTGCAGCATTTATTACTGATACGGATAAGATGGAAGCAGTGTTACATGAGCCTTATATATTAATATGTGATAAGAAAATAAACAATACTAAAGAGGTATTACCAATTTTAACAAAAGTTGCCGCATCTGGTAAGTCATTATTAATAATGGCAGAGGAATTTGATAAAGAGGTATTAGCTACATTAGTTGCTAACAAACTTAAGATGAATTTTAAAGTTGTAGCAATTAAAACACCTTCATATGGAGATAGGAGAACAGATATTCTTTCTGACATAGGTGTGATAACAGGAGGTGTAGTTGTTGGAAAAGAAGGTGCTGATATTGAAAAACTTGAATTAACTGATTTAGGTAATGCAAATTCAGTGGTTGTTGGTAAGGAATTAACAACTATAGTAGATGGTCAAGGAGATTTTGAAGATATAACTGCTAGAATTAATCTATTAAGAGGGCAGTTACCACATATAGCATCTGACTATGAAGTAGCAAAAGTTAAAGAAAGAATAGCTAAATTAGTAGGTGGTGTAGCAGTACTTTATGTAGGTGCGCCAACTGAAACTGAAATGAAGGAAAAGAGAGATAGAGTTGACGATGCATTGGCAGCGACTAAGGCAGCTATAGCTGAAGGAATTGTAGCTGGTGGTGGAGTAGCTTTAGTAAGAGCAATAACAAGCTTAGAAAATTTAAAAGGTGCAAATGAGGATCAATCTATGGGTATTCAGATTATAAGAAAAGCTTTAGAAGCACCTTTGAGAATTATAGTAGAAAATACTGGGAAAGAAAGTTCTATAGTTTTAGATAAAGTAATCCAAGGTAAAGGTTCATTTGGTTACAATGCTAGTACAGGAATATATGAAGATTTGAAAAAAGCAGGGGTCATTGACCCAACTAAAGTAACAAGAGTAGCTTTAGAAAATGCAGCGTCAATAGCAAGTATGCTTTTAACTACTGAATGTGTAATAGCGACTAAAGAACAGAATTTAACAAGCCCTCTAGATCTAAATCAACTAGACTAATGTCACATTTTTTAAGAAGTTTTGATACTAATGAATGTTTCTGGAAACAGAATCCACAAGTACAGGTTATAGACCCATTTGCTGATTTTTATAAAGAAGATAAGTCAAGAGGTAAGAAGAAAAGCTCACAGATTATGTGGGCTATCTTCATGCTAAACGATCCGACTAACGCTAATAAACTTTATAGAATGAAAGCAGATATACGTAAAGAACAAATTGTTAAGAATCATTTTGATGATAAAGATTTTAAATTTGATGATTATGAATATTTATCTAAAGCATACTTAGATTTATTAATAACTAAGAAGGAAAGGCGATATGCATTTATTTGGAAGAAGTGGGAAGAACGAGAAGACTTTATACTAGGATTAGAATATGATATGGGTACTGCCGATTTTATAGATAAATTGACTGCTAATACTGAAAAGATATTAACTACTTTAGTTAGAGCTGAGGAAGATATGATTAAAGAACAAGAAGGAGAGGAACTAGCTGGTAAAGCTAGAAAATCTGCAATAGAAGGAATATAAATGGCTAGTACTTTTACATATAAACCAGTTGATCTTTTAGGATGGAAAGTTAGAAATATAAAAAACTTTCTATTTCAAGACCATCCAGAACTACATCCAGATACTCCAGAATTTGTAGATTACTGGATTAATACTCAACTTAAAAGATCTATTGAAGGTCTTTGGGTAAACGATGAAGGACAATGGGTATGGATGATGCCAAAACTCTACTGGTATGTAAATATAGGGCTAATAATAGATTTAGATGAGAAGAATAAAACCAGAGTACCAATAAGACCTAAACTTAGAGATATAGAATGGATTATTTTTACTTACCTATATGCTTGTATGGGTTTTTCAGGATTCATGGAAGATGATGAATATACTTGTAATGAAGAATATTCTCTCTATTTAAAAGATAAGGTTGATCCAAATATATCACCATCTCTTTTAGAAAGACAATTTAAAAAATTAAAACCATCAGTCTTTAACTCTAAAGGAGAATTAAAAACATACATAAATCCTTGGGATTACTTGAGGATACCTAAAACAAAAAATTTAGGATTACCATTATATGAAAATGAAACTTACGATTTCTTTTTATTAGGTTCAAGGGGTTTGGGTAAGAGTTATACCATGGCAGTAGGAGATTTACTGCATGAGTTTGTAACAAAGGGTATAAAATATTGGGAAGATATTAATATGATTAATAAGACCAAAATTGAAATATTTGTTGGAGCAGCTCAAAAAGATAAAGCTCAAGAATTCTTAGATAAAGCTAGATATTGTATGGATGCATTGCCTGGAAGTTATGGTAAGGGAGAGGATAAGTTACCTTCTCCATTCTTTAATAATTTATCAGGTTCTTGGAATATTGGGAACAAAGAATTAGAACATAGATATAGAAGTTCAGGTGGTGGTTGGGAAGGAACCAAGTCTAAAATAATACATGGTGTATTTACGGTAGAAAACCCAGAAGCAGGTGTAGGTATTAGACCAGTTAGAATTTACAACGAAGAGGTGGGCCTCTGCCCAAATACTGAAGATGTATATTTGGCTAACAAGAACTCATTAGCAATTGGTGGTAAGAAGTTTGGTATAGGGGTATACCTAGGTACATCAGGTAATGTTGGTAAAATACAACAATCTAGAAACTTAATGACTAAGCCTGATGTTTATAGAATATATTCAATGCCAAATTATTGGCAAGGTATAGGTAAATTAGGTTTATTTATTCCAGCTTATTATGCAATCAACGATTTCAAAGATGATAATGGGAATACTGATATTGAGAACTGTATAGAATATCTATTAGGAAAAAGGAAGAACATGGCTCCGTCTTTATTACAAGGGGAGAAGATGTATTGGCCATTATTACCTTCTGAAATGTTCTTAACGAAGAAAGGTAACGTTCTTCCAATAGCAGAATTAGAATTACATAGAAACAAATTATTATCATATGCTGACTTACATTTAAAATATACTGTAGGAGATTTAGTATTCGATAGTAACGAAACTAGAGGTATTAGTTTCTCACCAGATACGACAGGTAAACAACCAATTAATAGTTTTCCAACTAATGCAAAAGATGATACTGAAGGATGTCTAGCAATATATGAATTTCCAATAGAGGATGAGAATGGTAATGTACCTGAAGGAATGTATATAGTAGGACATGACCCTGTTAAGACTGATGAGGATGGTCTATCATTAACAACTATATATGTACTTAAATCCCCAAAATATTTTACTAAATATGGTGGAAACGAATTAGTAGCTTCCTTTATAGGGAGACCAGAAGCAGGTAGAAATGTTACCAATGAATTAATGGAGAAATTAGCAATGTTCTATGGTAATCATAGTAGAATGATTTATTTTGAAAATGCTGTAGGTAACGTTAAAGAGTATTTTGAAAAGAAGAAGAAATTAAACTTACTTGCAATTCAACCTACCACAGTTCTTAGTAAGAAAAGAAGTGGAGCAGTAAGAACAACTTCTGTAATATATGGTTATCCAATGTCCAATAGAGCGATAAAAAAGGAAGCTATAAATTATTTAAGAGATTGGTTATTAGAAGAAAGAGGGGAAATAAATGGAATCCCAATTAAAAATTTAGATTTAATTTATGATTTACGATTAATAGAAGAAATGATAGCATTTAATTATGATGATAACTTTGATGCAGTAATGGGTTTTGCGGGTTGTATTATTGGAGTCGAAGAGACTTATAATCAACACACAGCTAAAATAAACGAACAAGATAAAACAGATGATATATTAGATTTTTTAAATAAAGGTATATTAAAACACAGTAGTACAGAATGGAGATAAATAAAGGGTTAAGACAACAAAGATTGTCGTATAATGAAAAGAAAAAGAATAATTTTCAATGGGCTAAAGATAACATGGATGCTATAGATAGTGCATCATCTTTAACTGATAAGGAAATAAAAGATATTTTATTAGATTATAGAGAATATAATAATGAAATTGATCAAGAGAATTTTGATAAGGTTTGTAATCCATTTGGATTAGAGAGTGATGTATATAAAGATATTGTTCAACCATACAATAAAACTTACAATAAGATTAATGTATTGTTAGGAGAGGAATGGAAAAGACCTTATAATTATAAATCAACTATGGTTAATCCAGAAGCTGTCGATGAATATGATAGGAAAAAATCAGAACTCTTAAAAGAATATATACAAGCATTAGTTACTGCGGAGAAAGAGAAAATGTTAGCAATGTTAACAGCTCAATCGGAAGGTCAAGAGATAGCTCCAGAAGAATTAGAAAAAATGGCTCAAGAAAAGTTAGATGGAATAATGCCACCTGAGAAGATAGAATCTTATATGAAAACATCTTGGAGAGCTGGTTCTGAAATAGCCGCTGACCAGTTGTTACAATATTATTCTAAACTTTTAAATTTTAAAAAAGAAAAGAATACAGCTTTTAAACATGCATTAATTTCTGGAAAAGAATACGTTTGGGTAGGAGTAATAGGAGGGAAACCTTATTTGGAAGTGCTAAACCCAATTAAGATGTTTTTTCATAAGTCTCCAGAAGTAGAATATATCCAAGATGGTATTTACGCAGGTTATAAAACTAAAATGACAATTGCTGATATTTTAGATAGATATTATGAGGACTTAACAGATGCTGAAAAGAAAACATTAGATAAGGATGGAGATTATTCTGGAAGATATGGTATAAGAGAAGACCTAATAAATAAAGGTGGGTATGATAATAAAGGTCTTAATAAGAGTCTTGATAATAAGTTCTACGATGATGCTGTAACTAATGAAGGTTCATATGGACAATCATCTGAAAATGATATAGATGTAATGCATGTTGAATGGAGATCTCAACGTAAAGTTGGATTTAAAACATATTGGGTAGAAGGAGAAGAAGTTATGAAAATTGTAGATGAGTCAATGGAAGTACCCCCATCAGCTACTAAGGTTATTTATAAAGATAAGAATGGTCAGAATAAAACAAAGTACATATTTGAAGGTATAGATGGAACGCCAGTGGAAATTGAATGGGCTTGGATTCCAGAAGTATGGGAAGGTACTAAAATTTCATCGGACATATACATAAATATTCGTCCTAAACCTTTTCAATATCGTTCTGTAGAAAATCCTTGGAAAGTTCGTTTAGGTTATTATGGTTTAGATTATAATGCAACAAATGCAAAAGGAGTATCTACAATGGGTAGAATGCGTCCTTTTTATTATCTATGGTTAATTGTTATGCATAAGATGACAGAGATATTGGCAGCAGATAAGGCACCTTTGGTTAATATTGATATGACAATGATACCTAAGAAATTAACTACTGAGCAATATATGTATTATAACAAGTTAGGTATTAATTTCTATGATCCACATCAGAATGATGATGCTGGTGCAACTGCAGGTCAAAAGGGACCTTCTTTTGAGACTCAGAGAAGTACAATGCAACATGTTATAAATTATGTAAATATTCTAAATGCTTTAGATGAACAAATTGGAGAAGCTGCTGGAGTAACAAGACAGCGTGAGGGACAAACGTCTCAATATGAATCAGTATCTGGAAATCAATCTGCAATTATTCAATCTTCTCATATTACTGAAACATTATTTCTAGCTCATAATTTATTATGGAAAGAAATCCTTACTGGATTTATTGAGACTGTATTAATGCTTTATAGAGATGAAGATATTAAATTACCATTTATATTGGATGATGCAACTAGAGGAGTAATAAAAATAAATTCCGAAACCTTTTTAAATGCTGAATTAGGTATATTCCTTACTGATGATTATATAGACCATGACGCTCTTGAAAAAATGAGATCAATCGGTCTTGAAATGTTACAAAATCAAGTGCCTGCTTCTCAAGTAATGGCTATTTACAGAAGTACTTCTGCTGAAGGTTGGGAAAGACAAATGCGAGAATATGAATCTCTAAAAGCTAAGACTGAACAAGCAATGCAAGAAATGCAACTTAAACAAACAGAGAAAAATATACAAATGGAGATTGATAGTAGAGAAGATGTACAACAACATGAAAAAGATCTTGTCAACTTAAAAGGAGAATGGGAAGTTAGAAAAGCTAGAGAAGCAGCTATTTTACATGGTATGGCCTTGAATAAAAATAATGATACTGATGCAGATGGTATACCAGATGCTTTTGAAGTATTTAAATTTGGCAAGGAAGCTGAGTTCAAAGCTTCTGAACTACAATTAAAAGAAAAACAATTAGCACAAGATAAGGATATGAAAAATATAGATGCAACATTAAAAGAGAAAGAAATAGCATCGAAAGAGAGAATTGAAACGGCAAAAGCGAAAGCAGCAAAAAATAAAACCAATAAATAGCTATGAGCTATTAGGGAGTTTAACATTTCTGTTTTGTAATTTAAAATAAAAAACGTACTTTTACACACAATGAATGAAAATTTAGAACAATTTGATGACAATGAGTTATTTGATTTAGCAGATATATCAACTGGTACTGATGATAATGATCCTGAAAATGAGGATCCTTCTACAAGTATAATAATTCCTACAGAAGATATGGAGGGATTTGAGAAAGAGGATGAATTGGAAGAAGAAGACGACGATAGGGAAGACTATGATGAAGAAGAAGAGGAAGACGATTCTTTCGAAGAAGCTACTGAAAAAGTTAAAGCCTTACAAGAATTAGGTTATTTGATATTACCTGATGACTATAAAATAGAATCTGTAGAAAAAGCTATTCAAGATAGTGAATACAACAGAGAGAATATAAGTCTTCAAAAAGTTTTCAATAAGCTACCAGATCAAGAAATAGAAGGATATGGTAGTGTTAAAGAATTATTTAAAAATATTGTAAATAACAATATTCAAAATATAGATACTTTAAAAAACTCTGATGCAGCTAATATATTAGATAATTTAGATTTAGAAAATACAGCTGATCAGAAAAAGATACTTAAAATGTTTTATAAAGCAAAAGGTTTTTCTGATAATAAAGCGAATAAGTATATAGAAAGAGCTGAAGACTCTTTAGAATTGGACGAAGATTCTAAAGAAGCTTATGATTTTATGAAAGAAGATATCATAAATCAAAGGCAATTAAAATTAGATAACGAGCGTCAAGCTGCTGAACAAAAAGAGCAAAATGACATCGCAAGATTTAATGAGTTAAAGCGTACACTTACGACATCTGAAGATTTTGGTAACTACAATATTCCAAAGACTGAGAAAGAGAAAGCTTTACATTCATTATATAGACCTGTAACAATAGGAGATGGTACTACCATGACAGAATTTGATTATAGATTAAATGAAGTAGTTTTAAAAGATCCAAAATTAACACTAGCATTATCTGATATTCTTAATAGAATAACAAAGGATAATAAAACTGGTGCATTTAGTTTTGACTTTTCTAATATTAGGAAAGCGGCTGAAACTACTACAGTTAAAAACTATAAGAAAGCAATAGATAGTATTACTAACTCTGATGGTAAAGGTAGAGTAAACGGAAGGAATAAAACAGGGGAACCCGAATTTGATTGGGGCTCTGTAATTTAATTAATAATTTAAAAAATTATAACAAATGCAATTTAATACAATCGCACACATTCAGACGATTAAGAAAGACGCCTTCGGTGGTAAGTTTTTTGACTCTGATATGATCGCTTCAGCATATGATGCTGGAAAACCCCATGTTTTCGATAAAATAATGGGTCAAGTATTTTCATCTACGGATATGTTCCATGGTAAACCTCTTTTAGGTATGACTATGGCTAAAACTGGCGGATCAACTGAAATTGATACGGACGTATTTAGGTGGAAACTAACAGGAGCACAAGAAAAAGCTACAAGATCTGTAGAGGTTCTAGATGGTCTAGATGCTGCAGGCTCTACTCCAGGTATCAACAGAACATCATTTAGAATTAAACTAGATGAAGGTTGGTATACCTATCCAGATGTAATTGAACCAGAACATGATGATTATAAACTAGAGATAGTTGATGGTCCAGTTCATGATGGTAACGGTTATATATATACGGTAAAATTACAAACGGATTCATTTTCTAAGTTCTTACCTCCTTATTTATTAGCATCTGATATGGAATTCACTAAAGCGTGGACTTCTGTTGGAAACGAATTTAATGAATTTTTCGGTACTATGCAGTTTGGATCTAGTTTTGAACTAGAATGTCAAATAGGTGCATTTGCTAATGAATTCACTGTTACTGATAGATTAGTAAGAGAGGATAATAGAATGATCGGTATCCCAGTACCTTACAGAGACAAATCTGGTAAACTTGCTTATAAGGATAAATTTATGCACGTTGCACAAATGAAACTTGAAGATAGACTTTACTGTGATATAGAGAATCAAATGTGGAAAGGTGAAAAAACTACTTCTGTAGATGACAGAACTGGCTATTTCAAAAGAACTGGACCAGGGGTTAGACAACAATTGAGAGATGGACATACACTTTATTACAGTGGAGTACTTACAGAAGCTGAATTAGAAGATTACCTTGATGGTATTTACTTCTCTAGAGTTTCTATTGGAGATAGAAAGATTACAGCAATGACTGGTTCAATGGGTGCAGTAGCATTTCATAACCTTTTAGCAGCTTCTGCTAATTCATTCTTAACTGTAGATTCTAACTATATTCAAAGAGTAGGAAAAGGTGGAGTAAGACATTTATCTTATGGAGCACAATTTACACATTATCAAGGTTTAAATGGTATTGAGTTAGATTTAACAATTAATCCATTAAATGATGATACACATTTCTGTAAGAGAACTCATCCTTTATATCCAAATAAACCACTTGACTCTTGGAGAATGACTTTCTTAGACTTTGGTACTTCTGATAACAATCAGAATATTCAAATGTTGAAAGTTAAAGATACTCGTAGATGGGGTTATTTAGAAGGTACAATTGATTATAAAGGCGCGCCAATAAAAGGTGGTTCTTTAAGAAGTAAAAAAGCTGGTGTTGAATTCGTAACTGAAGGAACAGGAGGGATAGTTATATTTGATACTTCACGTGGTGGTGAGTTCATAATGGATCCTGAAGCATAATCAAAAAAAATCTGAACAGGGACAATATTAAAATAAATAATTTATGATAAAAGGAAAAGTATATGTATACACGGTAATAAAACCAACAGCTACCAAGATTAGCGAAGTATCTAACAAAAAAAATGTAAAATTAAATCAGACTAAAATCTCTCGTGGGATTAGTAATAAGTTCAAAGTAGGTTTGTCTACAAAAACAGGAAGGCTGGCAACAGGTTTGAATGTTATAGTAGATAATCCATACTTTGGAGATAAATTACCTTCTCAGGCACACTCTTCTTTTAGTAAGGAAGATATTATACCTAGAGAGCAAATTAAGTTACAATACTTAAAAGAATTGGAATATGGATTTGAAAAAGGTTATCTTACAGATGAACCTTATTCTAGAGAGTCGAGTCGTTCAAAAGAACCTACTTACTTTCAAAAATTCAATATTGTATGTAATGATGGATTGACTATTTTTGATAGAAGTATTATTAAAGATGATTTAGCATATTATGTTATGTTAGAATCGAAGAAGTTTGCAAATTCAAGAAAAGAATTAGAACAAGGTCAATGGCCAGATGCTATTCATTATATTGGATTAGAACAAGAGGATGAAGAAGTTAAATTCAAGAAGAGACAATTAGTTGATAAAGCTAAAGGTGCTTTAACTTATGGTAATTTAGCTGATACTGATACTCAGAGAAAGTTTATTAAAATATTACTTCCTCAAGTATCTAAAGGTGCTTTAACCGATGTACAACTTTATAACTCATTGTCTAAAGCAATTGAAACTAATGAGAGATATAAAGGTGGTGGAACATTCTTAGAACAATTTAATAAAACTTTATTATTATTAGATACACCAGAAGGAAGAGAGAAAATTGAAGCATTAGTGCTTTTACAAAATCTTTTGAATAACTGGATAGTTAATGAAAAAGCTGGTACTTATAAGTGGTTATCTAAGGATATGGTCTTAGGACACACTAAAGAACAGGTTATTAACTTTTTAATGAATCCAGAAAAACAGGATTTACATTCTGAACTGGAAACTCAATTGAAAGCTAAGATTACGAGTATAATATAAAATATAACTGAACAGGAAATTATGACTACATTAGATATGCATTATGATTTAAAATTAAAAATTGATAAGGTTGATTCCTTAGATGTTGATAATTTTTTACCAGCCGAATTAGACTGGATACTTAATGAAGCTCAAGAGTTATTCATCAAACAAAGATATGGTTTCAATAATACTATTCAATTAGGATTTGAAGAAACGCAAAAAAGAACTGATGACTTGAGAAATCTAGTGATTAAGTCTCCCACAACACTCCAACCAGGAGTGGTTCCTGTTCAGTCAGTGGGGGAAAAATATGAAGTAAAATTGTCAGATTTAGCGTTTGACTATATGTTTTTATTAAGGGGATTTGTTAAGCTAAATAATGGTACTTGTATCAAAATGGCAAAGCTTGTTCAACAACAACATGATGATTTTAATGAGCTTGAAATATCTGGTGATCCATTTCATAGTCCATCAATGACTTGGGGAGAAATCCCAATTTTATTTGGTAGAACCGATACGATATTAGATGACAAAGGTTCAATTTATTTATATACTGAACCAGGAGTAATTCCTGAAGAAGTATATTTAGAATACATCAAACATCCTAATAGGATGACAGTTGGAGGGTATGATTATATAGATGGTACTCCTCAACCGAACATGGTTAATTCTGATTTACCAGAACATACTCATAGAGAAATTGTAGATATAGCTGCGGCTGAACTTTCTAGAATAATCTTGAGTCCTGAATATCTAGAATTAAAGAAACAGAAAATATTAAT
>Ga0154020_10007666_pt1 | contig 12582 bp, 12 predicted proteins | sample Klosneuvirus_201_FD_109709 | JGI IMG/M metagenome (GOLD analysis project Ga0154020, IMG submission 109709) | Active sludge microbial communities from wastewater, Klosterneuburg, Austria - Klosneuvirus_20160825_MG | ecosystem: Engineered > WWTP > Aerobic digester > Activated sludge | place... | reverse complement strand
GGTACGCCCCGACGAAATTAGACCTTGAATCAAGTCCGGCATATCCTTATATTCTCCAGGGATCAGGTCACCGATAGCATGCGGATTTAGTACATAGATACCAGAATTGATTGAGTAATTTTGTATGGGCTTTTCCGTGATGCTGATGATCCGCCTCTCAGAATCTGCGGATATCGTCGCGTAAGGAATTTGAAAGCTGTACTCAGTCGTACAGAGAGTTGCTTCGGCACCGACTTGTAGGTGAAATGCCATCATTTCGCCGAAATTGAGTGTCGTCAAGACATCCCCATTAATGACAAAAAACGGGGCGGCCAGCATTTCCTTTGCATAAGAGAGGCCGCCAGCGGTTCCCATGCGTTTTTGTTCTTCTATATATTCGATCTTAACACCATGCTTTTCACCATCACCAAAATAATCTTTAATGACATGAGAGCGGTAATTGATGCACAGAATAAATTGATCAAAACCGTGGTTCTTGAATTCTTTGATCAGGTGTTCCAGAATCGGAGATCCGGCAACCTTAAGCATCGGCTTCGGCGTATCGCGGGTTAGTTCCTTTAATCTGGAACCGAGACCGCCCGCCATGATCAGGACTTTGTTTTCACGGAGATTAAACTCTATTTCATCTAAGAGAACCATCTCGATAAAATATCCATCCTTATCGACGACGGGCATTTGTCTCAGGTACTTGGATCTCAGAATACGGAGAATTTCAGCTCTCGGTTTTTCTGCGCCCACTACAAGTGGGGATGTATTGATTACATCTTTGATGTCGGTCGTCTTTTTAATCAATGCCCGGCGAATGTCCCCGTCGGTTACGAGGCCGATGAATTTACCTTCGTTGCTGACAATCGGCAACGATCCAATGCCTGTCTTATCCAGGTTGATCAGTAGATCATCGATGGTCGTTGAATCAGTGAGAACAAAACTAGTCTTCATTTTTTGTCGTCTTTTGTCTGCAGCAAAAATTCCACATACTCAAAATCCTGCATCGTATCGATATCTACCGAGCGATCTTGCGGCATGATATAGGCAAATGATTTTTGGGAATACAGATGACCGCTTTTAATCAGTTCATACTTATACACAAAAACCGCCCCGTTGGGAAAATAACTCTTTCTGTATTCTTGCCGATTGGCAATTCTTTCCTCAAAAATATTCTCGAAAGTTAAATCTTCCCTTATGTATTTGTGCCAATTGACTGGGTGCGCCTCTTGAGTGTAGCTGACCACTGAGTCGGCATTTTTTTCCCGGAATAATTGAATTGCCGAATCTATATGCTCGCTTGTGCGCATTGGGGAGGTTGGCTGCAATACGATAAATTCATCGATATTTTTTTTTTCCTGCTGGGCCAATCGATTAATGGTATACTGGTAGGTTTCAATAGCAAGGGACGTGTCGCTCGCCAGATGCGATGGGCGCATAAACGGCAATCTGGCTCCGAATTTCACGGCTGTATCGGCAATTTCTTCGTCATCCGTGGATATAATAATGTCGGTAACAAGCTTCGATTTTTTTGCGGCTTCGATCGTATATGCAATCAATGGTTTTCCCAGTAAAAGCCGGATGTTTTTGCCGGGTAATCCTTTTGATCCGCCTCTTGCGGGAATAATCGCCAACATAATGCTACATTAAATCGCCAAGAGTGAGGATGTGGTCGTATTCCAGATCTGCTTTAGCCGTGCGGCCAATCACAAAATCGGTCATCTCGGGTGCTAGGCCCGTTCCGGGCCTTTTGTAATCGAGATCGGTGGCCTGAATGACTTCCCCTTTTTTCATGTCCCGCGTGAGAACAATACTTCTCCGGAATTCTTTAATCTTCTCGGCGCTTTCGCTGACGGTAATTCTGAAAGAGCCCATTGCTTTTTGAATTCTCTTCGAGCCATCGACAATCTCTTTCAACTCATCCTTTGTGGCTGATACTTTATGATCCCAGCCCTCCATATTTTTGTCGATGGTAAAATGCTTTTCGATCATACAGACTCCCAGGGCCACAGAAGCCAGCGGTATTGCCGTGCCTAAGGTGTGATCGGAAAAACCGATCGGGTACTCGGGGTAAGTCCGCATTAAAGTGCGAATGTTGTTTAAATTAACATCCGCGTCGTCCGGAGGATAAGTCGACACACAGTGTAATATGATGATTTGACGATTTCCCGCATTTTCGATAACTTTGACGGCCTTGTCTATTTCACTGAGCTCGCTGAGTCCGGTTGAGATGACCAAAGGCTTTTGCAGTTTTGCAAGGTATTCGATGAACGGATAGTTATTGAGATCCATCGACGCTATTTTGATAAACGGGGCATTCATTTTACCCGCAAGAAAATCGGCCTCTTTCTTGCTGAACGGCGTGGAAACGCAATCAATGCCGATTTCATCGGCGAAACTTTTCATCTCGAACAGTTCATTTTCGGAGATAGAATACTTTTCAACGATTTCTTCGAGTGTATAGTCTTTTCTGTCTCTGTAATCGTCGGCGATAAAATAATTGTCTTTATATTTTTTGCGCGAGAATATTGTTTCTTTTGTCCAGCTTTGAAATTTTACGCAGTCAGCCCCGGCTTGCTTTGCTTCCTGTATCAGGCGTCGGGCCAGATGCATGTCCCCATTGTGATTCGAGCCTAATTCGGCGATGATATATGGCCGCGAAAAATTATGGATTTCTCTGTTCTTTGATATTTTCATCCGGCACGCTCGTAGTTTTGAGATTCCCACCATAGTGGATTTTCCGGGAGACTCTGATCTAGTATACTGAAGGTGGAGATCTTTTTTTGTAAATCCTTAACCGAACCGTGCATTTGCCGGTACTCCTCACATTTATCTTTCAGGAGCCTGTAATGCTTCTCTTTGACCTTCAGCGTCAGTTCAAAATTGACGGCATTTAGTTTGCCAATTCCAACGGTACTTTTACCGTGTTGCCGGTAAAATGTCTGCGCCTCATTTGTAAAAACGGCGATTTTCTTGTCCAGTAAAAGGTTTGAATAAAAAAACCAGTCAACAGCCACCAATTCTTTGTCAAAGTCGACTTTGTGTATTCCTGAGAGATGAATGGCTGTATTCGATAGACCGAAAATATTTTTATTTTTGATGAAATCTATCGTAACACGAGAGTTGTTTGGTATTCGGTTAGAAATATAGTTTCTGGAAATTACTCCGTTTTCATTGAACAAGCAAAGATCGTTCACGACAATGTCACAATTTTTTAATAGCTCCAACGACCTTTCTACACGGTTATCCGAGAAATAATCGTCACTGTCGCCGAATATCAGATTGTCATAGCCCTGAGTTATCGCAAAATTTATTCCCAATTCCCTGTTCTTGGCCGGGGTGTCGTCGCAGGGTAACTCGACAATATTCAGGCGGGTGTATTGCTTCTTTAGCGAATCTAATTCGGCGTAGCCGTCATTAACAACCAGGGTGTCAAACTTCACGTAAGTTTGCCGCTCCAGGGATTGAAAAAAATCCCGCAAATAGGCCTCTTTAGTCGGAAAAATGGTTGTTAAGAAGGCCGTTTTATTGCCCATGGCGAGCCCGCTTCAGTAAGCTGTTTGCCGGAATAAAATCCGCTTCGTTGCTCTCGAGATGATCCTGGCTTACGGCATTGCTGCCAAAAAAAGTGTTTTTTCTTATTCGGACGCCACCATTAACAATTGCTCCGGTCGAAATATGACAGTTATCTTCAATGATGCTGTCATGCTCAATCAGCGCTTTACTGTTAATAATGCAATTATTTCCAATCGCAGCTCCCGCATTGATTAGAGCTTGGTGCATGATGACGGTTCCTTCTCCAAGGGTGGCGTGTTTGGAGACGTAGGCCAGCGGTGACACGATTGCCGGCAATATATATCCAATTGCTTTCAATTTTTCGTACAAGGATATCCGGAGATTCGGAGTTCTGATCTGGCCTACGGTGACAATTGCATGTTTGCATTTTTCGTATAAATTCTCTAAATCGTCATCCGTACCAATAATCCCGTAATCTAAGACGTTCTGTCCGATCCGTTCTGCTTTGTCCGTTACACCAAAAATTTTGTATTTTCCCTCTCGCTCGATCACGTCGATAACAGACACGCAATGCCCGCCGCCGCCGATCAGTAAAATAGTCTCTGGTGAGTTCACAGGGGCGCCAATGGATCCGGGGGTACGCCGCTCGGAATGTTGACGACACGTTCCTCAAGCCATTTTGCATTCTTAATTTCGGCGCGTTGCGCTTTTGTATACATTGCAAGTTCAGTCATGAGTTTCCAGACGGGCCGCGTCGCGATTCCGGCAGCGTTGGTCTCCTTAAGGAACTTATCGCGTTCCATCTTGCTTTCCAGAATAATGGCATTCAGCCAAAAATTCGAACGGGCAAAGTCGGGCTCGGTAACGAATGCTATACCCTTACTCACAAAAAAGTCCTTGTACATATTTGCTAAAAGTCGCTTGGTTACGAGCATCTCCTGAAGTTTTTCCATCTGTGCGCAACCGAGGGCTGCATTGATATTCGGCAGGCGATAGTTGAAGCCTGTCATATCATGAACGTATTCGTAAGGGTGCGACAGTTTCGCAGTCGTCGTGATATGCTTTGCTTTTACAGCGATATCCTCGCTTTTTGTCAGGATCGCACCTCCGCCGCCCGTAGTAATCGTCTTATTTCCGTTAAAGCTTATTACCCCGGTTCTACCGAAAGTTCCCGTATGCTTGTCCTTATAGAAACTCCCAAGGCTTTCGGCCGCGTCTTCGATCAGCGCAACGCGGTGCTCGGCACAAAGCAAAGCGATTTCATCAATGCGGCAAGGATGTCCGAATGTGTGCATGGGGACCACCGCGCTGATTCTTTTTCCGGTAACTTTATTATAGCAGCCGCCTTTCGCTCGCCGGGTTTGCTGCTCAAAAAAGAGCTTCAGGCTTTTCGCGCTCATTCCCATGGTATCGATATCCACGTCGACAAATACGGGTTCCGCACCGCAGTATGTAATTGCGTTACACGTTGCTATAAAGCTCAACGGTTGAGTGATAATTTCGTCGTCACGTTTGACCCCGGCCAGTATCAGTGCGGCATGAAGCGCCGCAGTTCCGTTCATCGTCGCGATCGCGTACTTCACGCCGGTAAACTCTGCGAGCATCTTTTCAAATCGTGTGACAAATTCACCGACACTGGAAACGAAGGTTGAGTCGACGCAGTCTATCAGGTATTTTTTTTCATTGCCGGCAAATACGGGTTCGTGCAGAGGAATAACTCCTTCCGGTTTCTTATACTTATCGCGGACAAAACGCACGAATTCCATGGCAATCTGGTTCATTTCGCTTCAGACATTATAGATGTCGGCCTTGTATGCCAGCAGGTTTTTCGGCTCTTTGAACCATTCGATCGTCTTGCGCAGACCTTCGTCAAACGATACTCCAGGCTTCCATCCCGTCAGGCGCTGAAGTTTTTTATTGTCGCCCAAAAGCCTCGTGACTTCACTTTTTTCAGGACGTACTCTTTCGTCCTCGGAGATTATTTTTACCTGACGGTTCATCAAACCGGCTATTTTGGCAAACAAGTCGCCTATGGAAATTTCATTTCCTGTCGCGATATTAATTTCTTCGCCGCCGGTCTCATCTGCGCCCGCGATTTCGATGAACCCCCGGGCCGTATCTTTTACATAGACAAGATCACGCGTTGGTGTCAGCGATCCCAGTTTTATTTCCGGCTTTCCGGAAAGCAGCTGTGTGATTATTGTCGGAATGATCGCGCGCGCAGATTGTCGGGGCCCATAGGTGTTAAATGGGCGCACGATCGTGACGGGCAGGCCAAAGCTTCGGTAGAAAGAATCGGCCATGGAGTCGGCGCCGATTTTGGTGGCGGAGTAGGGAGACTGGCCCTGTTTCATGTGCTTTTCATCAATGGGAATATATTGAGCGCTGCCATAGACTTCGGATGTGGAGGTCACGAGAATTTTTTCCAGATTAAATTCGCGGGCAGCCTGTAAGATGTTCAGAGTCCCTTTGATATTCACGTCAACGTAAGAATCGGGAGAGTGATAACTGTAAGGAATTCCAATTAATGCCGCAAGATGAAAAATGCATTCGCTACCGCTAACAGCGGTGCGGACCCCATTTGGATCGCGCACATCGCCTGCAAATACCTCAATCTGGCTGAGCTTATCTTTTGGTAATGTATCCAGCCAGCCCCAACTGTTGAATGAATTGTAGCAGACAAATGCCTTGACTTTTGCCCCGGCCATGATGAGTTCTTCAACCAAGTGGGATCCAATAAAGCCGTCGGCACCAGTTACTAAAGTTTTTTTTCCCGTCAGATTCATAATGTAATTTGCAATTCTTACACGGTATCCATAAAGGTTCTCTCAGCCCTGTTAAAAAAAAGCAACCCAATGAAGAATAAAATGATCGTGATTATCCAACTCGACAAAAGATATTCCAGTTGGATTGCCCCCACTCCAAAAAAAGAATACTTAAACCATTCGAGCATGCTGACCACTGGATTCATCATATATAGCCCACGGTACTTTTCCGGGACCTGTGTCACAGGATAGATTACCGGCGACGCGTACATCCACAGTTGTGTTGCAAAACTGACAAGTATCGTCAAATCCCGATATTTAGTAACGAGAGAGGATACGATTAGTCCAACAGCTAAGCCCAGCGCAGCTATCTGAACTATTAGAAGCGGCAAGTAAAAAATCGTACTGTGTATTTTAAGGTTCGCACCACTGTACAGAATTATGACATAGAAGATCAGGAATACGCAAAATTGAATTAGAAATCGGATTGAGCCTGAAATAACCAGGGATATAGGGACTGTCATTCTGGGGAAATAGACTTTTCCGAATATTCCAGCGTTGCCAACAAAGATATTTGAAGTGCTTGTTAGGCAGGATGAGAAAAATCCCCATACAGTGGTTCCAGCAAGGTAGAATAAGAAGAGCGGTACGCCATCGGTTGGAATTTGAGCAATTTTTCCGAAGATAATCGTGAATATCGATGTGGATAAGATAGGTTGAAGCACATGCCACAAGGGTCCTAATATTGTCTGTTTGTAACTTACAACGAGATCGCGTCGTACGAACAAGAAAATTAAATCGCGATATCGCCATAAATCTCTCAAATGAAATTGGAGCCAACTATTAGTGGGTTTGATGACAGAATCCCAGTTCTCTTTGCCTGAGGTGCTCGGAGTATTTGTTGATATCATTCGGCTCTTCTTCCCTTTTTGAAGTCATTGCAGGCCACGCGCAGACCTTCTCTTAGTTTGGTTTTAGCTACCCAGCCCATAGATTTGAGGCGGGAAATATCCAATAGTTTCTTTGGGGTCCCGTCTGGCTTGCTGAGGTCGTGGTTTATTTTTCCCGAAAACCCGACAATTTCTTCGATGAGTCCGGCTAACTCGTTGATTGTCAGGTCTTCTCCCGTGCCGATATTCACAACCGGGGGCAAACCATCATTTCTTTCGAGCGCGCAAAGCGGCAAAAAAATTTTGTCGGGCAGATTCATCAAGAATAGGCAGGCTTCACCTAAATCGTCAGAGAATAAAAATTCGCGTTGTGGAACACCGCTTCCCCAGATTGTTACCTCTGATTTCCCTTCTTCAATGGCTTCATGAAAGCGTCGAATTAGACCGGGGATTACATGGCTGTTCTGCGGATGGTAGTTGTCACCGGGGCCATAAAGGTTTGTTGGCATGGCGGCCAAGAAATTGGTCTTGTACTGCCTGTTATAGCTCCAACACATTTCAATGCCTGCAATCTTGGCAAGGGCGTACGCTCGATTGGTAGGTTCGAGCAATCCAGTTAGTAAATACTCTTCTTTAAGTGGATAAGGCGCAAGTTTTGGGTAAATACAGCTTGAACCCAAGAATAGTAAACGCCTTACCTGGTATCTGTATGAAGCATCAATTATATTGTTTTGTATTCTAAGGTTTTCTGATATAAAATCAGCAGGGTAACTATTATTAGCAACGATTCCACCGACTTTTGCAGCGGCAAGGAACACATATTCAGGCCGTTCATGTTTAAAAAATTCCTCCACTTGGCTTTGCTTTGTTAAATCAAGCTCGTCCCTGGGTTTGCCAAGAAGATTCAAATAGCCGGCGCGTTTGAGTTGTCTCCAGATTGCCGAGCCAACCATGCCGCGGTGGCCGGCGATGTAGATCTTGGCGTTTTTTTCCATCTAGTTTTCACCCGCCAAAGGTGCCGAATAGCCGTGCTTGCGCAGCAGCGAAACTTGTTTTGCCTGGCTGAGGTCAGCCTCAACCATCTCGGTGATCATTTCATCGAGGGTAATTTCGGGCACCCAGCCGAGTTTGGTTTTTGCTTTTGCCGGGTCACCGAGCAGCGTTTCAACTTCGGTTGGCCGGTAATAGCGGGGGTCAATGCGTACGATCACATCGCCGGGTTTCACCGCAATCGCTTTGTCTCCCGTTACCGATTTGACTTTGCCGATTTCAGCTTCGGCGCTGCCCTGCCATTCGAGTTCGATACCGAGCACAGCCGCCGACTTCTCAATGAAACGGCGCACTGAGATCTGCTGTCCCGTTGCAATGACGAAATCCTCGGGGGTTTGCTGCTGCAGCATCAGCCATTGCATGCGTACATAATCTTTAGCATGGCCCCAGTCGCGCAGTGCGTCGATGTTGCCCATGTAAAGGCATGAGTCATTGCCCTGCGCAATGTTAGCCAAGCCACGCGTGATCTTGCGCGTCACAAATGTTTCACCGCGGCGCGGTGATTCATGGTTGAACAAGATTCCATTACATGCATAGATGCCGTACGCCTCGCGATAGTTGACTGAGATCCAGTATGCGTAGAGCTTTGCCACAGCGTACGGGCTGCGGGGATAGAAGGGCGTTTTCTCAGATTGCGGTATCTCTTGCACAAGGCCGTAGAGTTCTGACGTGCTCGCCTGATAGTATTTCGTTTTTTCTGCGAGGCCGAGTATTCTTATCGCCTCAAGCAAGCGCAGCGCCCCGAGCGCATCTACATCCGCCATATATTCAAAGCTCTCAAAACTCACCGCGACATGGCTCTGCGCACCAAGGTTATAAATTTCATCGGGTTGCGTCGCCTGAATGATGCGAACCAGGTTTGTGCTGTCAGACAGATCGCCATAGTGCAGCACCAGATTGCGGTTATCGATGTGCGGGTCTTGATAGACATGATCAATGCGTTGAGTATTAAAAGAAGACGCACGGCGCTTGATGCCATGCACTTCATATCCCTTCTCGAGCAGAAATTCGGCCAGATACGAGCCGTCTTGGCCGGTCACGCCGGTAATGAGAGCGACTTTTTTCAAGCGATCTCCTCCATTGCTACTTCTTTCTTCAACTCTTCGACTGCTGCTTTCAGCTGGTCGTATTCTTCCATCTTGCGCCTAAGATAACGAATCGTCACGGTTGCCTTTTGTTCAATGCCACTCGGTGTGAGCAGGTAGGCGTACGAAAGCTTATTTTTGTTGTTCTTGAAGTTCTGCGCTTTCACCCAGCCCTTTTCGATGAGGCCCTTAAGGCAATAGTTCGCCTTACCGAGGCTAATGCCCAGATGGTGCGACAGCTCACGCTGGTTGATCTGCGGGTGCGCCGCAATTGTCTTAAAGAGTTTATGTTGCAGTTCGTCAGTCATAGCACCGCAATCACAGGCGGCTTCAGCCGCCTGTGATTGCTAACAATAAAGCTTCGCCGGGTCAGTCACAGACTGATTCTGATAGTGAGCACAGACAGCTGTGTTCAACAGTTGAACAGATGGAGGATTTCAGACGTTCTGGCAACAATTTTTAATCTGCAAGTCAATGGGCCCCTGAGTCATTACAATTTGCCAATTTGGCCAACAGGTATCTCAACCTGCACCGACTTATTCAGCCCGGGAAAAGCCACCACGACCAAAGTCTTGCCCTGAATGCGCTCGATCACCGCTTCTTTGCCAGCAAACGGCCCGTCTTTAATACGCACCGTCTCGCCCGCCGCAAGTTCCGAAGTGTCGCGAACAACCAGTGACTCGGCAAAATTTTCGACCGCAAGACGCAAAAGCTCCATGTCTGCATCTGAGATCGCAGCTGCCGCCCCGGCGGTAGTGACAAAATTCACCGCGTGCGGCGTTTTCAGTACAGCAAGTGACTGTTGCACAAAATCGATGCGCGCGAACACATACGAGGCAAAAAGTGGCTCTTCGACCCATTTGTAGCGGTCAGACCACTTCTTGCGCGTGCGCAGTCGGGGCAGGTAGTGCTCGATACCGAGCTTTTCGAGCGCATCGGCGAGTTTCTTTTCAGCGCGAGGGCGGGTATAGACGGCGTACCAGGATAGTGCTTCCATAGTGGTTGACTCGTGTGTAACTTAACTTCGGTGGATACAAAGCAGCCTTATCTTCTCAGATTTCCAGTCTTCAGCTCTATTGCTCCTGATGATGATGGCCGGGGCTTCCATAGGTTGAATGTATGCAAGGACGAACTGCTCGTCTTGGTCTTTGATCTCAACCCCGAGCAAACGCTGGCGTGACGATGGTAGACCGGTCGCAATAATCTCATAATTACCTTGCGGACGTCGGCTCCCCGCTATTTCGATGGCAACAAATTCTCCCGGGTTACAATTCCTTGTCTTCTCCAGAGATAGCTCCATGGCTGCAGCACTGCGCAACGAAATTGGAAACGTAATCTCCTCAGAAAATCGGACAGAGTAGTTTTGTCTGTGGCTGTGTTTTTCAATGAAGAAAGACCAGCCGTTTGGTTGAACCGGTATCCTCGTTCTGGGTTCAATCGCTGCAATTGCCTGGTACGCGCGAAACTGCCGGTTTTCATGGCCAACACTCACAAAGTGAACCATGAACAAAACCAGTAATCCAGTTAGGTAGGTAAACCCGTGTCGAGGTTGGACATTTTGGCGGGCTGCAAAGAAGACAATTGCAGCGGCATACGGAACGAAGAAATACCTGGCACCGCTACCCCTGGGGGTGATCACATCTGGTATGGTCTTCGCAGCCCACAGAGATGCCATAAAAACGATCAAGCCAAACAAAAGTAATAGAGTTGGCAGATTTGTGAGAGCCCTATTAATACCCGAGCGTCGAATTTCGCTGCGGAACCCGGCAACTATAGCACCCCAGAAAACCAGGCTAAAAAGCTGTATGACAAAATATTGGCTGCCAAAGGTCAGAAAAGTCCAGATTGCAGAGACCCAGTGTTGCCAATGTGGGTCTGCTACCTCACCATTTCCCCGTGCTGAAGTCAGATAGATCGTCAGTTGTACTGCAGCACCGGCGAAAACTAATACGTCTTCAGGTCTTGCGTTTCGCCTGAGCCACAGGCGCAGAATAAGTACAGGCGCAAGCATAATGGCGAAGGGGCCGGTCAGCGTTGTGACAACAATATAGAGAATGGCTGCGATGCGGGCGAAACCCGAGAAATCAATGAGCGCAACCAGAGGGAGCGTGAAACCTGTCATCCACTGGACATTTGTCAGATTATAGAAAATTTCCCCAGAGTGTGGCTGTACCAGAATAAGGCATACAGCCAAAAAAGCTACTGCAGGTTTTATGTTTAGCCGCCTGAAGAAGAGCCATGCGCAGCTAACCAATGCAATTACTGCGAATATCCAGCCGGCAAAAAATATTGTAGGTGCCCAAATAAGATCAAATTGGCAAGCAAGAAGTGCTACCAGTCTTGGGTATAGGTGAATATATCCAGCATATGGAGCAAATAGCGAATGCTTGCCTTGGGTCAGCGCACCGTTTAGAAATACCGTCGCATCCTCAGCCCAAAGAAAATCCCGCGGCTCAAATTCTGTCGTCATTCGCAGAAACAGTGCTGCCAACAAAGCTATAAGTCCAATCCAGGGACTATGCATTTGAGCGAGTGCCTTTAGATAACGCATGATGTATTGGTTATTTGGGTTAAAATTCTCTGCCTGATGTCACAAACCAGAGGCTGAGGAGGCTTTGTGCGACCAACGGCATCTGGCTAGCATTGCATGTGTCCATGATAGTTTTCAACTGACAGGCTGACAAGTTTTGCGTGATTCGCAATTGACGAGCCTGTTCTTAAAAAAAGAGTAGACGCGCACGCTTCACGGGTCTGTGAGAATCGTCAATTAAAGAGGAGTATGAGCATTCTTGAACAATATTTCAAAAAAAACACGGGAAGGTTAATACATAAGTATCACCACTATTTCGATATTTATGAGCGCTATTTTCAAAAATATCGCAACAAGAAAGTGGTTATTCTGGAAATTGGTATTTTCCAGGGGGGCAGTCTGCAAATGTGGAAGAATTATTTCGGAAACAAAGCGGAAATCTATGGCATTGACATCAACCCCAAATGCAAAGCATTTGAAGAGAAAAATATCAAAATATTCATTGGTTCTCAATCTGACCGTGAATTTCTCCGCGAGGTAAAAAGGCAAATCCCCAAAGTCGATATTTTGATCGATGATGGTGGTCACTTCATGAAGCAACAGATCATCACCTTGGAGGAAATGTACGACCATGTCAAAGAAGATGGCATTTATTTGTGCGAAGATTTACATACTTCGTATTGGCTTCGCTATGGCGGTGGAAACCGCCGAATGGGAACTTTTATTGAATACAGCAAAAAGCTCATAGATAAACTGAATGC
>Ga0154020_10007663_pt1 | contig 12586 bp, 12 predicted proteins | sample Klosneuvirus_201_FD_109709 | JGI IMG/M metagenome (GOLD analysis project Ga0154020, IMG submission 109709) | Active sludge microbial communities from wastewater, Klosterneuburg, Austria - Klosneuvirus_20160825_MG | ecosystem: Engineered > WWTP > Aerobic digester > Activated sludge | place... | reverse complement strand
AATATTGGGTCTATAATCCTAAACTTCTCAAAATTAAATCCATCCTAAGGGAAAAATGCGCCGAAATTAAACACCTAAAGTCTTTTCCTATTTCTGAAAATTACGGCCGGATTCAGGAATTGATGGGCTACGAGAACTGTCCAATAAAGAAGCGAGTATCAACAGCAAAGCTAAATAAAGGAATATCATACGCCAGATTTGACGACTGCAACCACTGCATTTTTAATGTTTCTTATGACAATTTTAGCAGCATCAGCTGTATTGGTCACTTTAAAGACAACTTTTATTCGCTTATCAAGCAGTTCTCATAGAATAAAATTATTTTAGTAATAAAAGTATAGTGTGATATACCCTTCGATGGTGAATTGAATTTATAACAACTTAAATGTTTGTAAAAAATCCCCATGCCTTATACATAAATTGCGATGGAGCAATGGATTATAGCAAAGGCAATCCTGGAGGCGTAGGATTTATATTCTCATTTCCAGACAGCGTTGGTATTGAAGATATTTCATTTACAAAAGGTGTATATATTGGGGGCAATATCGAGAGAATTGAGTATGAAGCACTGATACAAGCAATGGAACATGCACTTAAGTTGTTTGAAACCTATCATGATAAATTAGGTAATGTTAAACAAATTATTTTTGTGACTGACAGGTATGCATTGAAGGATGATGAAAGAACAAACGTTTACAAAATTCAAACTTGGAGGCACAATAAATGGAAAAATCATGAAGGCAAACCTATTAAAAATCATGATCTTCTTGACAAACTTGATAAAACCAGGAGGAAATTGTCTCAATTTACTAGAACCCGAGTAAACATTATCTATCGCCCACGCAAACAAAATAAACAAGCAGACAAACTAGCTAAAAAAGGGAAAATTGAAGGCTTAAAAAATGACTCTCTGGCAAAAAAAGGAGAGAAAATAGGTAAAAGACTTTTTGATGGCGCAGAAATTAAATACGTTAAATTAAAACCAAGAGATGAGCTACTTATACATATTTTTCGAAAAGACCCTGTGCAAGAACAATGGGAAATTTGGGCGGAAATTTGTGAAGGTGACAACAAGGGTGAAAAATTAAAAATTTACACTGACAATGCACTTGCAGGCAAATTACAGAGGCGAAACTTCTATTCTGTAAAATTAAAGGAAGTGTTCAGGTTTCATACTAAAATATTCAAGACAATCCGAAAGCAACCTCGCTCCTTATCGTAAAACAAAGTGCCAATTTTCGGTTGTCTATTTCGAACAGTGCAGTTCCCCATCTAACTTATCCGGTCTCAAAAAGCTAAAAAAGCAAGCAAAGTTAAGCTAGGCTCCCCACCAGCTCCTCTTGCACTTTTCAAGGTCAAGCCCTACGGGTTTTGCAAAAACAATTTTACCCTGCGCCTTATAATCAGCTGTCGCAGGCTTCCAAATGTTTAACCTCTTCTTGTAAAATTCTTTTTGTCAAAAACCTTGACAAGCGCGCACCGCCAAGCTTATCCAAAAAAGCTTTCTTTTTTAGCTTTTTTCCGGTCCGCTTGTCCGGTTTTTTCGTTTTTTTCTTTGTAAGCAAATAAGCAGGCAGGTCAAAAAGCTAAGGAAGGGAAACTAACCCTTTAATAAAGCTTTATGAACACACTGAAAAACAAAATTAAATACCACAGGTACGGCAACTTGTACCACCAACCCCACTTCTTTATACTGAACAAAGGCCTAAACACCGGCAAACCCTTAGCCAACTGGTGTCCGAATTGTTTCGTTTTTCTGGCAGATACCCCAAAGGAACGCGAGCATTTCTACACGCTATGCAAAGCCCTTTGGCATGGTGGGTACTTTCGTTCCCTTCTGATTGGCTCTGTTATTCCTTACATCCGCCTAGATGAGTTCACCTTGGCCTTACACCACGCCAACATCAACCTCAACCAAGATCCAGATAAACTCATAAAAATCATCCACTACTTCAACGAGCTAGATAAACAGGAAGAATCCCTCAAAAAGCAGTTTACCCTCATCCACCAGGTCCGTCAGATGATGGTACAAAAAATGCTCAAAAAGCAGCTTTAATCCGCTTCTCAGAAACCAAAGGTAATTCGTATGACTAAAATAAAATATGGCTGGTTTTTAAAAGCCTATAGGTAATTATACCTAGTCTTTGTATAGGTAATTTTACTTTTTCTTTCAGGTAGTTCTACCTAATAATGTATTGAAATTACTCCCACTTTTACCTTTCTCTTTTATGCTTTACCTGCCTCTGCTTTAAATATTTCTCTCATTGGATGTTCTCTACTTTATGAGTATGTTCTTGATAAATAAGACTTTACAATCATATTTAACACACTGTAAATACTTCTTAGTATTCTCAGTCTTTGATATTGTCCCGCCAACATTATTCCTCAACGGTACAAGTTTTATTAAAAGTAATAGGATTGTTTATCAATTCCTGCAGATTCTGCAACAACTCCGGAAGTATATTAAGTCAAAACTCTTAGTCATGAAAAACTACTTTAAATTTATCTTCTTTGCGATTTTGCTTCTTTCGCAAAATCTAATCTCTCAAACGTGTACTACTCCAATTACCGTTGCTACGAATGGTTCTTGGACAAGTCTGGACTCTTTTAATGTTGAGAGCCGTTACTTTAAATTTCGTGCAGACGGGGAAAACTACAGAATCAAAATTCTGGTTTCTAACCTCGACACAATAGAACATTCACTAGACATTACTGAAAACGCTTGTTCAAGCCCTTTCAATTTTTCACCACTTCTACGTATGTCTGGGGACACGATAATAACATATCAGTCAGACTTGATTGCTGGAAATGATTATTTGATAGTGCTAAATAATGGTCTTCAACCGGCCTACATGAAATACAAAGTTTCAATTTCAGGGCCCACTGCCTTTTCTGTCACACTTCAATCTTGTAATAGCGGAGATTGCAGTTACAATGACCTATGTGGAGAGTTGGTTTGCAATGGCGGTTTTGAGTGTATAAGTCCTGTACCATTTGGTATTTCAGGTATTTATAGCCCATACAGCCTACTTCCTACCTACGGACATTGTAATAACTGGGGCAGCGCTACTGACGGAACTCCAGATTTATTTAGTTCGACTAACCCTAACGGCTTTTTCTCTGTCCCCTGCAACTTTAATGGTCAACAGGGTGGCCACAATAATTCCAATTCCTACGCTGGCATTCTTCAATACGAAGTCCTTCAAACAAAACTTTCAGCACCTTTAACAATTAATAAAGCTTATATAATAAGTTTTTATGTCTCAAAGGCTGATAGAATGCAAAGATTAAATAACAGTTTGTCTTTATTCCTTTCCGGTACGCAAATGTATGCACCAACATGGAGCGTACCTGTAACATTTGCCCCTGTTGCAACCATAACAAACACAACCCTTTTAAACAATTATAGTTCATGGGAACGGATTTCAGTTTGTTTTACACCTACACAAACAGGTATGCAGTATTTAGCCATAGGAAGTACCCAAACAATTTCTTCTATTACATATACTACGACGAATCCGTTTTGCTTTGGGATTAACCCAACTATCGATTATAACAACACTTATCTTTATATTGATGACGTTAGCGTAAAAGCAGTTGAGGATATTATTGATAACAATCAAATCCTAACAGTTTGTTCAAATACAGCTACGAGCATAAACGCTCTTTCGTGCCCTCCAGGTAGCGATCCTTATTCTGTAACTTGGTTACCTGCAACAGGTCTTTCCAGTTCTTTAAGCCCCAGCCCAACCGTTACACTTACTTCATCTCAGGTTTATACAATTGTTATGAATTATACTTCTGCTGTTGGGGGAACTTGTTCGGCTTCTGGCACTTCTACTATTAATGTTAAAACAAGCTGCTGTACTACAACTGCAACACCGGTGCCGGGTGGTGTTCTTCCAATTGGAACAAGTCACTATGCAGCATCGCGGTATTTTGTTTCAAACGTGATTGTGCCTCCGGGAGGACAACTGATTTTGGATGATGATGAATTTCTAATTTCGAGCAATGTAAAAATCACTGTAAGCCAAAATGCAACACTCACGATAATTGATTCACATCTATACAGTTGTGACAATGACGTTTGGACAGGAATAGTAGCAAAGGATGGTGCATTTATTGAAGCTTACAAGAGTGTCTCTGGAAGGAATGACAATATGATTGAAGATGCTACCATTGCAATCGACGCCACGCGCAATTCTCCAGGCTCAAACATCTTAACTAGACTCGATTTAACACACGTCACTTTCAATAAGAACCACACAGGCATAAAAATTACAGATTACACACAGAATAGTTCAAACTACCCTTTTACAATTCGAAACTGTGTTTTTACCTGCCGTAATTTTCAGGCTTCCATTACTCCTACCGGTTGGCCAAGCACAAGCAATCTGCGAAGTGCTACCAGCCCAACTACTGACCTTATATCTCCTTATTCACTTGGTAATGCCACTGTAACGACTGTAAAAAATACAAACACATTGGTTGCAACAGTTTCTTCAACTCTTGGAATACATCTTGTCAACGTTGGTTATACAAGTAATGCTGGATTAAACACAATTTATAAAGGGATAACAGTAGGAGATGGCACCGATTATACTAAGTTCAATCTGTTCGATAATATTGGAACAGGAATTTATGCAACTAACACTAATCTTTACAGCTACAACAATGCTTTTCAGAACTCAAAACCGGGTGCGGTAAAATATTTTAAATCTGGTGGAAGTACACCAAGTAGCAGCGGCATATACATTGAGTCTAACCCAAGTTCAGGCTCTATTCCGTTATTTAATCCACTTCTAAACCTTAACCCTTCAGGGAATACAAATCCAAGTTTAGGTAACCGTTTCTGGAACTGCTACCATGCGGTTTTAGCTGTTAATCTTTTCAGCCTTAATGCCTGCTACGGAACATACCGAAGTTCTCACGCCTATACCTTGTCTACACTTTACACACCTGGTGCGTATGGTTTATTGATTAGCACAAATCGTTTCGCCGGATACAAAGTGGAAAATAATAATTTTAACAATCTCGTGCATTCTATTGCCATTGATGCAAAACCCGGCACGTATTATGCCACCACAAACACCCTAACAGGAATATATTCTGGAAATATCTCTGTAAAAGCCAATTACTTTGGCTCTGCAATCAACAACACCACAACGCTTTCAGGCAATTGGGCACTCAGTGGATTGTCTATGAATTGTCTTTCCTCAGGAGTAACATGGAATACTCCAGCCGGAGCAGCTGTTAATGTTTACAATAACGAAATGGACAGATTGTTAAAAGGTGTTGAGATGAAGGGTTTCAAACCTAAAACCACAAACATCTATAGTAATAACATCAAACTAATGGATAATTGGGCAATGTACAACTCATTGCTGGCGCAATCAGGCATTAACGTGCAAATGACTTCTTCTGTTTCTGTTTTCAACAACACCCTAAGCGCTACTACAAACACCAATGTGTTTATGAATGTTGTTCACGCAGGATTTAACAATGCCCTGTACATGAATTGCAACTACCTAACAGGAGGCTATAGAGGTTTTGTGTTTGAAAGCGCAAACCCCGGTACCAGATGGAAAGGCAACACTATGCAATCTCAGCAAAGAGGCATGACACTTTACGGTGCTGGTGCAATCGGTGCTCAGGGTACTCCCGGTAATCCTTCAGATAACCAATGGCTAGGCTCATGGAGCACACCAAATTATTGTACTTATGTGGATGTTGGTAGCAATGCTTTCAATTCAATATTGACCACAAGGACTGGCACTTGGATTCCTGCAAATAATAGTGGCGATCCTTCTGTTTCACCATTGGTATGGTATGATGCTTTGTGGGGCACGCTTCTGACAACAACTAGCGGAGCATACAGCTGCGGTTCAAGCACCATTGCAACACCGGTTTTCACGCCTAACCCAGGCGACTATGAGTCTGATGACATGTTTTACATTGCCCAAATGAGTTTGTACAACTACTTGAGGGAATATCCTGAATTGATGGAAGGAAATTCTGATTTGGAAGCCTTTTATGAGGGAGTAGAAGGCACAAGCTTTGAGGCTTTTGCTAATATAGAAGAGGAGTTTTATCTTGGTAATTCCTCAACTGCACAATCCCTAAATTCTGCAATAACTGCTACCAACACAGTGGAGACAAATTCTAAACTGTATTACTCTCTGTATGGTGCTTTTATCGATGAAGCTTTTGATTCATCAGATAGCACAGAACTGTATGACCTCGCGCATCTCTGCGCTTTCACGAACGGGGCTTGCGTTAACAAAGCCAGGATATTATACGATATGATTTATTATAATCTTGAGGATTACTCCAATATGTGTGGTTCGGATGGTTTAAGGATGGCTAACGTGAATAGTACAGGTTTGAAAAATGGAAACTGGGCTGTTTTTATATATCCAAACCCATCCAGTTCACACCTTATAATTCAAAGTACAGGCAAAGCCTCTATTCAACATTTAGAAGTTTTCGATGTGAGTGGTAGAATGGTATTTGATAAAGAATTGGAGAATCCCACAAATATGTCTAAATTAGACTTAAGTGTACCAAACGGTATTTACTTTATGAAAATAAGAAGCTCAGAAAATGAAGTTCTTACAAAAAAAATACTTATTCAGAGATAAATTCTCTACATGGTTTTGTAAGGGTGTCTTTCTTCTGTTTCTCTCATCAAAACTAGTCTCTCAATCCCCCATTGCCAACTACATTAGCAATGGGGGGTTTGAAATTTTGATATCCAATACCATTACTGTTGGCGGTGTCAATAAGGTAAAATATTGGGGTTCATTAGATACCACGAAAGGTTCATACTATTTCTATTCAACATCTTCAAGCATAGCTAATGCGCCTTATGTTAGTTATGGGTTTCAATATCCGAGAAATGGTAATAACTTTGTACTAAGTTCATTTTATTGTGATACTTGCCCAGGAAATTCGAGAGCCTATCCGCGCAACCGTTTAAAACAGGTGCTTCAACCCTCAAAAGTGTACTGCGCAAAATACCACGTGGTAAATACCAATAACAACCGTGTGGCCATTGATAAATACGGAATGTACTTTGGGGATGCAAGTTTGGATACCATTACAAAATGTTTAGACCCTATTACTTATTTGAATCCTCAGGTTGAAAACCAGAATGGTATAATCACTGACACATTAAATTGGATTGCAGTATCCGGCACTTTTGTAGCTACAGGAGATGAAAAATACTGTGTACTCGGAAATTTCAGAACCAATGCCGCCACAAATACCTTGCTACTTCAACCTGCCTTACCCTTTAATACAAATGATGTTTACTTTGATGATGTTAGTGTCATTGAAATTGATTTACCGGCTTACGCAGGCCCTGATAAATGGTTTATTTCCGGCGACAGCGTTTATATTGGCCGGGAAAGTGATGTGGAAATAAATGAATCTTGCATCTGGTATAGAATGACAAGCCCAACCACAAGCGTTACGATTGATACTATTGCTGGTATTTGGGTGAAGCCAGTCATTACATCTACCTATGTTGTAAGACAACAACTTTGGTGTAGTGGGGTGAAGTGGGATACGGTGGTGGTGAGTTTGAGTGCGGTGGGTATTTCGGAAATGCATGCCATTCAAAATGACATTCGATTATTCCCAAATCCCAACAATGGGATTTTCAATTTAGAAATTGATAATGGCTTGCCAACATATAATTTTGAACTTTATGATGTTCTCGGATGTAAAGTGTCATATGGAACGGTGAAAAAAGAGATGGGTTATAGTGTTAATCTGTCCCAAAAAGGCTTAAAACAAGGCGTATATTTCTTAAATCTATCTTCAGAGTCTGAAACTGTTGACCTTAAGTTCAAACTCGTCTTACAATGATTCTTTTCGTCAACAACACAAAGTGGTGTACAGCCTTACTGATTACTCTAAACGGCTATAGCGCGCTTTTCGGGCAAGCACTTGGTGGGACTTTAGAGCTTAAAAGAAATTTCAATAAAGTGACCGCTGAGGCAAGAATTTCTTTCAAGTGTTGCCCTCTACCTGTATTAAACTACTTCAGGATTAATTGGGGTGATGGGAGTCCTACGGATTCAATTCCTCTCCTCCAAATAGTTTCGGGCGCCGTGCCTAACTATTCATTTATGTATTTTTCTGGCGACCATACCTTCACCCCTAATGGGGTATTTACAGTAACAGCTGGTGATATTAATTTTGCGCCAGCAATTACTAATATTCCTAATCCCTCCAACTTCAAACTCAAACTGCGAGGGATGATTGACCTTACACTGCCGGCGACACCACCATCCTCTCCTTTTTTTTATAACCTAATAGACACCGTTCCGTGTAATCTCATTCATTACAACGACTTCGTAAGTAACCATGGTATGCAAAGTGCCGAGGGTGATAGCCTTGGGTATTCTTTAGACCTGCATCAAGAAATTGTAGGTTATATTCCACCACCTATTAGTGTAGATAGTTATGGCACGATAACATTTTCTGCTAATGCCTCGGGCAATTATAATGTCAGCCTCAGAACAGACGCGTGGCGTAAGCTCGCATCAAGTCCCACCTTTTCTATTCATGCTGGATCCACCTATCGTGAGATATATTTGGCAGTTTGTAATGTGTATTTGCCATGGTTCACATCGGTAGAGGAAATTAATTTAACTGTTGGGCTTAAATGCTTCCCAAATCCCGCAACAGATTTTATCTATATAACCTCTTCCCAGAGCAATAGTGATTCCTTAAAAAACCTATTAATTTACAACCATTTAGGTCAATTGATACGTCAGCAAGAAATAATAATTACTTCTAATAAAACTCAAATAAATGTATCTGAGCTTTCGAATGGAATTTATTTTATCGGCCTGTATACTTCGTCCGGTCATGTAATTAATAAACGTATTGTGATTTCCAGATAGTCGTTCGAGAAGAAGAAATTACCTTTAAGAGTATGGTTGCAGAAATATCAATTTCTAATTTTGAAAACGGTGTTTATTTTTAGAGTTAAGAACAGCATCAAACCATACGATTAAAAAACGTTTTGTGGTGTCCAGTGAAATTGGTCAAACTAAACGACTTGAATTTATTGAAAGCTTCAGAATAAAGTAACACGAATGCAATTAAATAAACTTAAACTATTTGCTTACGTTTTCCTTGCGCTAACATCGCTAAGCTGTCGAAAATCTAATCTTACTGGTGAACACTCAAAATTAGTAGGGATTTGGGCTTGGACAGAAGGTTACGAAGACGATGGAAAAACTTCATGGCGTTTAGAATTTTTGCAAAAGGGTAAATATAAACTTAGTGATGACAAAAAGGTTTTAGAGTCAGGCCGCATACAAATTGAAAATGGAAAAGTGATATTTATTTCCAACAGTATAAGACCAAAAGTCTTTCTGGATCAAAAAAACTGTAGAATTGTTCAGTATGATTGTTTAGAGGTTTCAAAATTTGAACTCACAGACCAACCAGTTTCCGTTTTTAAGAAACTTTGAGTTACAAAATTGCAATTCAAACCACATTTCCTTCCACTTTTCACAATTGTAATTAAAAAGGGCCGCGCCCTTGTGCAGCCCATCACACCCTCAAGAGTAAAGAGAATCAGGAAGTGCGGCTTAGGCTTTAAACTTCCCCCACACCCACTTCAAAAACAACGAAACCCCAAAACTCACCACCGCACCAATAGCCGCCAGTACAACTGTCTTAATTACATCCTGCGAACCTATGTTCGCTATTACGGTTAAGGCCGTGCCAGCTACAGTGCCTAAAACGGTTCCACTTTCTATGTTATGCTGGGTTGACATTCTTTTAGTTTCTTTTCGTTCTATACTTTGGATTCTCTGACCTGAATATGAATATTAAGTTCAATAACCCGGCCTTCTGCTGTTTGACTTTGGTTCACCTCAACCGCGATCGATTTCACCTGATCACTGCCTTCAGTATTCGTTTTTGGCTTCGGCGACCTGGTCGCTTTCACCCGAACGAATAAATCGTTCTTTATTTCAGCTTCTGCCATTTTAAGGGGTTTCTGATTTAGGTTCATCCGGATCTCCTCCCTTCACCGCAGCCTGACTAACTGCTGTGGCCACACTTCCCGCTACAATGAGGTAGCCGCCCAGGCTAACCAGCCCAACAGGTAAGGCAATGGGCGCAGCCAACAAGGCACCCCCTGCAGCTGCTAAACTGAGTCCAATCGTTCTCAGCACTTTAAAAAATTTAGGCGTTGGAGCCTTTAAACGCTGTAATAGGTTCATGTGTTTTGCTTTTAATGGTTATAAAATGTTCTTCTGTTTCTTGCTGCTCCGTCAGCAGGTTCAAGAGAGTTTTCAGCGCCGCTTTCGACTTATTCCCCTTTCCGGGTCCTATAATTTGGGTCACCGGTGCTACACAGCCCTTTAAATCCTTCTGGGCATTATTCGCTGCATGCACCAGTATTCCTTTGCGCTCCGGCACCTCTTCTATGGCCAGCACCCAACCAAAGGTTTTGTGCCACCGGATTACCACGGGATACCTCCCTTCGGGGATGCAGGATTGTCTTTTGGCATTTTCCTTCCAAGGCAACTCGATTGATTTACAAATCAGCTTGCCATCATGCCAAATCTCTCCGTTGGTCCCTTCAGGGAAATACTCCCGTAATAATTCCAGTTCCATCTTAAGGTACCTCTACGATGGCTAGAGCGTTGTATGCCCCGTTTTTAAGCGAGTACTGTATACCGTTCACCTCCTGAAAGAACTCGATCTGCAAAAGGTGCAAATCAGTTCCTGCACCAACAGGTATAGCCGCCGGGGTCAACACCAAGTTGTTTGGTGTAGCGTCTATTGGCACATTTACCGCATTGGTTTGCTGCACCTCGCTCTGCCCTGTGACAAAGTCCACCCTTGCCCATGCACCTTTCACAGTCATGTGAGTGGCTCCTGAAGGGAAAGCGATGTCATTGATAGGCACCAAGCCGCCAATTGTGATCACTCCGGTACCTGCAGTGAAGTTGTAGGGTTTGAACAAGATCGCCCCAAGGATAGCACGAATGTTGAAGTTAAACCCTTTCAAAAAGGCTTTGGCTACAGCATTCACAATAGCCACCCCTACATTGCGCAGTCCACGAGCTGAGGTGGTGTCCTCGTTTTTAACATCCGTCATCACTTTGGTGAGTCTGGATGCAACTCGGTTGTCCCCCGCACTCATCAACATTGGTCGGATGGCATCCCTCAGGAGTTTGCCGGCGCTTGCAGCAGAGCCAAATTCTGCACCGTTTTCACGGGTCCGCACAAAGGCTGGGTCGTTTGCAATACGATCTCCATCTACCCCGCCTTTTTCGCGAGCCAGGTTGCCATCCTGTGTTTTGTAAAAGGTAATATCTCCGATAGTACCTTTTAGTTTGATAATTCCTTTTTGTCTTGCCATGATTTCTAATTTTTAAAGGTTGATTGATTGTTAACTGAACACCCTCTGCAATACCTTAACCGGTTTTCGTAATTGTAAGTCCTGTAAAGCCAAGGTGGACAAACCAATTCTGTTCCACATGTCCAAAGTCCCTTACCTTCACTCACAGCTTGCAACATGCAGCTGGCCAGTAGGAGATCTTCGCCATAAGCGGGGTTGTACCATGCTATTCCGGATCTCACCAGTAAACTGTCAACCCGTTTACCGTTCAATAGCAGGTTTCCGACTACACGGCCGTATAAGTCCTTTCCCAGGCTATCAAAAATCACTATCCTGTGGTTGAGTAGTTGGCTTACTTGCAGGGCACTGGATTTACCAAACGCTTGCTTCAGCTCGGGAGCATCAATATGAGCAATCCGTGCACGTACCCGTTTGCTATTGTAAAACAAATCGTAGGTGTCACCATCCACAACACGGGTAACCAAGGCAGGTTTCTGTGCATTTGCAAGCAAAACACAACAACTAAAAAGCAGAAATAGGTGTTTCATGCGGCAAAGGTAGAGTGGCCTTACAGGGCTTTAAACACTAGTGTTCCGAAACATAATGTTTGTGCTTGTTTGGTGCATTTTCACTATTGCAGTACCAACACGTACCAATTACCTTTGTCTGGTATCATTTGTATGGATAATGTATGGATGAAGCATAGTTAGTGTATGAAAACCCTCAACCGTATCTGCATCTACCCAAAAGATATTATGCTCCTCACCGGAAGGAGTGAACGTTATTCCAGGACCCTGCTTCGGAAGATTAAATCCAAGCTCAAAAAGGAAGAGCACCAGCTGCTCACCATAAACGAACTGAGCACCTATTTTGGGATCACCCAGGAGGAGATTACCAAGATCATCAGGTAATAAAATTTGCATTTATTTATTTGCATTTAGTACGCCTCTGTACTATTTTTACCTCACGATTTAGTTCTTTAAATGGCTTCAAACAACTGTAATTTTTATTACAACAATTCGGTTAGCAAGCAATAAGCTTCTTCCGAAAGCCTTGTAAATAGTGATATTCAGAGGATGTTTAAGTTCCCAGCGGGATCACGGGTAAATGCAAAAGGCCACGCGAAAGCGTGGCTTTTTTGTTTTGCAGAAGCGAACGAAAGGCTTTGCCTTTCAGTGAGCGGAAGCAAAACAAAAAAACAGCGCCTTT
>Ga0154020_10007661_pt1 | contig 12590 bp, 15 predicted proteins | sample Klosneuvirus_201_FD_109709 | JGI IMG/M metagenome (GOLD analysis project Ga0154020, IMG submission 109709) | Active sludge microbial communities from wastewater, Klosterneuburg, Austria - Klosneuvirus_20160825_MG | ecosystem: Engineered > WWTP > Aerobic digester > Activated sludge | place... | reverse complement strand
GATTTATTTATTCAATTTTTCAGTTGGGTAGCTAATGACTTTTTAACCGAATAAATGTATATGGTAAATAGACCGGTATAAACAAATTGTTAGGTAATTGTGATGAATCCAATTTATAATTAATTGATTAATAAAATCGAATTTACCAATATTATCAAAGACATCTTGAATTTAAAAAATTTCTCTAAAACTTTAATTTTTGAAATTTTCAACACAAGAATCTTGTGTCAGAAATCTGAAAACTATAGGATAAAAACTTTAAAAACATTTTTGAAGACATAATTAAATAATTAAAAAAGTCACAAGGTAAATAAACCAAATTTATGTTAAAGACTCTTTCAAAAATTTTCAGAAAATAGTCACAAAGTATCAGGAGATGAGGTGACTAAATTTATTTTTGTGTATGAGCAACCAATTAAAATTACGTGGTATTAAGGTAAATAATTCAAAATTATGGATAACAACTACCGAATAATATTATAAAAGAGATGATGCAACGAATACAACTTTCTAAATTCATGAACTGATCCGAGTTGTATTCGCTAAATATATAGGGTTTGACTGAAAAGTAGAAAAAATATATAAGCTTAATATATAGAAGTTATAAAAATGAAATATCATTGTGTTATATGTAATTACGATACAGATATACTTTTTTCATATAATAAACATTTAAAAACCCAAAAGCATTTTATAAATGTAACAGAACATGCTAATTCAAAACAGATTCAAAAACAATTCAAGTTGCATTCAACACAACAACAAAAAATTATTAAAAAGGAAATTAATTGTGAATTTTGTGAAAAACTTTTTTCAAGCCCAAGTAATTTGACCAGGCATAAGAAAACATGTCCTAAAAAAATTAAAATAGAAACATATACACTAAGTGAAATTGAAAAACGCGATCAGGAAATTATTCGATTAAAAGAACAATATCAACGTGATAAAGAACAATATCAACGCGATTTGGAATTGCGTGAAAAAATGCATCAACAAATGCATCAACAACGACAAGAAGAAATTGTTCATCTGAAATCGTTAATCAATAATGCAGGCGGTGTCATCAAAACATCGGTTTCCGCTTTATCTTATGTTGTGAAAAATTATGATAAAGCCCCAGCCTTAAAACAAAATTAAAGACTTTTCCTATCTGGAATGTGCTGATAGTGATAGCAACGATGATTGTGGTGATGAAAATGATTTATCTCAAACAATTATTAAATGCCATGGTAATAAAACCATAGTTGATTATCTAGGTAATATTATTGTTCAGGCTTATAAGAAAGATGATCCATCAAAACAATCTATTTGGAATTCCGATGCTACAAGATTAACCTATATGATTAGAGAACTAATTGACAAAAAACCTGATTGGTTAGTTGACAAAAAAGGCGTAAAAACTACCAAATTTATTATTGATCCATTATTAGAATATATTCGACAACTTATGGCGGATTTTATTGAAGAAAATAGATTAGAAAATTTTTTACATGAATCTGATTGGAGAATGAGAAGAAGAATGGATGATCTTAATGTGGCAGGTGAGATTTGTTATAATATTAAAAATAAAATATTGTCTGAGCAACTTTTAAAACACATTGCGCCACACTTCTATTTGAATAAAAATGATCAGCTAATTGACGGATAAATAAATTTATTCTCTTCTGATCTTTTCCATAACTCTCAAATACAAAGCAGCAGACCAAACCTGATTTGGGCTACCGAATCCCTCTCCATCAACAATATCATACCATTCATAAAAACCAGTTAACTTTTCCCATTTCTTAAACTCTTCTGTAGCATAAGAAATCCATTTTTCATCACCTGACATCAGCATACTGTTCAACATAAAACCGTTAGTAAATGGCCAAATGACAGCATTGTCTCTAATCATAACTTGTTTTTCTTTTTCAGTTTGAGGAGGTAAAAAAGTTTCAAATGTTGGAATGCCATGAGGCCCTGAAATTGTTTTGACATGATTAAAAATCCTTTCAGATTGATCCTCCGTTGCAATTCCGTATAAGACAACCAAGGCATTACCAAATATGTCAAATTTTATACAGCCGGGATAATCATTAAAATAGATTCCATTCCAAAAGTCCTTCTGAATTCTATTTTTAACAAATTGTATGTTATTTTCATAAGGAGAATAATCTGAATTACATTGTTTTGCTATCTTAATCATCAATTCATATGCACGATATAGGAAGCATGCATTGGTCAAGACGGTTTTATCATCTAAATCTTCTCTCACATCTCTCCAGTCGGCTCCGTGAATTAATCCATTGTCTAGGATATTATCTTCAATATATTTCATAGTTCTATGAATAGCTTGATAGATGAGAAAATATCTTTGATTATATTCAAATCCATTAAAATTTAAAAGAAATTCACATGCAGTAATAACAAATAAAACTTCTGAATCTCTTGTATTTGGTGTAAGATTTTCTAATTCTCCTTCTCTATATCTTTTGAGCATGAATGGTGTCTTTCCTTCTTTCTTTTCTCTTTCTTCCCTTTTCTTTACAAACGCATTTTCATCATCCAAAAAGAGGATTGGTAATTTTCCATTTGATTTTTGTCTGCTAGCAAGATTATTCAAATGGTTATAGACTAATTCAAGATCAACTAAATCTTTATGGTGCATAAAAAGCCAGCTAGTCGCCATGCAAAAATCTCTGGTCCAACATTGATCACGATATCTTTCACTACTAGCCCAAATACCTTTTTGACCAATACAGGTCCTAATGACTTGAAGAGCTTTTTCTTTTTTATTTAACATTTGTTTAAAACATATATTTAATATTGGTTATTTTTAATTTAATAAATCAAATTTTTATGGTCATTGGGTCAGTATAATGGATTTTGATATAACTTTTAAGAGACTCGTTTTCTTTTTGCAATTCTTGAAGTTTACTAAGATAATATTTATTAAGAACATTATCACTTTGAACTGTTGATAAATCAGCTCCATTTGCAACAAGTAGATCAATAATCTCATTTGCTTCTTCATTTTCTGGTGGACAACTACTAATAAAGTTTTCTAGAATAGTTTTTGAAAAGGATCCTGATGCGCGATCAAATGTAACATTGGCTTTGTAATTTAATAGTAATTTGTACAAGTCAAGTCTAGCCAAGTTCGATTTACTAGAAATTAGAGTTAAAACAGTATGACTATCATCGGGTGCTTCTAAATTTGGATCGGCTCCTGCTTCAAGAAGAATTTGAACAGTTTTAAGTGTACTAACACTATTCAGATTAAGAGCTGCTAACATGAGAGAAGTAAATGTTCTATCTGCTGTGAATTTGTCTATATCTTGTGGATGTAGTTGACAATGCTCTTTGATTTTTTCTTCAAGAAAAGGATGTTCTTTAGTCATAAGAACCCATTTGTGTAATTTTGTCATACTTGAACCTTTACATAAGGCTTTAGTATCGGTGCAATAATACATTTTTTCTTGATTAGGTTCAGCCTCAATATCTTGCATTAGTTTAGTTTGATCTTCAATATATTCTAAATCAATAAATTGACTATATAAAATCGTAGTATCCAATTTTTTGTATATAGTATCAATGTTCATATTTTTCATTAATTGTGTTGCCATACCCATAATACTTGATATATCTATTGTGTCAAAAACGGTTGGGATTAAGAGTGGATTAGATGATGAAGCAAATACTGTAGGAAGAATATTATTATCTGTCATAAATAATTAATATTGATAATATTAAAATTGTATATATTCTAGTATTAAATCAATTTTTTATACATATTTGGATTTGGAATGCCCAAATTCTTTCTTTTTTTCTTTTTCAATTTCAATTGCTTGTTTATGTAACTGTTTAATCATATTATCATCTTGTATACTACATCTCTCACATCGACAATCAAACCCATATTGTTCTTTTAAATGTTTTTTTCTTTTATTTGTTGGTAATGTAATATCAATATAACTACCACATATTTCTTCTCCTTTTTTAATATCTCTAACTGCTATAAAGCACATCTGATTATCTTTTTCACCAAAAATAACATTGGGTAAACAAGAATGATTCATCATAGTACCTGTGAAAAGTATAACTGGTTTGTTTTGAAATTCAAAAGCATTGCACATATATTTAGCACAATAAATCATAATCTCTTTTGTAGAATAATTGTTTGCAAAAAAATCATAAAGAGCATTATTTTTGGAACTAACCTTTTTTTTCAATTCATTCATAATATTGGATTGGTTAATTGAAATATTATCAACACTATCTGGCGCTAGTGTTATGAATTGTTCTTTTAATTGTTGATCCGAGAGAATCAAGTAAAGTAATTGAAAAATATCTGAATAAATTTCATTTTCTTGAATGGTGATTGATGGAGTTTCTTTAATGAGAATATCTCCTGCTCTGATTGATTCTCTGGCAATAAAACCATAACCTTTGCCTGGTATATTGGTCTTTTTCAATCTGTGATCAATATAGACCATTTGAATAATGTTATTAATATAGTTACTATCATGCTTTTTCATTTTCAATTTTATTGTTCTGATTAAAAATTGAATTAGCAAGTCTATGTGATGTCCAATATTTTGACTTATATTACTCTTTTTAAGACTTTATAATAAGATGGCTGACGAGGACTATACGACCGATGATGACATGGATGTTGAGGAGGATGATATCCAAATTGTCCTGAATGTTGCTTTGTTCAACGCGGCATTCAACCCTGTGCTAGCCAACCAGCTTCCCCTGCACCAACAGGCCCAATTGGCTCAAATGATGCAACAAATTCAGAATCAGCCAGTACACGACAACGGAAATGACGACTGGAATGACGACTGGTATTTGGGGCGATGAGAAATCCTATGTATTAATTTATTAAAAATAACTCCAATCAATATATTTGATATTAAAAAAATTGAAATTTGAAGTCTTTATAATATCCATTATTTTGGATTCTAAGTATTGCCTTTTTCTCTTCAAATTTTGAGATGTCCCGCAAGACCTACTACCAGACCGGTACTTTCCGTCCTGAACATCGTCTTCCCTCTGTCTATGATGGAGTGGCGAAGAAGCAACAGCAGAAGCGCAAGTTGGCCAAGTTGGCCAAACAGACCAAGCAGGAGCAACTGGCTGGTCCCCCTCTTCCCGATCATCCCGACTACCACAGGGAGTACGTAGTCCCCCCAACGCCTGGTTTTGGCTTTGAGCCTGAGCCTCTTCCTCTGAACGATCCTGACTGGTTCATTGGAAATGACGAGTTTATCCAGGTCCCCTATGACCCGATGGATGTGGACGAGCCTAACGTTTCGGTTGATGACAGCAATCCGTTCCACTTCAACCAGCAAAAATTTGTTTCGCAGTTGGATCTTCAGCCGTCCCGCTACTTTCAACGCGACCCCATCGACGCCTTTCTTGACCCCTACAGCGAGCCAGAGTACTACGTCGAGGAGAGCTTCTAAGGCTTGTTAATTTATAGTCTTTCCTCTTCACAATACTTTTTTTATATTTGTTTTTGAATAAACTAATTATATAAAATTCTACCATACTAAAGACTGGCAAGATACTGTTCAAGATCAACAGTAATTTGTTTTTTAGTTGGATCAGTTGTACGGAGATCTTTAACAACAATTTGTTTATTGACCCATTCACTTGGAGCAATCATAAGTACTTTGTCTGCCCTTTTCCTATCAGCATAACTATACGCAGATCTAATCTTATTTTCTTTAATATATATATCAACCATTTTTCCTTTTTCGCGAAGTCTAGTGGCTATATTGCAAGCATCACAAAAGAACGTATCATTGAAAGGAATGATAACATATTCAATTCCAATATTTTCAAATGGAAACAAGTTCAGTTCTTTAATAACAGTTTCGATTACAACATCTCCTAAACCAAACCCAATACAGTTAACATGTTCACTATAACCATATGATTCCATCATATTTGAATAGACTCCGCCGCCTAAAATTGCGCGCGTAATATCCAATTGTTTTGTAAAACATTCAAACACAACACCAGAATAATAATTTAGGCCACGGACTATTTTTAAGTCCAATAATATCCATTCACTAATTCCTACTTTCTCAGCATATTCAAAAATCTTTTTCATTTCTAAATAAGTTTCATCATTTTCGCCTAAATATTCAATAAGTCCATCAATTGTATTTACTGATATCATCTTGTAAATCGCATCAATACATGAATCATCTATACCAACATTTTCTTTAAGCATTTGTGATATTTCTTCACGTGACAGTTTTTCAATCTTATCTATGATATTATATGCTGTTAAAAGTTTATCATCAGCTACTCCTATTTTAGTAAGAACTTTTTGAAGAATCATTCGATTAGATATCCTGATAACAACATCATTTGATGTTAATCCAACACGTTTTAAAAAAGCGACGATCAACATAAAGATTTCAATTTCTGATTTGACGTTTTCAGCTCCAAAAATATCAACATTCCATTGATAGAATTCTCTTTTACGTCCTTTGCTGACATTTTCAAAACGATAACATTGTGGAATACTAAACAGTTTTAATGGTAATACAGCAGTTGGTAAATAGTTCATCATCATCCTAGAAAGCGAAGGAGTTATTTCAGGGCGAAGAGTAAGATGTATTCCGTCCTGTTCAAATGAATACATTTCATTCAGAATATCAGTTCCGCCACTTTTTAATGTCCATAATTCAGCATGTTCCACAATTGGGGCATCATACTCTAAACAACCAAATTCCCTAGAAACTTGTTTCCAATGATTAAATAACCAATTTCTAAAAACCATATCTTCTGGATAAAAATCGCGTGTCCCAGATGGAGGAAAAGTCTTAATTTTGACCTTGTCCGCCATATGATTGTAATTATATTTAATATTGTTTGTCTATCATGATGTTAATAAATCAATTTTTAAGTATGACCATAAGGATTCGGATCATATCCATAATCTATAAGACCATCATCGTCAAACCGGTCATCATGTAGACTAGGATCCCAATCCTCATCACTATCAGAGATATCTGCATAGTAATCATAGTCATCGTCATCGCATTCTTCTTCTATATCTTCGGCTTCTTCGATATCATTTGGAAGATTCATATATTCAGTAATTTGATCAAGTTCAATTGCACTTAATTTGTTTTCGCGGATATGCGGATTTTTCCAATATTTTGTTTTGTAGAAATAAGCAACATGATCAAGCATCTTTGGATCAATACTTACTATAAATGCGCGTATCTCATCATTATATGGTGTTTTAAAAGCACCAGATGTTTTCGTAATCAGTGTGAAAAGAGATCCTGGAAATTGTTCCAGATCCTTCTTCTGAATGACTGATTGAACATAATTTTTAGTATTAGGATCAAACGTGGCAAAGCCAATCTCTTCCATAATAAAACGGAATAATATAAAGAAATATAATGGTGTTGTCATAAAGTTAGATTTTCAATTTTTTGACTTTTTCATTCTTATGGATTTAACATATTCTCTGATTTAATATATTTTTTCATTTGCCTAAAATCATAAAATATTTTGGAATAGTATAGTAATAATATGTGGGATTATGTCATTGTTGGTGGCGGTCCATCAGGATTAAGTCTTGCATGGTATTTTGCAAGATATAATAAAAAAGTATTAATAATAGATAAAAATAAATCTTTAGGAGGATGTCATCGGGTTACAAGAGTTGACGGTTTGTTTGCAGAACACGGACCAAGAATTTATATAGAAAATTATAAAATGTTAATTGCAATTTTAAAAGATATGGGTTATGACTTTCATGATTTTTTTACACCATACAAATTTGATACTTTGAATAATAGTCTTACTTCAGTTAAACAAATGAGTTATAAAGAGTTATTCTGGTTCGCATTTGAATTCATAAGATTTATATTTGATAAAAAATATAGTCAAGATACAACACTTGAAGTATTTTTGGAAACTCATAATTTTGATGAAGAAACAAAAAAGTATATAGATTCGATATGTAGGATAACTGACGGAGCTGGTATAGACAGATATACTTTGTTTGAGTTTTTACAGTTAGTTAATCAAAATATGCTTTATACAACATATCAACCAAAAAAACCAAATGATATTGGACTATTTCATATTTGGGAAAAAGCGTTATTAAATACTAACAATGTTGATATATTTTTAGACACTGAAGTTACAAAATTATCATCAAATGGTAATATTATCGATACAATTACAATTATCAAAGATGGTAAAACAATTGATATTAAGGGGGATAATTATATATTGGCAATTCCTCCAATTCATTTAATTAATTTATTAGGTAATTGTAATGATAAGATTAAAAATACATTTGGTGAATATAATGAATTAGTAGAATGGTCAAATAAAACAGAATATTTGACATATATACCTATAATATTTCATTGGAATAAAAAAATAAAACTAGAAACTATTTGGGGAATGCCAACATCACCATGGGGTATTGCATTCATTGTTTTATCTGATTATATGGATTTTGAAGATCCAAGATCAAAAACAGTTATTTCTACATGTATTACAACGCCTAATAACAAATCAGAATATCTTAATAAAACACCTCATGAATGTACGAAAGAAGAATTAATTCAAGAAACATTTAGACAATTACAAGAGATATTCAAGAGATTACCGTCTCCTACGACCTCTATTTTATCTCCTGAAATGTATTACGATGACAATAAATGGCATAGTAAAGAATCTGCATTTGTCTTAACACCATATAAATATAAAGATCTTAAATCGAATACATTCGAAAATATATATTCGGTTGGAACACATAATGGGCATAATTATTATAACTTTACTTCATTTGAGTCTGCTGTGACCAATAGCACTCATTTATTACACGAGTTAATACCAGAATCTAAATATAGATATCCAATTATTAAATTCTTAACATTGGAAAATATTATTGATTTAGTTATTGTAATAATGATAATTGCAATAATTATTTATATAAATGTCTAAAGTAAATATATACAAATAAATGTTCCAATATCATTATGATGCGCCAGGGTTTCTGATTTGGATTTTTCACATTATCATCGGGTTGGTATTATTTTACATCGGTTATCAAATAATTAATAATCAAAAAATTAGTCAATTCTCTGCATTAACTTTAATTGTATCTGGAACTCTAGCAATAGCTTATCACACTCATTTAATGTTTGTTAATATGAATTAGTTTATTTCTTACGATGACTTAATTTCCTGTTATTAATATAATGATCTCTATAAACATAATTATCATGTGTAACTAATTGTCTAAATATTCCTGAATCATAATCTTTTTTGTATTTTACTTTTTGACAATCAAAAAAATAACATTCTTTGATTTCTCCTTTTTCATTCAAATAAACGCCAATATTGCTTGGTTTCATATCTCCATGAACAATTTCATGTTTGTTATGTAGTTTATCGATTAAATTATTAACTAGTTCGTGTTCTTTATGAGTTAATTCTCTCTTCATAAGAATTTGTTTAATAGAACAATCTAATCTTTCCATAATAATAAGACCATAATGAATATCATAATCTTTATGAATACCATAATCATAAATTTTTGGACCCATACCTAACTTTTCAAATTTTAAATATGCTTCGGTCTCATGTTTAAATTCGCGCGGCGATAATGCCTTTTTGTCCTTGAATTCTTTGTGTAAGAATGGTTTTTCAGCATTTTCCTTAAAATATTTTTCTTTGGTTTTTCCACTACTAATGACTATCATTTTTATGACACATCGTTTGTTTTCGTACTTGCCTCCCCAAACAATACTATAAACTGTATCATTTGAAATGATTTTGTCTAATTTAATTTTATTTAACGCTTTATGCATACTTATAATATATAAATTATTTTATAAGTACTGTTTTATTATTAAGAATAATTTATTTAACTCTAACTGTCTCATATGAATTTTGATAGTTATAGTTTTTCAATACCTTATCTAACTCGAACTGTGTTTACATGACGGATTAGTTTAAGTGGTCGTCCAGATCGTTTTATAGTTTGTTGTTGGGTTCGAACACCTGATTTAGTTTGTACTTTTGTAACTTTTACGATAATGGTTGTTCCACTGGTTTTGGCATGACGTCCAATGTGATGAAATTCTTTAGCAATAATTGGTAAATCTGATAAAATACATTTAAAAAGTTTTTGTATTAATTTTTGAAGAGTTTCTATATCATATTTGTCAATCAGATCTGAATGATCAACTGGTTTGACATGATCGACTATATATTCCATACAATCATGATATGGTTGAATTAAGTTAATATCATATTCTGGTTTATCTCTAATAGGCCCTTTTTCATTATATGTTTGGAGGGTACCAACGGTATCATAGTTTAACATTTCTATTGGACTACCGTGAGCACTAAAAACTAATGTTACCAATCTTCCTCCTCGAATATATTTTTGGACAGATGATGGAAATTTTTCATAACTACTATATCTTGTTGATAATAAAAAGCAGTAAGGAACAGAATGGTATTCTTTTTCAAAATAAGAGACCATTCGTTGTCCTGTGCCATGAATATCAATAAAAATTGTTTCTTGTGGATTTTTAACTAAGGAATTAACATATTTTTTGAAATGTTTATTTCTTTTTGCAATAGCTACTTCAAACATATTTCTGGAACAATTGAAGTAATGCGCATTGGCATCTGGAAATAATGATTTGAATACTTTATAAAATTGGCAACAATCTCTTGTGGCAAAAAGGAATGTATTGCAACGTTTTTTTACTGAATAGATGTATAGGCAAATACTAGCAATATATAAGACAGGAAAATTAACACTGCATTGCTCATTCCACATAATATGTTTATTTTTATGTATCATTGAATCATGTGGATTTTTATTAATAATATGATCAACAAAGTCGCTCAATTTATCCAGATTAAATTTATTAAGCTGATTGATTGTATTATTAATGATTGTTTTATGGTCTAGTAACATTAATTATATTATATATTATGGAAAATAAAAAAATACCCTTTGATAATAATTGTATATTATATTAATACAAACTTTACATAAAATTGTTGTCTTTCGTAAAAATTGATTTTTAATCATTTTGACGATCTTATTAGACTATAATAAGATTACTTCTCAAATCAATGGAGAGTTTTCAGGTTATGACTATCTGTGTCCAACACAATGTATTGGTTACTTCTTTTTCAGAAGAAGTTCGCGATTGTGATAAAAAAAAAGTCATATTGAAGCTATGTCAACATATTTTTATGTTCAATCCAAAAATTGTTCATGTTGTCTTTGAACACACTCCACTTCCGGAAACAATGAATTGGCTTTTGGAATATGGTTTTGTCAAAGGATATACTGATAAAGATTATTATACTCTCAAGATAGATTCGGAAGTGCTGGTTAAGAATTATGTTAAGGGTTTCTTGGTCAATTCTTGTTTGAACACGGATACTTCGGTTGTTTGGAAAGCGAAACTATAAAAAATTGATTTATTAAATATAAGCAAAAACTCTAATTATTACTATGATTATCATTTCAAGTGATACCAAAAGTGATGCAAAAGGCAAGTCTTTACGCTATGTTAGGTGATTTGGTATACAAATTGGTTTTTGTTATGGTTGTACTGTCCGGTGCTTATTTTAGCTTCGTTAAATGCAATAAACCAGAAATTATGTATCAAAACTATCTAGATCATACACATTATAAGATTTTTCCATGGTCAGAACCTTCTCAGCAACAGATGTCAAAATCGAATCCACTGTGGTTGTTAATTCATATTCTTGATGCGTATTTACATGTTGTCTTAACCGGTTTGGTGTACTTTACACGGAGAACGAGTAATAATCAAACCCTGTTTAAGATTTCGCATTACGTTTTTATTGTAATTATTGCGATCAATCTTCAACATGCCGGCAATCAACCAATTTTAAAGGCAATTCTATTTAACGGAATTCCATGGTTAACTGCGATCTTAACATTTGATCCAACCAACCGAGTTTGGTGGAAATCTCTGATCTATTTCATTGCAGTTTCATCGGCCATTTTGTTTGAAACTGGTATGTATTTGACCAGATAAAAAATTGATTTATTAATTATATAAGTGTCTATTTTAGTACTTAATATTAATTCTACAATGCTTAAGATCATTCAACAATCGACAACAGGTGTAAAGCAAACATTTGGCCGATTTTCTGGATTGGTAAAGCCAGGTTTGGTCATTTATATTCCAATTGTTCAACGCGTTACACCGATATCGAATCGGCTTCAACAAGACACGTTCAAATTTGAGGTTAAAACAAAGGATAATGTTTTTGCTTTATTGAATTTGGCGGTTCAATATCAAGTAAGAGAAGAAGATACTGAAAAAGCATTCTTTTCACTATACAAGCCTTTAGATCAGATCAATAGTTATATTGAGAATGATGTCAGATCTTTTTCATCACAAAAGAATATCGATGCTCTTTTCGAATCTCAAGATGAAATTTGTAAAACAGTTTCTGAAAATTTATCTAAGAAGATGAAAGAACATGGTTATACTATTATTAACACTCTTGTGACTGGTATTGAACCAAATAAAGAAGTAAAAGATAGCATG
>Ga0154020_10007660_pt1 | contig 12590 bp, 10 predicted proteins | sample Klosneuvirus_201_FD_109709 | JGI IMG/M metagenome (GOLD analysis project Ga0154020, IMG submission 109709) | Active sludge microbial communities from wastewater, Klosterneuburg, Austria - Klosneuvirus_20160825_MG | ecosystem: Engineered > WWTP > Aerobic digester > Activated sludge | place... | reverse complement strand
GGCCTCACGCAGCTGGGCGAGGAGGGTGCGATCCAGGTCTTCCGCCCGGTCGCCGGCAGCGTGCTGCTGCTGGGCGCGGTGGGCCAGCTGCAGTTCGAGGTCGTCGCGCACCGGCTCGAGCACGAATACGGCTGCAAGGCCCGCATCATGCCGGCGCGCTACAACGTCGCACGCTGGGTCACCTGCCCCGAAGAGAACGGCGGCGCCAAGGAGCTGCAGCGCTTCATCGACGGCAACGCCCACCGCGTGGCGCTGGACGCGGTGAACGCGCCCACCGTGCTGCTGGAATACGCCGGCGAGCTGCGCGCGATGCAGGACAACTGGCCCAAGATCCAGTTCCACGCGCTGCGCGAGCACGCGGGGCTGGTGTTCCAGAAGCAGCTGGAAGGCTGAGCCCGCTGACGCGCCGCGCCTGCCGATAATGCGCCCCATGCAGGCCGTCGCCCCGCCCCCCAGCCGACCGGCGCTCTACCTCGACCTCATCCGCTGGAACCGCCCGGCGGGCTGGCTGCTGCTGCTGTGGCCCACGCTCAGCGCACTGTGGATCGCCGCCGACGGCTGGCCGGGCTGGCACCTGCTGCTCGTCTTCCTGCTCGGCACCATCCTCATGCGCAGCGCCGGCTGCTGCGCCAACGACGTCGCCGACCGCGACTTCGACCGCCACGTCAAACGCACCGCGCAGCGCCCGGTGACCCGCGGCGCGATCTCGCCGCCCGAGGCGCTGGCGGTCGGCGCCGTGCTGGCGCTGGCCGCCTTCATGCTGGTGCTGACGACCAACCCCGGCGCCATCCAGCTCAGCGTGCTGGCGCTGGCCGTGACGCTGGCCTATCCCTACGCCAAGCGGGTGCTGTCGGTGCCGCAGGCCGTGCTGGGCGTGGCCTTCAGCTTCGGCATCCCGATGGCCTTCGCGGCCGCGCTGGGCGGCACCGACTGGGGCTGGGGCGCGGTGCATGCCGCCGTGCCGCCCCAGGCCTGGTGGCTGCTGCTGGGCAACCTGTTCTGGGTGCTGGCCTACGACACCGAGTACGCGATGGTCGACCGCGACGACGACCTGCGCATCGGCATGAAGACCAGCGCCATCACGCTGGGCCGCTGGGACGTGGCGGCGGTGATGGCCTGCTACGCCGTCTACCTGGTGAGCTGGGCGCTGCTGGGGCGCTCGCTCGGGCTGGGCGGCTGGTTCCTGGCCGGCATCGGCGTGGCGGCGGTGCAGGCGGCGTGGCACTACGCGCTGATCCGCGGACGCACGCGCGAAGGCTGCTTCAAGGCCTTCCGGCTCAACCACTGGGTGGGGGCGGCGGTCTTTGCGGGCATCGCGCTCGACCTCGCGCTGCGCCGGGTCTGACCCTTCGGCGGCCGTCAACCCGCACCCCCCTAAGGTCCGTCATGGACGGCCGGGTGGCGGCGGCGCACCATCCTTGCCCCCACTCTTGGCAACCCGGTCCTTCCGTCCGGTTGCCGAGGACCGTGATGTCGGGCGGCCGGCAGCTGTACGGCGGTTATCAAGAGCATTCCACTTGGTCTTCTCACAGAGACGAGGTCACCATGCTCAAGTCCTCACTGCTCCTGCGCTGCCAGACCCTTGCCGCCACGACCCTGGTCGTGCTCGGTCTGGGCGCCGCACCCGGCGTCCTGGCACAGACGAACCCCACCACGGTCGAGTTCCGAGAGATCGCCAACTCGCTGGATCCGCTGCACACGCGCCCGATCGACCCCTTCCTGGGCACCTGGTCGGTCGACAAGTTCGTCCTCAACGCGACCCAGTTTCCCTGGACCGACTTCCACGTCACGCTGCAGGTGTGGAACGGCAATTCGTGGGTCGACTCGGACGAAAACGACGGCATCTCCTTCGGCCAGCCCACCCCCTTCGACCAGTGGCTGGCCGGCGTCACCGTCGACATCAACGGCGTGATCGTCGGCGGCTGGCACGTCGTGCGCACCAACGCGCCGGTGGACCAGCTGGACTTCTTCTTCGACGCCTTCCACGTCCAGCCGGGCCAGCAGCTGTCGCTGCACTTCGACATGGTGGACCTGCTCGGCGACAACACCTGGCGGCTGGAACAGGTGCCGACGATCCCCGAGCCGGCCACGCTGGCGCTGTGGCTCGGCGGCCTGCTCGGCATGAGCCTGGTGGCGCACCGCCGCCCGGGCCGCTGAAGATGCTGCGCGGCCACGCCGCGGTCGGCGTGGCCCGTTTTCAGTTCGGGCGGGGCGCGCCGTCGGCACCGCCGCCCAGTTCGCGGGCGCGCTGTCGCGCCGCGTGCAGCGCGCGCACGAAAGCCGCCTGCACGCCGCTGTCGTCCAGCGACGTGATCGCGGCGAACGTCGTGCCGCCCTTGCTGGTGACCTGCGCGCGCAGTTCCTGCGGCGGCAGCGGCGACTGCTGCGCCAGCGCCGTGGCGCCGGCGAAGGTGTGCTGGGCCAGCAGCCGGCCCTGGGCCGGGCTGAGGCCCATCTCGGTGGCGGCCTGCATCATCGCTTCGAGGAAGTAGAAGACATAGGCCGGGCCCGAGCCCGACAGCGCCGTCACGGCGTCCAGGTCGTCCTCGCGCGGCAGCCACAGCGACGCGCCGGTCGGCGCAAACAGCGCGTCGACTTCGGCGCGCGCGGCGGCGTCGACCTCGGCCGTGGCGTACAGGCCGGCGATGCCCTGGCCGATGAGCGCCGGCGTGTTGGGCATCGCACGCACCACGCGCGCGCTGCCGCTGGCCTGCACCACCGCAGCACAGCGCACGCCGGCCATCACGCTGACCTGCAGCGCCCGGCCGACAAAGGGCGCGCACGGTGCGGCCGCCTCGGCGAAGAGCTGCGGCTTGACGGCCCAGACCACGGTGGCGGCGGCGGCCAGGCGGGCATCGGCAGCGGCCTGCGCCCGGACGCCGAAGGCCTGCGCCAGCTTGTCGCGCTGGGCCTCGAAAGGCTCGACGACGGTGATGGCGGCCGGCTCGCGGCCGGCGCGCAGCAGCCCGCCGATCAGCGCGCTGGCCATGTTGCCGCCGCCGATGAAGGCGATGCGGTGCGGGGACGGCGGGTTCATGCGGCCGCAGTGTAGTCAGCGCGCGATGACGCGTGGATGCAGGGCTCATGCAAAGCTGGCATGACTTGCGGCAACACCTCGGCGGCCGGCGCGCCTACAGTTCCGGCCCATGTCGCAGCGGCTTGCGACCCGGCGGGCCCACGAGGCCGGCCGTGGGGCCGCAGCGGCGTCCACCACCCCAGGAAAGCTTCCATGACCCTGCCCCTGTCCTACGTCCACCCCACCCCCGACAGCCCCTGGGGCACCTACCTGATGCAGGTCGACCGCGTCGTGCCCTACCTGGGTCACCTCGCGAAGTGGGTCGACACGCTGAAGCGCCCGAAACGCGCGCTGATCGTCGACATCCCCATCGAGATGGACAACGGCGAGGTGGCGCACTTCGAGGGCTACCGCGTGCAGCACAACCTCAGCCGCGGTCCGGGCAAGGGCGGCGTGCGCTACCACCCCGACGTCACGCTGGAAGAGGTGATGGCGCTGTCGGCCTGGATGAGCATCAAGAACGCCGCGGTCAACCTGCCCTACGGCGGCGCCAAGGGCGGCATCCGTGTCGACCCGAAGCAGCTGTCGATGAAGGAACTCGAACGGATGACCCGCCGCTACACCAGCGAGATCGGCATCATCATCGGCCCGCAGCGCGACATCCCGGCGCCCGACGTGAACACCAACCCGCAGATCATGGCGTGGATGATGGACACCTACAGCATGAACACCGGCGCCACGGCCACCGGCGTCGTCACCGGCAAGCCGGTCGACCTGGGCGGCAGCCTGGGCCGCGTGAAGGCCACCGGCCGCGGCGTCTTCGTCACGGGGCGCGAGGCGGCTCGGCGCATCAACCTGAACCTGGAAGGCGCGCGTGTCGCGGTGCAGGGTTTCGGCAACGTGGGTTCGTCGGCCGCCGAGCTGTTTGCGCAGGCCGGCGCGAAGATCGTCGCCGCGCAGGACCACACCGGCTGCATCGTCAACCGCGGCGGCTTCGACATGGCCGACATCATGGCCCACGTGCGTGAGACCGGCGGTGTGGGCGGCTTCAAGGGTGCCGAGGCCATGGCGAACGAGGACTTCTGGGACGTCGACTGCGACATCCTCATCCCCGCGGCGCTCGAAGGCCAGATCACCGCCGACCGCGCCCGGCGCATCAAGGCCAGGCTGGTGCTGGAAGGCGCCAACGGCCCCACCGTGCCCAGCGCCGACGACATCCTGGCCGACCGCGGCGTGCTCGTCGTGCCCGACGTCATCTGCAACGCCGGCGGCGTGACGGTGAGCTACTTCGAATGGGTGCAGGACTTCAGCAGCTTCTTCTGGACCGAGGACGAGATCAACGTCCGGCTGGACAAGATCATGATCGGCGCGCTGAAGAAGATCTGGGACACCGCCGACCGCCACGGCATCACGCTGCGCACCGCCACCTTCGCCGTGGCCTGCGAGCGCATCCTGAAGGCGCGCGAGGAGCGCGGGCTCTACCCCTGAAGCGCGGCGCGGCCGGGCCGCGTGCCGCTTTCAGGCGTTCGGGGGATAAACAGGCGCGGCACGAGGCCTTACAGTCGCAGAGGTTTCCATGACCGACCGCCCATCCCCGTCCTGAGGAGATCCGTCCATGCACACCCGAGCGAACCGCGCCGACCGTCGTTTCCACCTCCCTCGCGCCTGGCCGCTGGTGGCGGCCGCGCTGCTGATGCAGGGCTGCGTGGCGACGATGCCCACGGTCGGCGGCGGCACGGCCTCGGCCGGCGGTGCGGCCGGCGGCGCCACGGCCGAAGGCCAGAAGAAGGAGCTGGAACGCTGCGACGAGTCGCTCGGCACCATGGCGATGGAAGAAGACCAGCGGGCGCCCTGGTACGCGCAACTGCGTGGCTACCAGCTCGGTTCGACCATCCCCGTGCTGCGCCTGATGATCCAGCAGAGCAACTGCTTCGTCATCGTCGAGCGCGGCGGCGGCCTGAACGACATGATGCGCGAGCGCCAGCTGATGCGCGGCGAGGAAGGCCGCGCCGGCAGCAACATGGGCGGCGGCCAGATGGTGGCGGCCGACTACCTGATGCGGCCATCGATCCAGTTCTCCGGCAACACCGGCGGCGGCCGCGGTGGCCTGGCGGGCCTGCTGCCCGGGGCGCTGGGCGCGGTGGCCGGCAGTGTCGGCGTCAACGAGGCTTCGACGACGCTGCTGCTGGTGGACATCCGCTCGGGCGTGCAGATCTCCGCCGCCGAAGGCAGCAGCAAGAACTACGACTTCGGCTTCTTCGGCAGCGCCTTCACCGGCGGGCTGGCCGGCGGCGCCAGCGGCTATTCGAAGACACCGCAGGGTCGCGTCATCACCGCGGCCTTTGCCGATTCCTTCAACCAGATGGTCAAGACGCTGCGCAACTACAAGGCGCAGACCGTCAAGGGTGGCCTGGGCACCGGTGGCCGCCTCGGCGTGCAGGGCGGGCAGACGCCGGCCGCCGCCGAGATTCCACCACCGGCGGCCAAGCCCGCCACCCGGACGCCGGCCGCTTCGCAGCCGGCCACCAAGAAGAAGTGAACCCGGCCGTGGCGACACGGGCCGTGCGAAGCGCCGGGCATGGTCCGGCGGCCTTGTTCTTGGCCTTCGGTCTGGCCCTTGCCGCACCGGCGCGGGCGCAGATGTACCACCTGTACCTGCATTGCCAGGGCATGGTGGCGGCCGGACCCGGGGCGGCCACGCCGGCGGATGCCCCCGTGATCACGCGCGGTGCGGCGCCCGGCGGCGCACCGGTCGACAGCGACAAGAACGACAAGAACAGCGCCGATGCCGACGAGAACATCCAGGCCCGGACACGCTCCGTGCGCAGCGCCGCCAAGCGTGGCGATGCGCACCTCGAACTGGCGCTGCGCGACAACAACATGAGCATGCTCGTGCAGCGCTCCAACGTGCTGCCCATGGGCCAGCGCCTGAAGTACGAGGCCACGCCGACGCACTACACCGCCACCTTCCTGCCGCAGATGGCCGGGGCGGGGTTCCGCAAGTGGGGCGAGGGCTGGCTGTTCGGCTGGTACCCGCCGTTCCAGAAGATGACCGCGGCGCGCCTGGCCATCGACCGCAGCAGCGGTGTGCTCGAAGGCGAGATCATCGGGCCGGGCGGCGAAGTGCTGGGCCTCATCGACATGCAGTGCGATCCCCGGCGCCACGAAGACGCGCCGGCGCCGCGCTTCTGATGGCGGCCGCGCGCCGGCGCCCCGCGGCCGGGGCAGGCTTCCCGGCGCGGCGCTGGATCGCCTGCCTGGCGGCGCTGGTGATGGCCGCTGCGGCCGCGCCCGCCCAGGCCGCGCGCCTGGCCCTGGTCATCGGCAACGACACCTACAGCCGCATCACGCCGCTGCGCAACGCGCGCAACGACGCCCGCAGCATCGCCACCGAACTCGAAGCCGCCGGCTTCAGGGTGACGCGCGTGCTCGACGGCACGCGGCACAGCATGAACGAGGCGCTCGACGGCTTCGTGCGCCGCATCGACAAGGGCGACGAAGTGGTCTTCTACTTCTCGGGCCACGGCTCGCAGCCGCCGCAGTCCGGGCCCTTCCTGCTGCCGGTCGACATCGAGGTCGCCAGCGAGCGTTCGATCCTGCGCGACGGCGTGTCGCTCGAACAGGTAGTGGACGACCTCGGCCAGCGCGCGCGGTTTTCGCTGGTGATCGTCGACGCCTGCCGCGACGACCCGTTCCGCCAGACCGGTGCCGGCCGCTCGATGGCCCCGGGCTCCAGCCTGTCGCGCATCGAGCCGCCCAAGGGCACGATGATCATCATGGCCGCGTCCAAGGGCCAGCAGGCGCTCGACCGGCTGGGCGACAAGGACCCGGTGGCCAACGGCCTGTTCACGCGGGAACTGGTCAAGCAGATGCGTCAGCCGGGCCTGTCCGCCGGCGAGGTGCTCAAGCGTGTGCGCGCCAACGTCGAGCGTGCCGCGCAGTCGGTGAACCACGCGCAGCGGCCCTCGCTGGTCGACGAATCCTCCAGCGACTTCTTCTTCCACCTCGGCCGCCCCGGCAGCGCCGCCGTGGTGCCGACGCCGGCACCGGCGCCGGCGCCCGGTCTGCCGGCCGAAACCGCTGCGCCGGTCGCCGTGTCGGGCAGCTACGGCCCGCAGCGCGACTTCGATGCCTGGGAGCAGGCCGTGCGGGCGGCGACGAAGGACGGCTTCGACACCTACCTGCGGCAGTTTCCGGCGGGCCGCTACGTCGCCCACGCCAGGGCCCGCATGGCGCTGCTGGCCGGCGCCGCACCGCCGGCGCCGCCCACCCCACTGCACCAGGGGCCGCGGCCGCTGGCCCTCGCGCGGGAGCCCTGAGCCGATGAAAGCCCCGCTGACGAGGCTGCGCCCGCGGGCTGTCGCGCGCCTGGCCGCCACGGCCCTGCTGGCCCTGGCCGGCAGCGCCTGCGCCCAGGACTATTCGCAACGGCAGCTGCAGGACATCTTCAGCCGCCACCTGGCCGCCGAGTCGCTGCGTCCGGAGCTCACCACCGCCGGCAACGTGCGCTTCCGCAGCCAGGGCCGCACCTTCGTGATCCACGTCGACGAGCGCGACCCGCTCTATTTCCGCCTCACGATGGCCTTCGTCGCCGACGACAAGAGCCCGTCGGCGCGCCAGCGTTTCCTCGAAGGCTGCAACGCCGCCACCGCCGACGTGAAGGTGATCAAGTGTTTCCTCGACGAAGAAGGCGACCCGACCTTTGCCGCCGAGATGTTCCTCGTCGTCCCGGCCGACTTCACGCTGACCTTGGACCGGCTGCTGCGGGCCATGGACAGCGCCTACCGCCGCTACACGCGGCGGCTGGGCGAACTGCGCTGAAGCCGCCCGCGGCCCACGGGCCGGGCGGCTGCGCGTCAGGCGGGGTCATCGACGGCCCCACGTCATAATCGCCGGCCGGGTGCAAGCCCCGGCATCCTGGGGCCGGGCCCACGCGCCCACCCCGACCAGGCCAACCCTAGGACTTCCCGAATGACCTCTGCCTTCTCCTCGCGCCGGCTGGCCCTGCTGGCCGCACTGGCTTCCACCGTCTGGCTGGCTGCATGCGGCGGCGGCGGCGGCAGCGACGCCGGCAGCACCAACGTGCGTGCGCTGAACCTCACCACCGACCTGGCGAGCATCGACCTCTACACCGGCGAGACCAAGCGCTTCAGCGCGGTGAATACCGACACGCTGGCGCCGAGCATCTCGTTCGAGGCCAACACCTACACGCTCAACGTCAAGCGCGCCGGCGACGGCGCCACGCTGCTGACCGGCTCCTACGCGCTGTCCAAGGACCAGAACTACACCGCCGTGGTGTGGGGCCGCGAAACCGCGCTGCGGCTGAGCACGCTGCCCGAGAACGAGAACACGGCCGACATCGCCGCCGGCAACTCGCGCCTGCGCTTCTTCAACGCCACCACCGACACCGGCGCGGTCGACGTCTTCATCACCGCCCCCGCCGCCGACCTGGGCGAAACCCTCGCCACACGCAGCAACCTGGCCAGCGGTTCGCTCAGCGGCTTCAGCGACCTGTCGCAGGGCACCTACCGCCTGCGCGTGACCGGCGTGGGCGACCCCAACGACGTGCGCCTGGACATCCCGGCCATCACGCTGAAGGACAAGGGCTATGCCACGCTGGTGCTCACCGCCGGCGCCAGCGGCGTGCTCGTCAACGGCACGCTGATCGAACAGCAGGGCGCGGTCACGACGCTGAAGAACACCAAGGCGCGCATGCGCGTGGTGGCCAGCGTGAACAGCGGCGGCAACGTCAACGTCGCCGTCGGCGGCCGCACGCTGGCCGGCGGCCTGCGTTCACCCTCCGTGGGCCCCTACACGCTGGTGGACGCCGGCACGGCGGTCGACCTGACGGTGCGCGTCAACGGCGGCGTCGTCACCAGCGGCGACCGCAGCTTCGTGGCCGGCACCGACTACACGCTGCTGACCTACGGGCCCGCCACCACCCCCGAGGTCGCGGTGCTCACCGACGACAACCGCCTGCCCACGGCGGCCACGCGCGTGAAGGTGCGCCTGCTGCACGCCGCCGCCGGCACCGACCCGCTGACGCTGTCCATCGACTACCTGGCGCTCGCCAGCGACATCGTCGCCGGCACCGTCTCGCCCTTTGCGACGACGAACAGCAACAGCTCGGTGCGCATCGACGTCAACTCGGCCGCCGGCGTGACGTCGCTGTTCTCGGCCACGGGCGTCAACCTGCAGGGCCAGTCGGTCTACACCGTGCTGATGCTCGGCGGCAACGTCGTGGGCGGCGTCGAGACGCCCACCGGCGTCATCCGCAAGGAACGCTGAGCATGGGCTGAGCCGCGGCGCCATGCCTGCCTGCGCAGGCCTGGACGGCGAAGCGGCCACGAGCTCTGCGAGTGCCTGTCGAAGGCCCGGAAGCCTGCTGGCGGCCGGGCCGAGCCGCCGCAGGCCGCACCGCTACCATCAGGGGGTTCGATCGAACCCCCTTTTCCATTCCAAGATGAACCCGCAAGACACCCCAGAGATTCCGCTGTCCTTCGACGTCACCGAGGCCGATTTCGAGGCCCAGGTGCTCGAGATGTCGATGCAGGTGCCCGTGCTGCTGGACTGCTGGGCGCCGTGGTGCGGGCCCTGCCGTTCGCTGGGGCCCGTGCTCGAGAAGGTGGTGCAGGCCTACGGCGGCCGCTTCCTGCTGGCCAAGCTGAACACCGACGAGGCGCCGCAGATCAGCGCCGCACTGCGCATCCGCAGCATCCCCTTCGTCGTGCTCTTCGTCGGCGGCCGGCCGGTCGACCAGTTCATGGGCGCGCTGCCCGAAGGCCAGGTGCGCGCCTTCATCGACAAGCACCTGCCCGCCGACGTGGTGGAAGGCGAGGTGCAGCAGGTCTTCGGCCCGCTGGACGAAGCCGCCGAACTCATCGCCGCCGGTGAACTGGCGCAGGCACAGGCCGTGCTCGACGCCATCCCGGCCGCCGAACGCGACGACGAGCACGCCCGCCTCGTGGCGCGCCTGAAGCTGGCCAGCGACAAGCCCGCCGGCGACCCCGCCGCGCTGGCCGCGCGCATCGCCGCCAACCCGAAGGACTTCGAGGCCCGCTTCGCGCTGGCCGCCGTGCTGGCCCACGCCGGTGACTTCAACGCCGCCTTCGACCAGCTGCTCGAAGTGGTGCTGCGTGACAAGGCCGAAGGCAAGCCCGACCGCGAGAAGGCACGCCAACAGCTCGTCGAGTGGTTCGCCGTCTGCGCCGACGCCGAGGTCGTCAGCCGCGGCCGCCGCTACCTGGGCATGTACCTCAACTGATGCCGGCCAGCAGCTCGGCGTTGCCGCCGGCGGCGGCGGTGTTCACCGTCACCGTCTGCTCGGCGCAGAAGCGGTAGAGGTAATGCGGCCCGCCGGCCTTGGGCCCGGTGCCGCTCAGGCCCTCGCCACCGAAGGGCTGCACGCCGACCACGGCGCCGATCATGTTGCGGTTGACGTAGACGTTGCCCACGCGCGCCGTGTCGGCGATGCGCTGGGCGCGGCTGTCGATGCGCGTCTGCACGCCCAAGGTGAGGCCGTAGCCCAGTGCGTTGATCTGGCGCACGACGGCGTCGACATCGGCGGCGGCACCGGGCCCGGTCTGCCCCGGCCCCCAGCGCACGACGTGCAGCACGGGGCCGAAGATCTCGGTCTTCAGGTCGGCGATGCGGCCGATCTCGAAGGCCACCGGCGCCACCAGGCGCGGGAAGGTCGACTGCACCAGCGTCTCGCCGAGCAGCTTCGCCTCGCCGCGCAGGCGCTGCACGTGGGCGGTGATGCCGGCCTGGGCCTCGTCGTCGATGACCGGGCCGACGTCGGTGGACAGTTCCGCCGGGTCGCCCACCTTCAGCTCGGCCAGCGCGCCGCGCAGCATCTCGATCACGCCGTCGGCCACGCTCTCGTGTACGCAAAGCAGGCGCAGCGCGCTGCAGCGCTGGCCGGCGCTGCGGAAGGCGCTCTGCACGACGGCGTCGATCACCTGTTCGGGCAGCGCCGTGCTGTCGACGACCATCGCGTTCAGGCCGCCGGTCTCGGCGATCAGCGGCACGATGGGGCCATCCTTCGCCGCCAGCGTGCGGTTGATCAGCTTGGCCACTGCCGTGCTGCCGGTGAAGCACACGCCGGCCGTGGCCGGGTGCGCCACCAGCGCCGCGCCCACGGTTTCGCCCGGGCCGTGCAGCAGCGCCACGGCGTCGGCGGGCACACCCACCTCGTGCAGCAGCGCGATGAAGCGGCGCGCCACCACCGGTGTCTGCTCGGCCGGCTTGGCGGCCACGGTGTTGCCGGCCACCAGCGCGGCGACGACCTGGCCGGCGAAGATGGCCAGCGGAAAGTTCCACGGGCTGATGCAGACGAACACACCGCGGCCGTGCAGACGCAGCAGGTTGCTCTCGCCGGTGGGGCCGGGCAGCACCTGGTCCTGCAGCCTGTCCTCGGCCTGGTCGGCGTAGTAACGACAGAAGTCCACCGCCTCGCGCACCTCGGCCACGGTGTCGCCCAACGTCTTGTGCGCCTCCTTGACGAGCAGCGCGCAGTATTCGGGCAGGCGCGCATCCAGCGCGTCGGCGGCGCGTTTCAGCAGCGCAGCGCGCTCGGCCACGGGCCGCGCCGACCAGGGTTCGAAGCCGGCCTGCAGGCGGGCCATCGTGCTGTTCACCTCGTCCGGCGTGGCCATCGCCACGGGTTCCAGGCGCACCGCGGCCACCGCCGCATCCAGCGGCGCACGCATCGCCAGGCAGGCCAGATCGACCCCGGTGGAATTGGCGCGCTGCGGGCCGTAGAGCGCCGGCGGCAGCGGCAGCGCCGGGCCGGTGGCCGCATGCAACGGCGACGCCAGCAGCGCCTCGGGGCTCACCGACCCGTCGGCCAGCTGGTGCACGAAGGACGAGTTGGCGCCGTTTTCCAGCAGCCGGCGCACCAGGTAGGCGAGCAGGTCGCGGTGCTCGCCCACCGGCGCGTAGATGCGGCAGTTGATGCTGCGGTCCTTCAGCACCTCGCGGTGGATGCCTTCACCCATGCCGTGCAGACGCTGCAACTCGAAGTTTGCGCCTACTTTGCGCGCCATCTGCACGATGGCGGCGATGGTGCCCGCGTTGTGGCTGGCGAACTGCGGATACAGCAGCTCGTGGTGGCCGATCAGCCGCGCCGCGCAGGCCAGGTAATGGATGTCGGTGTGGTGCTTGTGCGTGAACACCGGGTAGCCCGGCAGCCCGGCTTCCTGGGCACGCTTGACCTCGCCGTCCCAGTAGGCCCCCTTGACCAGGCGCACGACGAAGCGGACGCCGTGGCGGCGCGCGATGGCGGCCACCGCGTCCACCACCGCCAGCGCGCGGGTCTGGTAGGCCTGCACCGCCAGGCCCAGGCCACCCCAGGCCGGAAATTCGCGGCCGACCCGTTCAGCCAGCGCGTCGAGCAGGTCCAGCGAAAGCTCCAGCCGGTCGCTCTCCTCGGCGTCGATGGCCAGGTTGATGTCGGCGCGGGCCGCCAGTTCGACCAGGCCCCACACCCGCGGCAGCAGCTCGGCAAAGACGCGTTCACGCTGCGCGTCCTCGTAACGCGAGAACAGCGCGCTGAGCTTGACCGAGATCTCGT
>Ga0154020_10007659_pt1 | contig 12592 bp, 8 predicted proteins | sample Klosneuvirus_201_FD_109709 | JGI IMG/M metagenome (GOLD analysis project Ga0154020, IMG submission 109709) | Active sludge microbial communities from wastewater, Klosterneuburg, Austria - Klosneuvirus_20160825_MG | ecosystem: Engineered > WWTP > Aerobic digester > Activated sludge | place... | reverse complement strand
GAACTCTTTGAATCGTTTTCTGCATCTGATACAAGCTCATTCAATTTGTCTTTGAAAGAATGTACTTTTTCTGTCAGGACTTGTTTGCAATGAATAAGGATTTCGTTTTTTATGCTCACGTTTATTTATTTACCAACTGTTAAATCTTACTATTATTTTCCTCCAATAACGCGACGCATCTTGAAAAATTCTTTTTTGTATCCATTTGCTGTTGGGCCTTCTATAAAAGCAACAAGTGAATCTCTATGTGGGTTTGTATAGACTATCTTTTTAGGAAAGTCGTGTTCTTTATTTTCAAAAGTAAATTCTTTATTACTCGAAGAAGTCAATGCAAAATAAACAGGACTACCATCATTTTGTGATTGAATACTAGGTATGTAAAAGATCTTGCCATTCTTCATTCGCAAAGATATTTCCTCATAAAATATAGTGTCTATGCCGGCCATGTAAATGCTACTACCCACAAACGAAGAATCGTCGATCTGATTCCAAATCTCTACCATTTTACCATCTGAAGTGCTATCCATCCATTCACCAATAAGCCAGGAAAATTGTGATAGATCGGTTTTTGTTTTCAGACCATTTTCCTGACATGAAATGAACAACAATAAAAAAATCAGATATGATAAATATTTCATTAAAATCAATTCAATACTAATGGATACGACTTCAAATAATTGTTTTTTGAAGTAAGTGAAATAAAATAATATCCTCTTGGAAATTGATGAGTATCGATTCTAAATTCAGACGCAGATCCGAAATTCGAAGAATATACAATTTCACCAAGTGTATTTATAATTTCTACTTTAGTTATAAAATTTTCAGGAACTGAATTTCTTATTTCAACGAAGTTACTAGCAGGATTTGGATAAACCAAGACATTTTCCATTGCGTTTAACTGACTTATCCCGGTACTCAACACTGTTACAGAAGTTGTAGTTCTATCAGAATAACCGCATTTATAAGAGAATAATGTAACGTTATATTGGCCGGGAGTTGAAAACATGTGGATTGGATTGGCGGTATTTGAATAACTGCCATCATTAAAATCCCATAAATAGGTTACTGCATTCATTGAATTGTTCAGAAAGGTAACGGAGTTTAATCCGTTGTTAATGTAGGTATAATCCGCTTTTGGATCATAAGCGCCAATATACCATGCATTCGTATTATTGAACTCTGTTGTTTTTGTAGCTAATTTAATTGATGCAACTGTTATAGAATCTAAACCATAATTATAAGAGATAGTTTCAGGATCTTTTCTGAAAATACTTGAATAGAAACAACATGCAGCCGCGTATGATCCGGCTGCTGATGGATGACTTTCATCTGATTGATATAATTCTATCGAGGGATAATTTTGTATAATGTGATTCCATACTGCTCCTACCGGAGATACTGTTGCATTGTTGTCAAAAGCCATTGTTCTGTAACGAAGATTCAACAAACTGTCCATACCTTCATACGTGCAAACCGGAGGCCACGATGAACAGTTGCTTGCGTCACCATATTTGCGTCCCCATGTCATATAAAACATTGTTTCAGTACATGGATTTACTGCATTGATGAGACTGTCTAATTTATGCGCATACGGATAAACAGAAATTTGAACTTGTCCAATTGGAAAGGCTGGTAATTGGCTTTGCTCTTGCAGAACTACATAATCCCAATTTCCCTGATTGATCTTCGCAAGTGAGGTTGCATCTCCAAAATGATTTTGTAATGTGTAACCACCCGGAGTATAGCTGTCATAGATCAATGAATCATTATTTGATAATGCTATATCTGAAACGATATGCGGTAGATCATTGACTCCGGTATAGCTGTTTCCTAAAAATAATACCCGAATAGTAGCTGACTTACTAATTGAAAAAGTGCAAAGTAAAGCCGTCAGTAACAGTACCGATCTGAGAAATTTCATTAATGGGAGATTTGGAGGAGAATGGTCAAATATATAAAATTCTCAATACAAAAAGGACTCTCCACTACTTTTTTAGAAACTGTAAAATATTGAAAATCAGTATACGACAAAAAATATCAGATCAATTTCCACCTATCAATTGGATACTGCCTTTATATGTTACACTTGAAACATCTAGGACATAAAAATACACACCATCACTTGCTTTTTTCCCATTTGTATCGAAACCTGTCCACGATCTTTTCTTTTCAGATGTTGTAAACATCTGGTTACCCCATCGATTATAAATTCTCATTGTCGCACTTGCCGGTAAATTCTTAATTTCGAAAATATCATTTTTACCATCACCATTTGGTGTGAAAACATTCGGAATTACAAAAGGTTCTTCCGGACATTCTGAGCCAATTGTTATTTCTTTTGTGATCGAACTTGTTCCATCTGAATTCGTAACTTCTAAATTTACAATAAAAGACCCCTTGGATTCAAAACAAATTTCTTCCGGATTCTGAACATACGAGACTGCACTATCTGCGCCGCTAAATGTCCAGCTCCATGAAATCGGGTCATTCAAACTTTTATCGATAAAACGAATACACTGTGAAGAACAGATCGTGTCTTCTTCATAGGTAAAATCAGGAATGGGAAAGATCTGCTGACAAACACTTTTTTCAGTTATCAAATTGAAAGTCACATTTACAATTGAATCAACAGGTACTATCAACGTATCTATAATTGTAAAAGACGGTTCTATTACGGTAAATGTATCTTGGTGCATTGTGAAAATAACGGTGTCCTGATAACAGATCAGGCCACCAATGTTTGTTGTTTTTACTAGTGCGGCATCGCGGTAATATGCCGGTGGACGAATATCTCCGGTAAAAATCAATCCATCATCAGATGTACGAATTATTCCATAAGGATAGTTTGTAAACTGTGGCGAAAACGGATACTTTCTGCACCACCGGATACTTCCATCAGAATTGAGTCTTAGCATTGTGATGTCTCTCTCATCCCAACCGCCAACATCACCAAGAAGTAATGAACTTCCATCATCATAAGAAATGCCTGTTCGCATGATCTCGCCATTGGAAGTTCCTGCATCATACATTCTTTGATACTGCATATCGCCCGCCGAATTTAATTTTATCTGGAAAGAATCCCATTCTCTGGCTATTGAATAAGTTCTCCCACTGATAAAAAGTTCACCTGCTGTATTCGTCGTTACAATATTACATTCATCATCATAATACGTTTGAAAAACTTTCGTCCAAAGCTCTGTTCCATTTGAATCAAGATAACAGACTGCAACGTCATTAAAATAAATCGAATTATATCCAACAACATTTCCAACAAGGCAAATATTTCCATTAATGGTTTCAACAATCGATGTTGGTTTAATTCCAAATGGTACTTCTATTCTTTTTGACCAGCGTATTGAACCATCTTCCTCTAACCGTACAATGCCTGCTTTAGGATATAGACTTATGTTGTAATCATTGATGGCACTAAAAATAAAACCACCTGTTTTGGCTTTTAGCAATTTGACAGGCTGATCATTCTGTGAGAATCGAAATTCTTTTGACCAAAGATCGTTTCCGTTGGAATCAGTTTTTAATAAGAAAAGGAAATCGTCATTTCCATTAAGTGTCGGAGTATAATTTGCGCTTCCAAAAACTACGATTCCTGAATCAGTGCTTTCTACGACGGACTGAGGATAAGAGTACGATCCAACTTGCTTAATTTTGTTCCATAGCATTTGTCCATTCCTATCGGTTTTGACTAGAGCCATTTGAATATTAAAGAAATTTGTGCTTGTAGAAACGGTAAGCAGTATTCCTTTATCAAATGCTTCCACGCAACTCGTTCCAAAATCACTTTGTGAATTACCGTACGTTTTAATGAACGTACTTTGTGCTCCTGCGTTTATAGAAAAAAACAGACTAATCAGAATTAATAATGCTTTCATTCAAAGTAATTCTAGTTTACTTTCAAAGATATAAAAAAACTACATCAGTTTTTTCTGACAGAAATTCTTGCAATAAAATGACAAAATGGAAGCTAGATGAAATATCAAAATTCTATTACTTGTCCAATGACAGGCACATTAACAAACACCTTAAGGAACTCAGCCGATTTGTTAATACGCTCAATTGGCTCTGTCCAAGGATGGTTAGCTAAAGCAAATTTTCCCCAATGCACTGGAAGAAGCACTTTGGCCTGAAGGTCAAGTGCAGCTTGTGTTGTTTGTTCGGGAACCATATGGATATATGGCCAATTCGCTCCGTACTGAGCACAATCTAAAATAGCTAATTCAAAAGGTCCATACTTCTCACCTATTTTCTTGAATTGACTGTCATACCCCGAATCTCCTCCCAGAAAGATCTTTTTATTTCCCAGATCCAATACAAAAGAACTCCAAAGTGTATTTGCTCTTTTTAATGTACGTCCTGAAAAATGTCTTGATGGCGTAGAAGTAAATTCGATTTTTTCATTCGCCCGGTACGATTCCCACCAATCCAATTCAACAATTTTATTGGTATCAATACCCCAATATTCTAAATGTGATCCAACGCCTAAAGCTGTAAGTACTTTTTTGAATTTATGTTTTAATTTCAGAACCACTTTATAGTCCAGATGATCGTAGTGATCATGCGTGATCAATAGAAGGTCAATTTCGGGAATGTCTTCTGCTTTATAAATATCTGCTCCCTTAAATGCTTTTACCATTGAACTAAATGGAGAAGCATGTCCACTCAAAACAGGATCTACAAGTATTTTAAATCCGTGGTGATTGATATAGTATGATGAGTGACCAAACCAAACGATTGAGCTTTTCGTGTCAGATAATTTAGTGAGATCGATCTTGAAAGCTGTAACATCAATTGCAGGAGATAGATTTGCCGGTCTGTTGAAGAAGATCTCTTTCAACATTTTTGGCATTGATGCATCCTTTAAAATCGCTTCTGTTGGTTCAATATTTTGAAAGGCGCCATTCTTGTAATTCGGTGAGTTTTTAATTCTTTCTAACCGCTTTCCGGAAGGAGATTTTCCAAGTATTCTTAACATATGAAAGCTGACGGATAACCGATCGGAATATTTTAAAATGAATTGCTCACTACAAATTAGAATTGAATTTCGCCGCGTTCGATCTGCTGTACAATAGATTCAATTGTTTTATCTGCCCCTGTAGGATCATATTGATCTTTCAGGTCATGACCAAATAACTTGGCCAGACTCTGTGCGAAAAATGCATTAAAGGAACCTTTGAGATCTTTAACCAATTCATATGAACTATGGCCGGTTTCGCGATCGATCAATTTAATTAGAACATCGCCCTGATTGATACTTAATTTTTTTAACTGATCTTCGAAATCTTTACGCACTTGCTCTTCTACCACTTTACGGTATTTTCTTTTTTCACGATCCGATTTCATCGTCGACATTTTTGCATTCATCTCATTCAATTTCACTGCAGCTAAACGAGCATATGGATACACCTTGATCACATTGAAACGCAATCGATAGTATGCTTGAAGGTTCTTTAAGTAATCAGGTCCTTCTGCTTCTATTAATACATTATTCAGATTGACGACAAAAATTGTATCTTCTTTTTCAATAATGTAGGGTAACGATTTTCCTCTCAAGGTATCCTGAGCGGAAGAACTTGAAGTAATTAGTGTGAAAAGAAATAAAAATATTAACTGAATGTTTTTTGCCATTTTTCGAACTATTCCAACAAACGTGCCTAATCGTTTTGGCGAAGTCGGTTTTGTTTCCACAATGAAACTGATGATGTGGAAGAATTATTGCCGGTTTTCGATTTTATTCCTTTTTGAAGTGTTTTAACAGCCAATAATGCCGCAATTTTCATTTCAATTTCGGATGACTTTTTAGAAGAGCCGGGTGTAAAATATTTTTGCACGAAATGAGTATCAAAATTTCCACTTACAAATGCTTCGTGTTGCATTACGAAATGACAAAAAGTTAATGTTGTTTTCACTCCACTGATCTGATAATCTTCAATAGCACGAATCATTCTGTCAATCGATTCTTTCCTGTCTTTGCCATAAGTGATCAATTTGGCAATCATCGGATCGTAATAAATGGGAATCTCCATTCCTTCTTCGAATGCATCATCACAGCGAACGCCAGGCCCTTGTGGTGCCTTATAAGTTTGAAGTGTTCCAATGTCAGGCAGGAAATTATTCTCAGGATCTTCAGCATACACACGGATCTCCATGGCATGACCCTGAATTTTTAAATCGGATTGTTGGAATGAAAGCTTTTCTCCTCGAGCGATCCTGATCTGCTCTTTAACAAGATCCAAACCTGTAATGTATTCTGTAACCGGATGCTCTACTTGCAACCGCGTATTCATTTCCAGAAAATAAAAATTCTTGTTTTCGTCGAGTAGAAACTCAACCGTTCCTGCACCAACATACTTACAAGCTTTAGCAACCATCACAGCACATTTCCCCATCTCTTCGCGGATCTTTTCTGTAAGCACAGATGACGGAGCTTCTTCAACTACTTTCTGATGACGACGCTGAATGCTACATTCTCTTTCAAACAGATGAACAACATTTCCGTGTGTATCACCAAGCACTTGAATTTCTATATGTCGAGGCGAAGCAACGTAACGCTCAATGAAAACAGCGCCATCTCCAAAGCTTGAAATCGCTTCACTCACGGCAAGTTTCATTTGTTGTTCGAACTCTTCTTTGTTTTTAACGATACGCATTCCTTTTCCTCCACCACCGGCAGACGCCTTGATGAGAATTGGGAAACCGATCTTTTCTGCGATCAATTTTGCTTCATTGATATCTTCAATTGCTTTTGCAGTGCCGGGCACAAGCGGAATGTTATGAGATTCAGCCGTAGCTTTTGCTGCCAGCTTGCTACCCATCATTCGCATTGAATCTCCTGTCGGACCAATGAAGATCAATCCTGATGCAACCACTAGATCAGCAAATGCTGCATTCTCCGATAAAAAACCGTAGCCCGGATGAATGGCATCTGCTCCTGTATCTTTTGCTGCTTTAATGATATTTTCCATCACCAAATAACTCTGTGACGATGGCGGTGGGCCTATCAATACTGCCTCATCTGCATACCGAACATGAAGTGAATTCCTATCCGCTTCAGAAAAAACAGCAACAGTCTTGATCCCCATCTCACGTGCTGAACGCATGACTCTGATGGCAATCTCGCCGCGGTTGGCTATTAGGATTTTTTTCATTATTTAGTAAGTAGTAAGTGGTGAGTGGTAAGTAGCAATTTTTACAAGACGTTCAAGTGGATTCAATATTTAATGCTTAATGGAATGATAACCAATTAATCTATATACAAGTTTTGCGAGGGTGAATTCTGAAAGAATACTTCCTTCAATAGGTGCACATTCTAATACATCAAATCCGATCACTTCTCTTTCTGCAAAAACGCGACGAAGGAACTCTAATGTTTCTGACCAGAATAATCCGTTGGGTTCTGCTGTTCCGACAGCAGGCATGATTGATGGATCAAATCCGTCGGCATCAATTGAAAGATAAACGTGCTTTGGCAGACAAGCTATTGCTTTGTCCATCCATTTGCTGTCCTTGCGGATCTGATGTGCGTAAAATGTATTGATGATGTCTGAGGATTTGATCAGATCAGATTCTTCTTTACACTGAGCACGAATTCCGATCTGAACCAGTGGAACTTTCATATCATGAACACGCTTCATTACAGAAGCATGCGAATAAATATTATCATGATACGATTCACGAAGATCAGAATGTGCATCGATTTGAAGCACTGCCATGTCTGGATATTTGCGTTTATGTGCACGCACAAAACCATTCGTTACAGTATGTTCTGCTCCTAATGAAACAACATATTTTCCGGCATTGATATGTTTTGATGTTTCTTCGTCGATCAATACCATTGCTTCTTCGTCAACTTTCGAAGTGAAGTCCATCTCTTCCATGGTAACAATTCCACCACTGCGGTAGCTTTCCATATCGAGTTCTTCATCGTAAAATTCAACGAAGTGTGAAGCACTTACTATTGCAGCCGGTCCTTTAGCTGATCCTTCTAGGTAAGAAGAAGTATGTTCATATGGAACTTGCTGAATGACGTATTTTGCTGTTTTGTAATCGGCTAGGTTTTCGTCCGGAAGAGAAAGGAAGCCGTCGGCGGCGGGGAGTTGGTTCATTTTTTTTATAAGGTCAAGGGTCAAAGGTCAAGGGTCAATTAGAGTCCCTCCTATTTTCACTTAGTTATTTTATAGTGAACTTAACTTTTAAATTAAAGGTCAAAAGCCAAAAGTCAATCGTACATTTTGACCTTTAACCTTTGACCTTTGACCTAAAACAAATTACTTTTTAAGTACAGTATTTACCAAATCCGCAGCTTCCTTCAACTGTATCGCAGAGAAAACTTTCAATCCGCTTTCGTCGATGATCTTTTTTGCTTCAACGGCATTGGTTCCTTGAAGACGAACGATGATTGGAACAGGAATTGCCCCGATGTTCTTGTAGGCGTCTACAATTCCTTGCGCTACTCTGTCGCAACGAACGATACCACCGAAGATATTTACAAGGATGGCTTTTACATTTGGATCTTTCAGGATGATACGGAAAGCCTGTTCAACACGTGCTGCATTGGCAGTACCACCAACATCAAGGAAGTTAGCGGGTTCTCCTCCTGCAAGTTTGATGATGTCCATCGTTGCCATTGCAAGTCCGGCACCATTCACCATGCAACCAACGTTTCCATCAAGTTTTACATAGTTCAAGTTGTGCTCGCCTGCTTCTACTTCTGTTGCATCTTCTTCGGTTACGTCACGCATCGCCAGATAATCCGGGTGACGGAAAAGTCCGTTCTCATCGAAATTCACTTTCGCATCAACTGCAATGATCTTATCGTCTGACGTTTTTAAAACCGGATTGATCTCAAACATGGAAGCATCGATCGTATCGTATGCTTTGTAAAGCGAAGCGACAAACTTTGTCATCCCTTTGAAGGCTTCACCACTCAATCCAAGATTGAAAGCGATCTTGCGAGTCTGGAAACCCTGGAGTCCTACAGATGGATCGATCTCTTCTTTGTGGATCAAATGCGGCGTATGTTCTGCTACTTCTTCAATGTCCATTCCACCTTCTGTCGAATACATGATAATGTTCCGTCCGGTCTGACGATTAAGAAGTACGCTGATATAAAATTCTTTTGTTGGTGAAGCACCCGGATAGTAAACATCCTGAGCGACCAACACTTTATTTACTTTTTTTCCTTGTGCACCGGTTTGAGGTGTGATCAGATTCATTCCGATAATGTTCGTCGCTCGCTCTTTTACCTCATCCAGGCTCTTCGCCAATTTCACTCCACCGCCTTTTCCACGACCACCGGCATGGATCTGAGCTTTGATCACCCACCAGTTAGTACCTGTTGTTTTTGTCAGTTCTTTTGCGGCTTCTACAGCTTGCTCCGGAGTATCCGCAACGATACCTTCCTGGATGCCTACACCAAACGATTTAAGGATTGATTTTCCCTGATATTCGTGAATATTCATGCGATTGAATTAGAATGCTGAGCCAACATGGCTTTGCGGCCACAAAAATAAAATATTTAAGCTATCGGAGGACAAAAAAGTCAAATTGTTCAAAAATAGAACTTAGTGTACTTACCTGGCTGATAAACAATCGCTTCACAAGGTGAACTCAGTAAGCGCTTCAGTAGTTCAGATAGTATCTCTTGATAAACTTCACATGGTGTCGTTCATGCACAAGAACCATGTAAATTAGAGCACGAACGGTGACTTCATTGCCATTTGCAATACCTATAGCATCAAGCGTATTCATATCCATATTCAAGATCATATGAATAGTTGATTGTCTGATGGAATACATTTCTTCACCGATATCCTTTAAAGTTCGGGCGGCATAATTGCTGTTTCTAACATAATCGTTTTCTTCAAATCCGGGTAAAGGTTGTCGTTCGCCACGCATAAAACAAAGGATTCTATAGGTGAGAATACGTTCAGTATCCATAAGGTGACCAAACACTTCCTTGATCGACCATTTCCCTTCCTGGTAGCGATTATCACCTTGCTTTTCAGGAAGCGATTTTAAAAATTGAAAAGTTAACTCACCTTGAGCAACCAGCCCTTTGAACATATCATTTTCCATGATGTGTTGACGGTAAGATTCATAGTATTCGCTGATCGTTCCTTCAGCAGGTGGGAGAATAGAAAAGGCCATATTCTTGGTATTAATTTTTCGCAAGGTATAGGTATTTAACGTTCATTTTACTCCATTAACTTTTCATTAACCGCAAATAATTTTTGCTTTCGTTACGTTTGCTCAAGACACACAAATGATGAGAACAAGTTTCATAGTATTTTTCACTTTTTTTATGATCACTTTGAAAGGTTTCTCTGAAGTCGTCCCAAAAACATATGAAGCAATTCCTACCTCCACTGATATTAAAATTGATGGCAAGTTAAATGATGAAGCCTGGAAATCGGCTAATATCGCCGGTGATTTTATTCAGCTTGAGCCGGTAGAAGCTGCAGCGGTGACCCAAAGAACTGAGGTGAGAGTTTTATACGACAATACCGCCATTTATGTATTTGCCCGTTTATATGATAATCGCCCCGATAGTATCCTCCATGAACTAGGAAACCGCGATGAAGGTCTTAATTTAAATGCCGATGGTTTTCGATTCGCTTTTGACCCGTATAATAAACGACAAAGTGGGTATGTCTTTATCGTAACAGCCTCCGGTGTTCAAACAGAATTGCTGGATGATGACCTGACCTTTGATGCTGTTTGGCAAAGCAGTGTTCTGATTGATAATGAAGGCTGGACCGTTGAAATGAAAATCCCTTATTCTGCTATCCGTTTTCCTTCTGCTACCATCCAGACTTGGGGATTACAATTTGCACGAAGCATCAGACGTAATCGCGAATACGATCAATGGACACTCACACCAAAAGAGGTTCAAAATCGATTGATGTATTGGGGAACAATGACAGGGATCCACGATATCAAACCACCAATTCGCTTGACGATGACTCCTTATTTCTCTGTCTATGCCGAACGTGCACCTCGGTTTGAAAACGGAGAACAAGTTGGCAATGACAATTCATTCAGTTATGCCGGCGGAGCTGATATAAAGTATGGAATTGACGAACGCTTTACTTTGGACATGACCTTGCTTCCTGATTTCAGCCAGGTTCAAAGCGATAATAAGATCAAGAACATTTCTGCTTTTGAAACGATCTATGATGAGAACAGACCTTTTTTCGAAGAAGGCACTAATCTTTTTTCTAAAGGTAATTTGTTCTATTCACGAAGGATCGGTGAAACACCAAGCTTGTTCTATGATGTACCCTATCTGCTTGAAGAAGGTGAAACCATTGACAAGAATCCTGATAAAGCTAAACTTTATAATTCAACAAAAGTATCGGGAAGAACAGATAAAGGCCTGGGAATAGGATTCTTAAATGCAGTTACCGGAAATACTTATGCAACTATAAATAGACCGGATGGAACTTCAAGAAAGATTCTAACTGAACCTTTGACCAACTTCAATATCTTCATTCTTGATCAGCAATTCAAGTATAATCGGAATCTGTTTTTCATTAATTCGAATGTAACGAGAGATGGGAAAGCCAGAGATGCCAACGTCTCTACCCTACAAGGAACTTTTGAAAACAAGAAAAATACATACAGAATTGTTGGAAGCGGAAGTTTCAGTCATGTAACGGAATGGACAGAATCCAAGCAGCAAAAGGACGGCTTTCTGTCCTACGTTTCTGTTGACAAGATCAAAGGGCATTCACAATTTGGCGTTTCTTTTGAAACGGCAAACGATAAATACGATAAGAACGATCTAGGTTTTAACTTTTATCGGAACTATACTTCCATTTATGCCTACTGGTCTTTGATAGCTTTTAATCCTTTCTGGAAATATTTCAGACAAGGGAATATCACACCATACCTCTACCGAACAGGTAGACTAAGTGAAGGAGATAAGTTGACGGAGTTGACTGCAGGATTAAATTTCTTTTTGCTGGCGAATAATAACTGGTCAGCATATTGCGATTTTGGAACTTCGCTCGAAGATGGACTGGATTACTATGAACCACGTATTGAAGGTCGCTTTCAAAGAAGTCCGAAAAGTACTTTTGGTTCTGTCAACTTCACCACAAATTACAACAAACGGTTGGCATTTGATTTTGGCGGGAGATTTACGGTCATTAAAGAATGGGATTATTCTACAGAAGGTTTTTATATCAATCCGATCTTCCGTGTAAGCGATAAATTTTCGTTGAAACTTGAAAACTACGTAGACTACTACGCTAACAGCCGTGGATTTATCGATTACAATTCGACCGATGATATAATCTTGTATGGTGGAAGAGGAATTACCACAATAACAAATACGCTGACCGGTAGATATCTTTTCAAGAATGATATGTCGCTTTCACTTTCCGGCCGTTATTATTGGTCTGAAGGATATTATAGTCAATTATATCAATTGCTTGCCAATGGAGAGTTGACCAAAATGAACTTCACTGATCTATCCGGATATAATTTTAATAGCAACTACTTTACAATTGACCTGGTTTATAACTGGCGTTTTGCTCCGGGAAGTTCATTTATCGCTACGTTTAAAAATATCACT
>Ga0154020_10007658_pt1 | contig 12593 bp, 17 predicted proteins | sample Klosneuvirus_201_FD_109709 | JGI IMG/M metagenome (GOLD analysis project Ga0154020, IMG submission 109709) | Active sludge microbial communities from wastewater, Klosterneuburg, Austria - Klosneuvirus_20160825_MG | ecosystem: Engineered > WWTP > Aerobic digester > Activated sludge | place... | reverse complement strand
CGCCCAGAAATTCGGCTAAACGCCGCCCGGAACGCGCTGCCAACCATGCCGCAAGAGAATCTTCACGATTCATCCTCCCCGCGGTCCCCGTCCGAGTCGATCACCGGCGGCGAATTCATCGCTGTGATACAACAATCCAGTGCGTAGTTCAACTTGCGGGCCGCTGAGTCGCTGCTGTTCAGCGTGTAAATGCCGAGCAGCGATCTCGCACGGGTCATCGCCACGTACAGGTTAGCCGCCAAGATTTGCCCGTCCTGTGTGGTGTACTGGTCGGCACACGGGATCAGCACGATTTCGGCATCGTAACCCTTGAACGAATGCGACGTGGTGACCAGCAGCGTATTGGGTTCCTTAGCGAGATCGAGGATGTGGGTGTAGGTGGTCAATTCGATTTCCTTCATAGTCGGCATCGCCCAAATCACCGCGGCGAACACGATCTCATTGTTTGTACCGATACACCCACATTACGCCGTTATCGCTGCTGTCGCCAGCGACATGACAGAAGTTGGCGTTCAACTCCCGGTCAAAGAAGGTATTGGCGGCGAAGTGAAACTTGGGACCATCAGCCGGAAAGGGAATCGGGTCTGCCCATGAATTCGTGTTCGGGTTGTACACAAAAATGCCGGGCGCGCTTCCCTTGAAGTGGATCGCCACCACGATGTCGAGGCGAGCGTCGTACTCAAGGAACGCAGCGTTCGTGTTCGCTGGCGGCGGTGCTGTCCCCATCGCTTTCAGATGGCTCCACGAATTGCTCTCGATGTCACACGCCATAAGTCCTTCCCCTTTGGAGTCGTCACTATCGTTTCGATAGAACCGATTCCGCTTGGAATCGTAGCAACCACAGGCGTCGTATCCCTTGGGGCTTGGGCCTTTCGGCTTGGCATCGCTCCACTGGTTTTTCGCCGGATCATAAATTGCGACGGTTCCTGGGGAAGTTGGATGAGTGCCAGCTTTGGCCACGTGACGTAACTTATCGGACGTCCGAAGCAGACTTAAATGAATTGGCAAAATTCCAGATTTATTGGCCAATTTCGCGAAGAATCCACCGCCTCCTTCGTTATCCAATGGGGAATCATCGGGTCGTTTGCATTTCGGAACAACCCCCGCTAAATTAGGGTGTCAGAATTGGCACGTCGAGAAGAAACGAGGACGAAAATCATGTTCCCCCGCTGCTGGTTTGGATTGCTGCTCGTCATTCTGGCTCTTCCCCAATTCGCCCAGTCGGACGACCGTGTGGCGTTGGTCATCGGCAATGCGAAATACGAAGGAAATCCGCTGCGGAACCCGGTCAACGATGCGGCGGCAATGGAAACCTCCCTAAAAAACCTCAATTTCAAGGTTACGAAGAAGACCGATATCAACCTCGCGCAAATGGAAGACGCGATCGTGCAATTCAAACGGTCGCTCAAGAAAGAAAGCATCGCCCTCTTCTTTTATGCGGGGCATGGATTGGAAGTAAAAGGGGATAATTATCTAATGCCCCTCGACGCAAAATTTCAGGAGGAATTTCAGGTCAAGGAAAAGTGTTACAAACTAGATCAAGTCTTGACGGCGCTCGATGATTCCAAAGCGGCGCTCAAAATTGTCATTCTCGATTGCTGTCGCGATAATCCGTTCACCAGAAGTTGGCGGCGGGGCGATAAGGGCAATGGCTTGGCGGCGGTTGCAAACATTCCCGACGGGACGATCATTGCGTTTTCCACCGCTCCGGGCAAAACGGCGCTCGATTCGGCGTTGGGGAGTAGTCTTAATTCACCGTATACAAAACAGTTGGTCGCGAGTCTCAATCAGCGGCCGAAGGATGGGTTGGAAGTCATTGCGGCGTTGCGGGGGGCAAGTCAGGAAGTGAAGTTACACACCGGGCAGGCGCCCTGGATCAATTTTGACTCATCCATTGGAAACTATTACCTCGTCGGGGCGTCGGGTAAACCGATGACTTCGCCTGCCGAACCACGCCCAATTCCTCTAAATCCCGGCACTACTTCACTTCCGGTTTTGGAGGCCGAGATTCAATTGGGCGGCGACCAAGCGATTTATCAAGGATCCAAACTGAGTCTTGGGGGAACGTTGCTCTCGATTCCGGAAGGTGTCGAGTCAAATCTAATCGCAGATGTCGACTTTGGCGACGGATCGGTCATAGAGCCGGTTGATATCGCCCCCGACCTTAGTTTCCAGGTGCAGCATATCTACGCCGAACCAGGTGAATATGCGGTCAGCATTTTGGTTTCGGATCACAAGACGTCACCAACAAAGGCCTCGGCGAAAGTTACTGTCAAGAAATTGAATCCAGTTCCGGCTGCGGATGTTGGTGCCATTGCCCGCAAGAACGTTCGGGAACTTTATAAGAAGGAATTCTCCGATGCAAACAAACCAACAGCAAAAGCAGCCTGGGCGGATCAACTGATCAAATTTGGACAAGACACACCCGATGCTCCCACTGACCGCTATGCTGTTTTGGCAGAGGCAGCCATGCAAGCAAGCGATGCCATTGAGCCGGTGATTGCTTTTCGCGCGGTTGATGAAATCGCGAAAACGTTTGAAATCAATCGCCATTCAAAGCGCGCCGAAGTCCTTGCCTCGATCGTTCCCAAAATTAAGGCATTCGAAGTTTCCAACTACAAGAAGTGTGCTGAGGCGGGCTTGATCGCAGTCGACGAGGCCTTGAATGACCGTAACTTTTTGGCAGCATCAGAGCTACTTGAAATTGCCCGCAAAGCTGCGGAGCAGGGCAAAGAACTTGCCCTGGTTCGGAAAGTAACGACCACTGGCGAACGGATCGCCGCTCGAAAGACTGAATGGGAATCGTACACGAAGGGCAAAGTAAAACTCCAGACCATCCCGAATGATGCCGAATCGAATCGGGCTGTCGGGCACTACTTGTGCTTTAGGATGGGCCAGTGGCATCAAGGTTTCTTGCATCTAATGAAGGCAAACGATCCCAAGTTGTCGCCGCTTGCCACCGCAGAACTAAATCGGAAACGTTCCGTGGAAGAAACGCTGTCGCTGGCGGACGGGTGGTTTTCGTTGGCAAAAGATGCTGAAGAGTCGTTAGCCCGCCTCATGCGATCCCGATCAATGAAATGGTATAAGGCGGTAGCGCCGGAACTTACGGGAATCGCACAGCAGCGAGTGGATCAACTCCTCAGCACGTATGACACGGAGCCAAGCACTGAGAACAGGGTTAAATTGCTTCCAATCGGAAAATGGAGTGTGAAATGGAAATTTGAGGGAACAACGTGGATTCAATTCAACAAGGAAGGCAACCGCATCGTATGTAGTTCCAATGGGTCAGCAATCAGTATCTTTGATCTCGAACGGGGGGCATTGGAGACCAAAATTAGGATTCGAGACTTTGCGACCGAAACATATGCCTGTTTTATTCCGGACGGCGATAGTCTTGGAGTCGGAGTCGGACGTGCCGGGCAACTTGACATTTGGGAGTCGAAGACACAGAACAAGCGGCTGACGATTAGTGCCCATAAAGGAGACTGCGGATTCGTGTCCAGTAGCCCAAGTGGACATGAATTGCTTACAGGTGGCGCGGATGGTACTGTCAAAATCTGGGACGCTAAAAACGGGCAAATCAAACACGTTCTCAACCATGGCGGCGCGAAGTTCGGTAGAGGATTGTTCAGTCTCGATGGAAAGAAGGTTTATGTCTGGAGTCATGAACTTGGAAATATTCTTGTGTTTGACATGGCGACGGGAAACAAGATTGCGACGTATAACTGCCACGACAAAGAGATTCAAAATGTCTCGGAATCGCGCGTAGGCAACTTTCTACTTACCGCGAGCGCGGACGGCACCGCAAAATTAATTGATAAGCAAACTGGTAAAGTGCGTGGTGTACTTGAAGGACATCAAAAAAACGTATTTTGTGCGGTTGCGCGGCCTGACGGGAGAGTCTTTGCCACCAGTGCCCAGGACCGTACGGTTCGAATATGGGACGCAGCGACACGCAAGACCATCCAAGTACTCAATGGACACACTGAAGATCAGGTATTCTGCGTTCAGTTTTCACCCAATGGTAAATTGCTCGCATCTTGCTCGTATAACGAGACCCTTATTTGGGAACAGCAACCATGAAACTTGAATAGGTGTCAATACACAAGTGAAGCTTATCAGCGCACGTTGTAATCGCTGGGCATCGAGTGTTCGATGAGCCGCACCGGTTGCCGATGGCACGCTATCGCCCGTAGGGCGTTACAAGATGGGGACGTAAAAGCCGCGCACAAAGCGACGAACGCTTATTTAGCCGCGGCCATGAAGCTGGGGCTGTCACCCGTGGATCGTCAAAAAATCTTTGCCCCACCTCCCGCTGAGGAAGATGAGTTGGATCAATTGATGAAGCTTAAAATGGCGCGGTGAGTATAACAACGCTGAACGTCGTCAGCGCCCACGTCATCAATTCCCATTGGGTAACGGTACTCCAACGGAGACTAGTTCAGATGACCACGCCTCGACCGCTTCTTCGCAGGTTTGAACAAAATCCGCAATGAAATTACCATTTTCGTCCAAGATTTGCGAGTCAAGGACAAGCAGAACGCTACCGTCGCCAGTTGTTGATATTTCTAGCTTGCCAGTTCGCGGATCAAATGAAAACGCCCCTCCTGATCCATCTGACGTTCCCCCTGAGATTCTCATACATGTCTTGACGTTACTAAGCTTTGGCTTATGGCCAGATCGCGGTGACGTGAGTTCGACATGCTTGTCGGTGTTCCAAAGATCGTGAATCAGAGCAACAGACTTGTTGGAATTTATCAGATTGTCGCCGTTAAATGCTTTGCCATTTCGTTTACACCACACTTTTAGATAGTCTTTGAGTGAAGCGATGTTTGCAATAAGAAGTGTTGCGTTATTGTAAAGCGATATTTCGTCTGAGTTCTTGTTGAAGTCAAGTGACACGAAAACATACCCGTCGTTTGCGTTCACGACTGGTTGAACCATCGACATATCGTTGGAAATTACGGACGACATCGCCGCGTACATCTGCCGTAGTTTTCTTTCTAGCTCGATCATCGACATTCTTTCACATGGCGGGTGGAGGACCAACGGTCGCGGTGGCTGAGATTCGGACGCATGTGTTTGCGCTTAAATCGCGTATTTCTTCTAGTAGATCGGGACCTGAGTACGCCTGCAAGCTGCTACTGATTTCGTCAAGGTATTGCGCCAGGAACTCAACAGTCAACTGAAAGCGCCAACGCGGTGGCTTGAATACGGCTTGCATGGCGTGGATGGCTTCGACACTGAGGTTGCGATTGGGCCGAGCAGCCGCGACTTCGTATCCGTCCAAGAACGCCTGAGCAGTTCGAAGGTTACGGCAGCGGTCAGCGATGGACTGATCGCCAAATGCTAAATTGTGATCGAAGCTGTGTGCAAAGTCATTGCGAATCCCACGAACGGTGTCAAGATCGAATCGTGCGTCTTCAGTAATCCAATCCATCGCTCGCGCGACACGAATTCGAGCAGAGAATGTGCCCAAGGGGCACGTGCTCTCGAGTAACTCATCCTGAAAGCACTGAAGCTTTCGTCTCAATAGGTCCTCTAGCTTTGCATCGAGTAGTGCGGCACCCAGGATGGCGCTCGCGCGATCTGACTCAGAGTTCAGACGCTCGCTGAATGAATTTAAGTCAAAATCTCGCATAGCAGCTCAACCGTAACTGGCATAACGGCAGCGGTAACTGGGCCGCGGCGAACGATTCTCAATTGTCAAACCGCTCGGCTCCGCGGCTCCGTGTGCAACGCTTTGTTAGGCTCTCTTTAGATTCGGAAAGAAGCTCCTCAAGCGTCAGTAAATGTATCGCAATTGGGGAATGCAACGCGAACTCCCTCGCAGATGTCGTGTACCCAGTGTTCGTAATCATCAATCCCGTTTGCATCCCAGCAACGAAACATGCACCGACAAGCCTTTGTACGTCACCGATACCAAGACGACCTTGCGAAGTGTACTTCTTTACAAGGACGGCTGCTGCTGCTCTATTTCCAAAATGCAACACAATGTCGAATCCACTTTCGTTTTTTCCGTATAGAATCTGGGTATTTATTCCCATTTCAGAAAAGAAATCACCAATAAGTTGTTCGAAGTCGACTGGCGAGATTTGCTCCAAACAATCAGAATCAATCACGGCTTGCCGCAAGTGCTCACGCGCGGACCTAAAAGTCGGACGGTCGTGCGGATGCTTCGACGCAGTCGCCTCAATTCGCTGCACGATTTCTTCGATAGCCCATGGACCGAAGTGGCCAATCGCCAACGCAGGCATCGACGAAAGATCAAACGGTATCTCGGCGGGATTCTCGCATAGAAGAATCACTTGCCTCCCTGCGCCAATTGCGTAGCCAATCTCCAACATTACATTTGCGTCGGTCTTTGGAAAATCGACAACGGCGATCAAAACATCGGCTTTCTTGATTGCAGAAAGAATTGACGCTTGCCAATTTGATCCCGCCTGCAGCTCATCGGCTCGAAACACGTCGTTTCCCCGCGCCGTCAACTCGTGCGTGAGAATGTGCATTATTTCTGTTAGACCGTAGCCCGACCGCGGATATGAGAGGAAGACTTTCGTCATTGCTGCACTCCCTTAGCGCGGGTTAGAGCCCAGAAATCGTACAGGTACGTTTCTTTTGCCTTTGCTTCATCCCCCGTTTCAGCACCATATTGTGTGAGGTTCTCCAAAACCGCTCTTGTTTGAGACAATTTTTGCTCAATTAGTGAGCTTATTCGGTTGCTAGTATCGCGAACAACGGTGTCTCGCATCTCCGGGCTCAGCGGACCTACGGATAAATGTTGACGTCGCAATTGAACATTCCAGCCATTGCACGACTGATGTTGCCATTGCCCAACCGCAGGCTCGTATGTAGTTGCGCCTATTGAGTTGCACATGGCAGAAATAATAGACTTTACCTCACCGGCCGACCATGGAACCGCGCCAAGTTCCAGCGACGGAAGAGTTTCCATGTCATAGATGAAAAGGCAACCGTTTGGGGATAGACGACAGAGCGAATCGTAAAGAATCGAGGCAAGGCGATTCGGAAAGATTTCGTGAATTGTGTTGGTGAGTGTAATGAATTCAAACGTCGAACCAGGAGGAAACGCGTTGGAAAACCGCGAAATGTCCCCGATTTCAAAGCGAACGGATTTTAGACGCAGGTTCTCGGAAGTGCGTTTTGTGTTTCTGGTGTGGGCATTGTCGATATCGTAGCCGTGGTAGCAAATCTTTGCGCGATAATTGTCGGAGAGGTTGGTCGCTAGATTGGCGATGATCTGACCGCGACCACAAGCAATATCAAGCCAGTTAACTGAGCTGACGTTTGGATCTGACAACATGTCTTGGAGTAACGTCAGCGCAGCCTGATGCTGTGCGAGCATCCGCTCTGGGTTGAAGTACGCGTCAGAATCTCCAATCGAGTTCATTCAGTCTTCCAAAATCCCCGTGAGCCTATCGCTCAAAATCACCCGCAACCGTGAGTGGGTGTACCATTTTGCCAGACTTGGCACGGTTGTAGGCGTGCATTTTCTTGTTAGGCACGCTTATTTCGTCAAGATATGAATACCAAACATCGCAAACACCACCATGGACGTCAACAAGGAAAAAAGGGAACACGCGCGGCCGGATGCGTTTCATAGGTGATGCCGATCGAGGTGCGCCCTGCGAGCCTTAAAACATCAAGGAACCTAACAGTGCAACTGCCAAGCGCGTCACCGCGAAATCAATCGACACCACAGCACTGTCGGCAAAAAACGTCGCTGTCCCGAGACCAATGGCCGCAAGGAACATCCACTCAGCGGAGAAATATCCAAGCATCGCATGCCTAAAATATATTCGACCGCCGAAGTGAGGTAGAACATTACCGCACTTTTGCAGCCAAGTATGGATCGGTAAAATTGAATATGTGATAAAAAAGCGGAGATGCGATGGATCGCCCGGATAACTCGCCATGCTACACTGCACTGGAGACCGTGCTAGGCCGCAATCTTCACAATTTGTATCCTACCCTCCTCGATAACCATATTCAACACCATGTCGGGTAGCAAAACAACCGCCCTACAATTCGGCCTCTACTCCGCGCCCCAAGTGACGATTGGCCAGCGGGTGACTTGCAAAGTCCGCGGCGAAGTTACCATCGTTGGAATCTCATCCGGTCGCATTCAATGGCCGATAGGAAAAACGATTCGTGCGAAGTCCCTCGTTGTCATCGGTGACCTAGCCAAAGCGTTACGTCGGGAATCACCGTCAGCAATTCGGTACTGGTGGGGCGTGGGTTCCGATGCGGTTTGGAAGTGGCGTAAAGCACTAGGCGTGGGTGAAACTCAGGGAACGACGATCTTGCGGAAGTCGTTTGCCACCCCCGAGAAAATCGCCATGTTAAACGCTGCTGCGTCTGCGGTGGCTGGCCAACCCGAACGCCGGGCAAAGATAGCAGCGGCCAAGCGGGGCAAGCCTAGGCCCTCACACGTAGCTGCAATGCTGCGAACGCTGCAAACGGGCAAGCAACCCACGGAAGCCACCCGCGCCAGAATGTCGCAATCTCACAAGCGAAAAGGGACGCGACCACCGAAAGCAGGCCGGGCGTGGGAACCGTGGGAGGATACTCTACTTCGGACGCTGCCACCAAAGGAAGTTGCTGCGCGAACCGGGCGAACGCTGACAGCGGTTTTAGTCGGCGGTCATTGTTGGGGCTGGAGGATGGTAGGACTCGCAGCGGCAGACGACGCAAGGCAGGCAAACGCTAGTTGCTGAATTCAGGCGACGGCTCAAAATAATAGGGACTGGGCAGGATTTGACCGGGTTTCTTCGGAGGTTCACTCCACTCCCAAATTGTGAACCGCGGACCGAATAGCCAAAGTTCGTAGCGAGTAACGTTTTCAAACTTGTTGGGCCCGATTATGGGTAGAGTTTCCAACTTCACGACTAACGGTCCAATTGCCCGGGATGAGCGCAAAAAGCCTTTCCGATAGAACGGATACTCTTCAACGCCCCATCGTTTCGTGATTTCCCATAAGCCGAAATAGAGACAAACGAGCGTTACCAGAACGAACATTGTTCGCAGGCTGAATTGTGGGCGCCATCGCATCGAACGGCCCTTTGGCTAGTGCCACTTAAACTTTGGTATCGGTCGCGTAATCACTAGGGGCATTGTTTTTCGTCTTGCTTCCGCTTCACGCCGGGCTTGCGTCTGGCTCATCTTGCCAACCAGTTTGAGATTGTACCCCGTGCGATAGTATGGGCTTTCCTGACCGCGGCAGTGCGCCTCTCGATGCCCTGGGGCTGGCCCGTGGACGTGCCAGTCGCGGCAATGATTGCACCACACGAACCAACGAACGACGCGGATACGTGTGACTTCGTAAGCTGGAAGCGTTGGGGCGCTTGGTTTCGCTGGGATTTCAAAGGACATTAAGAGTCTCCCCCAGCATATCGGTTACTCCATCGCCCGCCGCTCTATGCAGATTCAAGCCAAGAGATATGCCCCGAAAAGTTGACTACGGCGCGTTGATGTGGTTTCCTATTGGGTTGAGCGACCAACATATTTCAATATCAGGAAGGGTGCAAATGAAAAAGCTTACAATTAAACAATCTCGTGTGTGCGATATTCTCGAAACTGCGATATTAGATGAGCGAGTGAAAAAGAACGACCGGGAGTTGATCCTAAAGTACCACAAAAAAGTCCCTGGCCTTATTCGACGGAAAAACTCGCACAAGCCAGCCAAAAACGGCGTTTCTTACTGGTATCAATACGAAACAGAACGGGAATTGACGGTGGCACAGGCGGAAAAGGAGATTGCGATTGAAATCGGCAAACTAATCAAGTTGAATGTGAAATGACCAATCTTGCGGCGCGCCTGCCTTCCTCTTGAAGTAGCTTACTCAGTTCTCCGAGAGTCGGTGTTGGCGGCGAAACGCGAGGACGTTGCAACAGTCCCTGATATAGCGGCAGCCGAAAAAACGATCTCGCAAAAACTGAACTCGCTAGGCGTCGTTAGAAGCATGAAGCGTAACTGTACGGAAGCGAAGAACAATATCGAAAGCGTTCGGAAAGCAGTCGAAAGCATGGAGGGGCAAATCCTAGAAACACCTAAGACACTTCGGCTTCAATTACGAATCGCCCAATGAACTATCAATCCACATCGCCCCTTTCTGATGGTCTGGATCGACCATGGTGCCAATTTGGATTGGGAAATCATGTGCTATCCGCCGCTGGGACTCCTGAACTGCCGAAACTGAATACATAACTCAGAGAACGAAGGATCGTTTTTGAGCCCAACTGTCCGATTTGCGCGCGTTTTGCAATAAGTTCTCGAACACATTGTGGGAGACATCCATGAAGAAGAAAAAGACGGCCCAGAAAAAGTCTGCATCAAAGAGAGTCACAAAAAAATCGGGATCTCCTGGACAAAAGGGCTCAACGAAGTCGGCCTCCATGAAGAAACCGATAAAGAAGGCGACCGCCGCACGAAAGAAGAGGACAACGACAAATGCACAACCGAAAACGAAATCCGCTCAAACGAACGAGGCGTATTACCACATTACTGCCACAACAAACGTCCCGTCCATTCTTGAGCACGGATTGAAAGGGAATCGTCATCCTCAATATCAGGGTTACGCAGGCAAGACTCCTTCCATTTATGCCCTAACGCGGAAGGATCCATGGCTTACGAATCACATCTCGCTTTCCCAAATATGGCCACTCGGGGGAGTTGACAAATATGCTGTTATCAAGATCGACGCGGCTGGAATAACAGGCAAAGTTACGAATGACGATGTCGCTGAGTTCACCCGCTCGTATCATCGCATAATCGAACAGGCTGTAATCGAGCCGAAGTACTTGAAGTTAGAAATTGTGCGAACGATCCCCGTTGAGATCCTACAGGAAATAACTAAGGCGTTTAACAAGAGGAAATTGACAAGCAAAGAGTGGAAAATAGCTAACGCATTCTTCAGCAAACTAACTCTTGAATCACAATGGTGGTTTGAAATGGTGAGCTGCTTGGCGAATTTCGAATAGTGTAGTGGCTAAGGAGCGGGATTTAATTTAGCTTCAAAGTCAGTGGGTGAGAGGTAGTTGAGGGAAGAATGTCGGCGTTGGAGGTTGTAATAGGCCAAGTAGCTGGCGATGTCGCCGCGTGCTTCGAGGCAATTCTGGTATTCGGTCATTTCGAGTTCAATCTTGATGGTTCTGAAACAAGATTCCATGAAAGCGTTGTCGTAGCAGTTTCCGCGCGGCTCATGCTTTGGCGCATGGCAGCGCGCCGCAGCAGGGCTCGTAGGCAACCAAATAAGGCAATACAGACTCGTGCTCAGCCTACCCCCCTCCCGCCAACCTAAAAGATGTTCGTAATTCAAATGGGCGTGCGTAGCGAAAAATTCTGCGGTTGATTTCCTAATCGCCGAACGCAAGTCGCAACGCATACGCTACTCGATCCCGCCGCCCTTGTGATGTGAGCGTGGTTATATGCTCCACAATTGTCGGGAGGTGAATGGGGCGAAGACAGACCTGCCCCAGCAGCTTGCCGAAAATCGGATCCGAAATGTCGATGCGAGCTTCTTTCGCTTTGCCATCCGTTGTCGGGTAGAGAATACTGCTCTGAGGCCGCTGGCGATGACTGATGGCATAGACGACGAGCTGGTACAGCATCTCTCGGGGCAATTGCTTCTCCCACAGATCACGGTACTTCGCATCGAGAATCGAGCAGATCCTTCCCCGTTGGGTAACAACGTAGTCGGGGCGAGGCGTTGGTGACCGCCGCCGCTGGGGGTTGAACGTCGGGCTGTACCGCATCATTCCCTTCAAGCCGTGTTCGTCTCGGACGGAATGGCCCGGTAAGTTATCTCTCAAGAAGCGAGAGACGAGCGACTGAAAGAAGGCGTTCATGTCGAACAGAAATCCCGGCAACGTCGTGGTCGTGGTCTGACCTTCGAAAACGACCCCCTGCGCTTCGACGAGCAAGCGAATGATCGACAAAGCGGGGGAGTACGCCGCGGTGAGGCGGTTCATTTGCCGAGCTGCCCTGTCCAGGACGATCCCATCCAATCGAATTGAAGAAACCTGTTCTTCCATCAGGGAGGCGAGCCGTCGAGATTCACGACGTAGATCAACGACGCTGGCCATCGTTGCTGCCAATCGCAGGCCAGCCATCAAGACCCGATTGAGGAACGTGTCTTCATTGCGGGGATGGTGCAAACAAGGCAGAGTGGCAGTGATCTTGCCACCATCCAAGGCCATTCTTGTCAGGTCGATTCGCCCACGAGGGGAACTCAGGCGTTCGCTGGTTCCGATGTAAGCCCGACGCAATCCACGGGAGACGAGTTCCTGAACCTCGGCGTTCAACTGGCAAATCAATAGGTCTTCAAATCCACACTGGTCGACAAGGTGCGTTGAGTCGGAGATCAGGTTCAGCCGACGAAAGCCGTAAGCGTATCGAACAAGGCTCAGGAGCGAAGCACCTTTGATCTTGGGAAGTACCGTGACGCTCAAATCACCGACTCGAATTCTTCCAACGTGCGAGTACGCTTTGACCTGAAGGCCACGCCGTAGTTCCGTGAGTCCGAGCAAGTTGCTCTCGGTAAGGCGTTCAACCACATGGCGGGTTCCGGCTG
>Ga0154020_10007657_pt1 | contig 12594 bp, 11 predicted proteins | sample Klosneuvirus_201_FD_109709 | JGI IMG/M metagenome (GOLD analysis project Ga0154020, IMG submission 109709) | Active sludge microbial communities from wastewater, Klosterneuburg, Austria - Klosneuvirus_20160825_MG | ecosystem: Engineered > WWTP > Aerobic digester > Activated sludge | place... | reverse complement strand
TCTGTTCCTGGTTATTGCTAACACTTTTATAACCGCTGTTTACATCAATTACGTGTAAGGCTTCTGTATGTTCTACAATCAAATAAGCACCGCTGGGCAGGTTTACGGTTTTACCAAAAGCAGCCTTAACCTGTTTGGTAATACCAAAACTGTCAAAGATGGGAGAGCCGTTGTTATAATAAGAAACAATATCAGCTTTATCAGGTGCAATGCGCTGTATATAGGTTTTTGCATCACCATAAATATTCTTGTCATTTACAACGATCTTGTTGAAATCTTCATTCAGCAGATCGCGTAGTATACTGGTTGTTTTACCCTGTTCACTTAAAATTTTTGCAGGTGGTGTTGCTCCTTTTAAATTGGTTTGGATGGTTTTCCAGGTAGCAACCAGGCTCAGCAGGTCTTCATGCAATTCGGCCGTATGTTTTCCTTCTGCAGCGGTTCTTACGATCACACCCAGGTTCTTGGGTTTAATGGCTTCAATGATCTTGTGTAATCTTTTTCTTTCGTCTGAAGAGTGAATTTTACGGGAGATGGCAATGATATCGTTAAAAGGAGTTACCACCACAAAGCGGCCGGGTAGTGAAAGTTCACAACTTAGCCGTGGCCCTTTGGCGGCAATGGGTTCTTTTAATATCTGCACCAGTACATTGGGTTTGCCATTGAGTACTTCTGCTATTTTCCCGGTCTTAACGATCTCCGGCTCTACCTTAAATTTTGCAAAATCAAGTCCACCATCAGTTTTATCATGAATGGATTCGTTGGTGAATTTTAAAATGGAACGTACATAGGGACTCAGGTCGGTATAGTGCAGGAAGGCATCTTTCTCAAAGCCCACATCAATAAATGCAGCATTAAGTCCCGGGATGAGTTTTTTAACTTTTCCAAGGTACAGGTCGCCCACGCCAAAACTGGCATCCGCCTTTTCGCTGTGCAGCTCCACCAGCTTTTTGTCCTCTAATAAGGCAATTTCCACTCCCTGGGGAGCAGCATTTATGATCAGTTCCTTGGTCAAGTGTACAATTTTGATAAGACCATTACATCATGGAAGGATAATATATACGCACACATCAATAACCAGCCATTAGTTATTGTAAATGCAGATATACGGGTACCCGGATGAGGATTCCGGGTACCACCTGTAAGAAAAATTACTTCTTCTTATGTCGGTTCTTTCTTAAACGTTTTTTACGCTTGTGTGTTGCAATTTTATGACGTTTTCTCTTTTTACCACAAGGCATAACTAGTCTTTTTTGTGTTTAAAATAATTTTTTAAATATGTATTACCATCCTGGTTTCTATTTTGTCCGGAGGACAAATGGGAAATTTTAGATGGTATTATGCCGACAGAAATCTGTCGAAACTTAATACTTTTGGCCGAATCTGACTTCGGTATATTACCGTAATAATTTGATCCGTTCATCAACTTCCTTGCTGTAAAGCGGATCATTTACCAGCCTTTTACTGATCTCATACCACTTTATCGCTGATGCTTTATCACCTTTGGCTGCATAACTATCCGCCAAAAAAGCGATTGCTTCCGTATTATCTGGCTGTGCAATAACTACCTTCTGTAAACGCTCAATGGCTTTGTCATATTGCCCCGAAACATATCCTCCCACACCCAGCATCATTTGCGCTTTCATATTATTTGAATCTTTCCGCACCACACCCAATATCTGCTGAATGCCCTTCATGGTCTCTTCCGGTCCGCCAACCCTTCCTTTCCCAAAAATGTAACAACTTCCCAAACCAACTTTCAGGTCATCATTGTTCGGGTAAAGTGCAATGGCCTGTTCAAATAAACCAATTGCCTGTTCTGCTTTCCAGTTTAATTTGGCCTCATCGGTTTCGCCCCTGAGGTTGTTTAAAATTAATTGGGCAGCAAAGGTGAGGTTTTTTTCCGACTTATCCAATTTAGCAGCCTCCGATAAATAATATAAATACGGCTCATAGGCATGAGAGCTGTCTTTCCAAAAATTAGCTAACCGGGTATATGCGGTAACCTGTTGACTGCTAACATCTCCACGTGTTATACTATTTTCTAATTTACCCAATTCGATAACCTGGGTTGCAGATAAATGATTCTTCTCTTCTTCGATATATTGCCGGATATCAAAGGCTTTTTTGGCAGCAACTGCCGGTGCAGCCGTTTTGCTTTTAACAGCAACAGTTCTTCCGAAAATAAAAAGTAAGGTAACGGCAGCGAGGCCGGCTAATGTAAATATGATCTGTTTCTTCAGCATTTAAAATTCCTGCAGGAATTTTTTGCAGGATGGCAAAGGTACGTTAGTCTTCGCTGTCATCCTCTTTTTCATCACTCTCTTTAATATTTTTTGAAGATTTGATCTCCAGCATAAATTCTTTGGCTGGTTTGAAGGCGGGAATAAAGTGTTCGGGAATTTCCACAGCTATGTTTTTCTTTATATTACGGCCGATCTTGGCAGCCCTTTTTTTGGTGATAAAACTGCCAAAACCACGTATATAGATGTTTTCACCTGCTGCTAAAGAGTTTTTAACAGATTTAAACATGGTTTCCAAAGTAACCAAAACATCCACTTTAGGGATGCCTGTTTTGTCAGAAATTTGATTAATAAGGTCTGCTTTTCTCATAAAGGTTTATTTAAAAAATTGGAACATGAAGAAAAATACAACAAAAAATCCGAATTTCCCAAATAAGTTGGTGATTATCAGGTACTTTGTATAAAGATATAATAACTATTTATTTATTGCAGCTATTGTAACTAATTGATAACTAATTAGATGATAAATGATTAGCCGATAAATAATTACAACAACCCGTAATATGTTGAACAAAGGAAAAAAGTACTTTACAAAAGGGCTTTTGCGCTGGAACACAAAAGAGAATAACAGGCTCATGCCCTGGAAAGGCGAAAAAGATCCTTATAAAATATGGCTGAGTGAGATCATTTTACAGCAAACAAGGGTTGAACAGGGTTGGAATTATTACAACAGGTTTATTACAACCTTTCCTGATATTAAAAAACTGGCAAAAGCACCGGAACAAAAAGTTTTTAAGCTTTGGGAAGGGCTTGGATATTATACGCGATGTAAAAACCTGTTGGCAACTGCAAATTATATTGCCCGGGAAAAGAATGGAAAATTCCCCGGAACCTACGATGAGATACTTGACTTAAAGGGCGTTGGTACATATACAGCAGCTGCTATAGCTTCATTTGCATTTAATTTACCACATGCAGTTGTAGATGGTAATGTATACCGGGTTTTATCACGTTTTTTCGGAATTGAAATGGCTACCGGCACCACAACCGGTAAAAAATTTTTTACAGAACTGGCCGAAGAACTGTTGGATAAAAAGCATCCGGGAATTTATAACCAGGCGATCATGGATTTTGGCGCAGTGATCTGCAAACCCAAAAATCCTTTATGTATCCAATGCCCCCTGAAAACCAGGTGTATTGCCCGGCTGAAAGGTAAAATTGATGAATTGCCGGTAAAAGCAGCCCCGCTGATCAAAAAGAAAAGGTGGTTTTATTACTTAATATTTGAATACAATGGTAAAATATATATCAGGAAAAGAGGGGCAAAAGATATCTGGGAAAACCTCTACGAATTTGTATTGGTAGAAACAGAAAGACCAATTACCATGGAAAATATAAAGGCAACTGATATTTTTAAAAAGATAGCAGGAAAAGGCATGCCTTCGATCCTGCAGGTTTCAGAAATGTTCAGGCAGCAACTGACTCACCAAACCATCCATAGCTGCTTCATCCGGTTAAAACTGAAAAATGCCCCGCTATTAAAAGATTATAAGGCTGTTGGTTACCGGGAATTATCCAGGCTGCCGTTTCCAAAAATTATAACGGCCTATTTAGCGGAAAATGAGCTTAAAGCATTTGTACAATAAAAATGTATCTTTAAATTTGTTACAGCCCTGGCAACATTGATTTTTAAAAGCCTTCTTTTAAAACATGTTTGCATCAAAATTGTAAAGTAGAAAGAATCAACAGAATAAAGAGCTAAATGAATTTTTTATGAGAGGCGTAAACAGGGTAATGCTTATTGGCAATCTCGGAAAAGATCCGGATATGCAGTTTTTGGAAGGTAATATTGGTGTGGCCAAGTTTTCACTGGCAACTACAGAAACGTATAAAGACAGAAGTGGTAAACTCATTTCTCAAACGGAATGGCATACGATTGTACTCTGGCGTGGCCTGGCTGAACTGGCTCAAAAATATTTACACAAAGGGAGTTTGGTTTATATAGAAGGCCGTCTTAAAACACGCAGCTGGGAAGACAAGGACGGGAATAAAAAATTTGCCACAGAAGTGGTGGGAGATAACCTGATCATGCTGGATAAACGAAATGACGGGAACCAGGGCCCGGCAGGAATAGACAGTATTGACAGCCCTGATAATGACCCGGATATACCTTTAGCTGATGATGGTTCTGAGCGGCTGCCTTTTTAATTGAATGTATTTCCGGGAGCGGGGCAGCGGGTTAAACAGCGCATAAACTATTCTATCAATTAATAACAGGATAATATTTTTCATTAAAATTCTTTGTTTTGGATTACCATTCGGTTCATGAACTTTTTTCTTTTCATCTTTTGGCAATAACACCTGCCGCAACTACCATACTGATATTTATTGTTGTTATACTTTTCATACTTTCCTTTTTAATGGCCGGTTCCGAGATCGCTTTTTTCTCATTGACCCAAAAGGATATAAATATGCTGCGTACAAAAAAGCAGCCGGCTTACAGGCGTATCGTGCATTTACTTGAGCAACCGAAAACCCTGCTGGCAGCGATGCTGATAGCAAACAGTTTTATCAATATCGCCATTATACTGATCTCTAATTTGATCATCAACAGCCTGATTGAAGGATTTGAAATGGCCAATTGGGTGATATTTTTAATTAAAGTGGTCTCCATTAGTTTTATATTACTGCTGTTCGGCGAAGTATTGCCCAAAGTATGGGCCACGCATCATAAAATATGGTTTGCTGCCACTGCTTCACTGATCGTTGAAATTTTCAGCAGTATTTTTTACCGTTTCAGTAAACGTATGGTGCGTTATACCGATTCGGTTGAAAAGAGATTCGCTTCCGTAAATTCCTCCACACTTGACCGCAGTCACCTGGATTATGCCATAGACCTGTTGCCCGAACATGAAGCAACCACGGAAGAAAAATCCATTTTAAAGGGGATCAGGAAATTTGGTAATACCACCGTTAAACAGGTTATGCGTACAAGGCTGGATGTGAGCGGTATTGATTTTAATTCCAGCTTTGGCGATACCAAAAAAAAAGTGGAAGAACTACATTATTCCCGGCTCCCCGTTTATAAGAATAACCTGGATGAAGTGGTAGGCATGCTGCATACCAAAGACATGCTGCCACACCTGGATGAACCCGGCAGCTTTGACTGGCATACCTTACTGCGCCAGCCTTTTTTTGTACATGAGCAAAAACTGATCGAAGACCTGTTGCAGGAATTCCGAAACCGGCGTATGCACTTTGCCGTGGTGGTAGATGAATTTGGCGGCACTTCCGGTATTGTAACCCTGGAAGATGTGATGGAAGAAATAACCGGTGAAATAAAAGATGAATTTGATGATGAAGAAAGCAACAATAAAAAAATAGATGATTATAATTATATTTTTGAAGGCAAGACAATGATCAATGATGTCTGCAAAGCGATCGGGCTGCCCGTTGATACATTTGATCATGTACGGGGTGAAAGTGATTCGCTTGCCGGGCTGGTACTTGAAATTGCCGGGGAGTTTCCGCAGGTAAATGAAGAAGTAAAAAGCGGGCAATTCATTTTCATACCACTTGAAATTAATAAGAACAGGCTGGATAAAATAAAGATCACCATCAAACAACCCGAAACTTCCTGATCAGGAAAAGTAACATGAAAAAACCGCTTGAATCTTTTATTGCCTTTTGCCAATTTGTCCACGGTAGCTTTTGCGAATTTATCCGCTGCAGCAAAAGCGAAAGAGGAGGTGGGCTGCGGACTGGCAAATGCCTACAGTGGATTTTCAATTGCTTAATGCCTGTTGCTTATTGCCTGTTGCTCACGGCCTGCAATTCCACCTACACATCAAAAAAAACGGGGTACTATAAAATTGAATTTCCTCAAAGGGCCTATCAACATTTTAAACAGGATGGATTTCCATACCAATTCGAATACCCGGTATATGCACAGGTAGTAAAAGACAGTACTTATTTTGACCGTGACCTGCAAAATCCTTACTGGGTCAATATAGATTTTCCGCAATTTGGTGCCAGGATATTTTTAAGTTATAAAGCCATCGGAGGCAAATCCACCTACAAAGTGAAACAGCCTGATGGTACCTACAAAGATTCATTAGGCACCAATGTTTTTGACCTGATGGTGAATGATGCATTTAAACTCACCAGTAAAAATGAAACAGTTGCCTCTTCCATTAAAGACAGCCTGTTTCATACCAGGAACGGAATAACCGGTGTTTTCTTCAGGGTTGGTGGTAATGCGGCCACAGCCAAACAGTTTTTTATGAGCGATACCACCAAAAATTTCTTTCGGGGTGCTTTATATTTTGATGTTACTCCCAATGCCGATTCATTAAAGCCGGTGCAGGATTTTTTACAGGCTGATATTGACCACCTCATCAATACCTTCAGGTGGACCAGTAAATGATATGGTTTTTTAGAACAGCCTTTAATTTTTCAAAGCTATTTTCTTAACTGATCTTTTGAACAGCCAAACAATCCTGTTTAACTACTTCCTAAATTGTTAACTTTGTGCCCATGATCGCAATTGATAATATACTCGTAAGTGATGCTGTAGTTAAAGAACAGTTTGTTTGTGACCTTGCTAAATGCAAAGGGGCATGCTGCGTGGATGGAGATGCCGGGGCACCGCTTGAAAATGAGGAACTGGACCGGATAAATGAGGTATATGAAAAAGTGCTGCCCTACTTGAATAGTGAAAGCAAAAAAGAACTGGAACGCCAGGGCAGGTACGTGTACGACCGGGAATATGGCTGGGTTACCCCAACTATTGAGAGTAAAGTATGCGTTTACGGAATAAAAGATCAGGATGGCATTGTAAAATGCGGAATCGAACAGGCTTATATAGATGGTAAGATAAAATGGAAAAAACCGGTCAGTTGCCACCTGTTTCCGGTTATTGTTAAAAACAGTAAACGAAGCAATGACATTTATGTAAATTACGAACCCCGTGAAGACAATTGTAAAGCTGCGTGTTCGCTTGGAAAAAAACTAAAAGTACCGGTTTATGTTTTTTTAAAGGAAGCCTTAACGAGAAAGTTTGGAAAAAAATTCTATAACAGCCTGGAAGCAACTGCAGGGCACCTCAATAATAAATAATTTTAAATTTTAATAATGAAATCTATTCTTAAAGGATTTTTGCCAATCCACCGGACGCTGTGGGTTGCCTTTTGCATATTGCTTTTTGCTTCCTGCTCGGTAAATAAAGCCAACAATGACGACAGCCTGAAAAAATATTTTGATGAGAACGGGGTTGATGGCTGCTTTACCATGCTTAATAATGCCGATGGCAAAGTAACGGTTTACAATATGAAATATGATACGATGCGCTTTTCTCCGGCATCTACCTTTAAAATATTTAATTCACTGGTAGGATTGCAAACCGGCGTGATCACTGACGAAAAGATGGTGATAAAATGGAATGGGATAAAAACCTGGAATGAAGACTGGAACAGGGATATGGATATGACAGAAGCCTTTAGGATCAGCAGCGTACCTTATTACCAGGAAGTAGCCAGGCGTATTGGAAAAGATACTATGCAGCAGTGGATCGACAGCCTTGGTTATGGCAATAAAATTATCAGCGGCCCGGTTGATTCTTTCTGGCTGAACAATACTTTAAAGATCTCCCCGGATGAACAACTGGGGTTATTAAAAAAATTATATTTTGATCAGCTGCCATTCCGTAAAAGCGTACAACAGATGGTACGGGATGTGATGTTGCAGGAAAATAATACCGCCTACCAGTTAAGCTACAAAACAGGCTGGGGTTTTGGCGAAGACGGCAATGCCATTGGCTGGCTGGTTGGCTGGATCGAAGAGAACAAACATGTTTACTTTTTTGTAACATTTGTAAAAGCACCGGCAAAGGAAATTGATATGAAGACCGTGCGCCTGAATATAACCAAGGGTATTTTGAAACAATATGGTTTTTTTGAAGGAAAGAAATAAAATACCCCAGCATATTCGCGGGGAAACACCGGCTTTTGGTTTCAACAATGGTTTTCATGAATAACCAGTCAATTTTTAACAGAATGCTTACCGGCAGTTTTGCTAATTTGCATACCTCAGGATGCTGAAATTTCAACACATTGAATATTTTATACTACTGGCCGCAATACCCCTGCTGCTGGTACTCTATTTTTTTGTACTGAACTGGAAGAAAAGAACCATCAAAAAAATAGGAAATGAAAACCTGGTCAGAGAAATGATCCAGAATTATTCTCCCCGCCGCTTTGCGTTAAAATTTGTGTTGATACTGGCAGCATTTGCACTGGCTGTTTTTGCACTGGCAAACCTTCGTTCACCCAAAGGAGTGGAGCAGGTGAACCGCAACGGCATAGATGTGATGATTGCCATTGACGTAAGCAAAAGCATGCTTGCACAGGATATAAAACCAGACCGGCTGGAACGTGCAAAACAGGCGCTTGGTAAATTAATTGATAAACTCAGTAACGACCGGGTTGGGATTGTGGTATTTGCCGGCAGGGCATACCTGCAGATGCCGTTAACCGGCGACCATGGCGCAGCAAAAATGTATCTTGCTGCTGCATCAACCGATATTGTGCCCACCCAGGGTACAGTTATTGCCGACGCATTAAAAATGTGTTACACCTCTTTTAACAGCAAAGAAAAAAAATACAAAGCTGTTATTTTGATCAGTGACGGGGAAGACCATGATGAAGGGGCTTTAAAAATAGCAGAACAGATGGCTGAAGAAGGCATCGTTATTAATACGGTTGGCATTGGATCTCCCCAGGGGTCTAACATTATTGATGAACTCACCAACCAGGTAAAAAAGGATATCAATGGAAATACGGTGATCACCAGGCTGAATGAAGAGGTATTACAAAAGATCGCTGCAAAAGGAAATGGAACGTACCAGCTTTTTACCAATACCGATGACCTGGTAAACAGGCTGGATGAACAGTTGGGCAGTATGGATCAGCGAACAGTTACCGAAGACTCCCTGGTTAATTATAAATACTTTTTCCCTTATTTTCTTATGCTTGCCCTGCTGTTGCTGGTTGTTGAAATGCTTGTTTCCGAAAGAAGGCGGCCAGGCAGCATTCAGTTACTGGTGCGCAGGGGCAGCATGAATAAAGTAACTGTATTTTTAATTGCAGCTTGCCTGTTGCCGGTAACTTCTTTTGCGCAACCCGATAAATTCCTGGTTAAAAAAGGCAATGAGGCCTATGAAAAAAAGGAATATGATAATGCCATTAAAAACTATCAGCAGGCAACAGGTATAAACCCGGCCAACCCTGCTGCACAATATAATTTGGGCAATGCACTGTATAAAAATCAAAAGGCAGAGGAAGCCCTGCAGGCTTATGAAAATGCATTATCAAATACCACATCAAATACAGATAAAGCAAAGGCTTTTTATAACAAAGGAGTCGTGTTGCAGCATAATAAAAAATTGCCGGAATGTATTGATGCCTATAAAAATGCATTAAAACTGGACCCATCGGATGAGGATGCCCGGCAGAACCTGCAAAAAGCTTTGCAGCAGCAAAAGCAGGAAGAAAAAAAAGAAGATAAAGATCAAAAGAAAGATAAAAAACCCAAAGACGATAAAAAGAACAAAGAGAAAGACAAGCCTAAGGAAGATGAAAAAAATGAGCAACCTAAACAACAGCCATCCAAATTAACCAAACAGGATGCAGAAGAAAAGCTTAAAGCTTTGCTGCAACAGGAAAAAAACCTGCAGGACAGGTTAAGAAAAGTGAATACGGCTACATCCGCCAGGCCGGAAAAGGACTGGTAAAACAGGTTTCCTCACCAAGCAGGATTATTACTATTTTTGCAGCATGCAATTTTACTGCGAATCCCTCACATCATACAAACGCCTCAAAACTAAGGAGGTTAAAGTCGGTAACCTGTTATTGGGGAACAATCATCCTATACGTGTACAGACCATGACAACTACCGACAGCATGGATACCATGGCTACGGTAGAACAATCCATCCGCTGTATACAGGCCGGTGCCGAACTGGTGCGTATAACAGCTCCGTCAAAGTTTGAAGCCGAAAATTTACAAAATATAAAAGATGAATTAAGGAAAAGAGGATACGATACACCATTGGTAGCTGATATACATTTTACGCCCAACGCTGCCGAGATCGCGGCCAGGATCGTGGAGAAAGTAAGGGTAAACCCGGGCAACTATGTTGACAAGAAAAAATTTGAACAGATCGAATACACCGATGCAGAATATGCAGAAGAGATCGAAAGGATCAGGGACCGTTTTACACCGCTTGTAAAGATCTGTAAGGAATATGGAACTGCCATGCGTATCGGTACCAACCACGGCAGTTTAAGCGACCGTATCATGAGCCGCTATGGCGATACCGCCATGGGAATGGTTGAAAGTGCCATGGAATTTTTACGGATCGCCAGGGCTGAAGATTATCACAATATTGTGCTGAGCATGAAGAGCAGTAATCCACAGGTAATGGTGCAGGCTTACCGTTTACTGGTTAATCACATGATGGAAGAATTTGGAGAGGCCTATCCGTTGCACCTTGGCGTAACAGAAGCAGGCGATGGGGAAGACGGAAGAATAAAATCAGCTATCGGTATCGGAACCTTACTGGAAGACGGCATTGGCGACACGATACGTGTTTCTTTAACGGAAGATCCGGAACTGGAAATACCGGTTTGTAAGGATATTGTGAAAAGATATCAGCCAACAGAAATTGGTAGTGAAGAGAAAAACGAGTTAAAAGACTCTTTTAAGCCCCTCTCTTTTGGAGAGGGGTTTGGGGTGAGGTTGCCTTATTCTCCTTTTGAATATAACAAAAGAGTAACTTTTGAAGTAAGTAATATTGGAGGAAAGCAGGTTCCTGTTGTAATTGCTGATTTCAGCAAGTTTGATAAAATAACGCAGGACGATTTACAAAACATAGGATATACTTACAATGCAGCAACGGATAAATGGAATATCGGTGATGCAGCAGCTGATTTCATATTCAGTAACCATGTATTGGATTTTGATTTACCCGGAACATTAAAAGTTATCCTCTTTCATGATAAATGGCTGACTGCATCAGACAGGCAGAAATATGTCCCGCTTTTTGATGCACCGGAATACATGGATGAAAACAGGGAAAGATCAACTCACCTGAATTTTGTGATGATTGATCACAACTGGGAAGATTATGCATTAGAGCCGGGGCAGCAATTATTTAATAAAATTAAAGAGGATAAAACGGCTGTCATTTGTTTCAGTTCATCAAACAAAAATGCGGTGCAAAACATTCGCAGCATGTTTGTTGACCTGTTGAATAAAAAAATCAAGAACCCTGCCATCATCATCTGCGACAGCAAAGATGCAACAACTGATGAAAGCCTGATCCACTATTCAGTGGAAGCCGGCGGGTTATTGCTGGATGGATTTTGCGACGGTGTTTGTTTTGGCCATCATTACGGGAATAAAAACATTGCACCGCAAACAAAATTATTAAACTCCATTGCATTTGGTATTTTACAGGCAACCCGTACAAGGATCTCCAAAACAGAGTATATCAGTTGCCCCAGTTGCGGCCGTACCTTATTTGACCTGCAGGAAACCACTGCAAAGATCCGTGCAGTGACCAATCATTTAAAAGGTGTTAAGATCGCCATCATGGGTTGCATCGTTAACGGTCCGGGCGAAATGGCCGACGCCGATTTTGGGTATGTGGGCAGTGGTGTGGGCAAGATCACTTTATACAAAGGCAAAGAAGTGGTTAAAAGAAATATCGACAGCGCCATTGCCGTGGACGAGCTGATCAATTTACTGAAAGAAAATGAAGCGTGGGTGGAAACAAAATAACCGCTGAAACAAAAAGTCGCGGAGAAAATATTCATAAATACTTTATCTCCGCGACTGTGAATTAAGATCTCTTACTGCATTCCCAACTGTTTCATCAGGTAAGTCATTTGCATGGTCCCGCTTCTCGTCCTCGTCAGAGACGAGGACGTATTGGTTTAAAGACTTTGTCTTGAAATGAAAAATAACCAAACTGCATCTTATAAAATTTGCGGCTTTTTATTAAACATAATCATTTTCTACTGCATCCCCAGCTGGTTCATCAAATAACTCATCTGCATGGTCCTGTTATCAATAATTTGCTTTGTTTGCTGCCCGGTGCCATGCCCGCTGTCAAAATCGATCCAAAGCATTACCGGGTTTTTTTGTCCCACATTATTTTGTAAAGCAGCTACAAACTTTTTTGCATGCAACGGATCAACCCGGCTGTCGTATGCGCCGGCTGTAACCAGCATATTGGGTACGCTTACGCCCTGCTTAACATTGTGGTAAGGCGAATACTGCAGCAGCCACGT
>Ga0154020_10007655_pt1 | contig 12595 bp, 12 predicted proteins | sample Klosneuvirus_201_FD_109709 | JGI IMG/M metagenome (GOLD analysis project Ga0154020, IMG submission 109709) | Active sludge microbial communities from wastewater, Klosterneuburg, Austria - Klosneuvirus_20160825_MG | ecosystem: Engineered > WWTP > Aerobic digester > Activated sludge | place... | reverse complement strand
GCGGTGGCAGCGGCAGCAGCGGCGGTGTCGTCGGCAGCAGCAGCGGCGGTGTTGCTGGGAGCAGCAGCGGCGGAGTTGTTGTTGGGAGCAGCAGCGGCGGTGTCGTCGGAAGCAGCAGCGGCGGGGTGACCAACAGTTCCTCGCTGGGTGGCGGCGCAAGCAGCAGTGGCGGCGGAACGGCGTCTTCGTGTGTGCCATTGACCTGCCAGCCCGGAATGTGCGGGACGCTCCAGAACGGTTGCGGCGGGTTTGAGGTGTGCGGCAACTGCACCGGCGCGTTCCAGTCCTGCGGCGGCGGTGGCGTGCCAAACCAGTGCGGCTGCACCCCGGTGACCAGCTGCCAGGACGCGGGCGCCGAATGTGGCGATGTGTCAAACGGCTGTGGCGGGACGCTGAGCTGCGGCACCTGCACCGCGCCGTTTGAGACCTGTGGTGGCGCCGGCGTGCCGGGGCAGTGTGGCTGCCGGCCGCGTACCTGCGCGGACGCCAACGCCAACTGTGGCACCATTGACAACGGGTGCGGTGGAGCCACCAGCTGCGGCACCTGCCAATCACCGGATTCATGCAACGCGCTGGAGCCCAACCGCTGTGGTTGTGTGGCGCGGGATTGCGGTGACGTCGGCGCGGTGTGTGGCCAGGTGTCAGACGGTTGTTACCAGACGCTGTATTGCGGTGATTGCACCTTCCCGGACAACTGCGGTGGCGGCGGCATTGCCAACCAGTGCGGTTGCACCGAGGAGTCCTGCGCGTCCCTGGGTGTGTTTTGTGGCCGCGAGCAGGACGGGTGTGGCGGGACCCAGAATTGTGGGCAGTGCACCAACACCCAGGTGTGCAGCGCCACCACGCGCACGTGTGGCACGCCAGCCCAGGCCTGCGCGGCCGCGGGTGCCACGTGCGGCAGCATCATTGATGCGTGTGGCCGCAGCGTGTCCTGTGGCACGTGCGCGGCGGGCACCGCATGCAACCCGCGCACACTCACCTGCGGGGCGTGCCTGACCTGCCAGGACTACGGCGCAACCTGCGGAACCCTTCCCAATGGCTGCGGTGGTACCCCGCCCACGTCCCTCAACTGCGGCACCTGCCCCGGCGGCCAGGCGTGTGACCCCATCACCCGCCAATGCTCCACGTGCACCACGTTGACCCAGGCGCAGGCGTGCTCCGGCCTCCAGTGTGGGACGGTCTCCAACGGCTGCGGCGGCACGCACAACTGCGGCAGCTGCCCCAGCCAGTGGGTGTGTGGCGGCGGAGGAACACCCAACGTGTGTGCTCCGCCTCCCGCGTGCGCCGTGGACGGCCGTAACTGCGGCGCCAACTACGTCAACAGCTGCGGCAACACCATCAACTGTGGCGGCTGCCCCAGCGGCCTGATTTGCAGCGGCAACGTGTGCACCAGCTGCCCGCCGTTGCCGGCGTGCGGCACCACGGGGTGCCCCGCGTGTCCCAGCGGCCAGTATTGCAACGGTGGAACCTGCACAGCGTGTACGCCGCCGGCCTGCGCGCCGGGCCAGAACTGTGGCCAGTCCCCGGCCAACCAGTGTGGCGCGCGCATCAACTGCGGCACGTGTCCCGGCGGGGACTTCTGCAACAACGGCGTCTGTTCGGACTGTCCCCAGTGTGGCCAGAATGGCTGCGCCGACGTGTGCGTCAACGGCGAATATTGCTCCGGCAACAGCTGCACCACGTGCACCCCGCCGTCCTGCGGAAGCCGCACCTGCGGCAACAGCCCCGCCAACCAGTGCGGCGCCACCATCAACTGCGGCACCTGCCAGTCCAATGAGCAGTGTCAGGGCGGCAACTGCGTGGTGTGTACGCCGCCCAGCTGCGGGTCCCGCACGTGCGGCAACAGCCCCGCCAACAACTGCGGTCAGACCATCAACTGTGGCTCGTGCCAGTCCAATGAGACCTGCACCAGCGGGACGTGCGTGGCCTGCACGCCGCCCAGCTGCGGCTCCCGAACCTGCGGCAACAGCCCCGCCAACAACTGCGGCCAGACCATCACCTGCGGCACCTGCCAGTCCAATGAGAACTGCAACAGCGGGTCCTGTGTGGTGTGCACCACACCGCAATGTGGCAGCCGCAACTGCGGCAACAGCCCCGCCAACAACTGCGGCCAGACGGTCAACTGCGGCAGTTGTTCGCCCGGTGGGGCTTGCCAGTCCGGCACGTGCTGCTACCCCAGCGTGTGCATTCCCGGCGTGGATTGCGGCGCCAAGCCGGACGGTTGTGGCGGTACCCTGCAGTGTCCCTGCGGTTGAGCGGAGTCCGCGCGCATGGTGGGCATGGCCCCGGAAGTTGTAGGCGGTTACCAGATCACGCAGCTGCTGGCCGCCGGCGGCATGGCAGAAATCTACCTGGCCCGGAAGGTGGGGCCGGGCGGGTTTGAAAAACGCGTGGTGCTCAAGCGTATTGCCAAGAAGCTCCTGGGTGACCGGGAGATTGAGGCCATGTTCCTGGACGAGGCGCGTGTGCAGGCGCTGTTGGACCACCCCCACGTGGTGCAAATCCATGACATGGGCCTGGACAAGGGCAGCTACTGGATTGCCATGGAGTTTGTGAGTGGCGCCACGCTGCGCTGGGTGGTGGACAATGCCAACGCGGTGGGACGCCCGGTGCCCATGGGGCATGCGCTGCGCGTGGTGGGTGACGTCCTCAACGGGCTGCACTACGCCCACGAGCTGGCGGACCACAAAGGACGCGCGCTGGGGCTCATCCACCGGGACATTTCGCCGGTGAACGTGCTGGTGTCCCGCAGCGGCTGCGCCAAGTTGTGTGACTTTGGCGTGGCCAAAAGCCGCCTGCAGTCCGTCATGACGCGGGTGGGCATTGTGAAGGGCAAGTTCCGCTACATGGCGCCGGAGCAGGTCAACGCGGCCCCGTTGGACCGCCGAGCGGACGTGTTTGCCGTGGGTGCGGTGACATGGGAAATCCTGGCCGGCCGGCGCCTGTTTGACCAGCAGCCCGAGGACGCGGTGGTGGATGCCATCCGGTCCGGCGAATACCCCAGTGTGCGGGTCATACGCCCCGAGGTGCCACGCGCGTTGGACCGCGTGTTGCGCAAGGCGTTGGACCCGGACCCGGACCGGCGCTTCAACACCGCGCGGGATTTCCAGATTGCGGTGGAGGAGCTGCTGCGGCTCATGCCGGAGAGTTCCAATGCCGCCGCGCTGGGTGAGTACCTGGTGAGTGAGCTGGAAGGCACCGCGGGGCTGCAGGCCACACCCAAAGACGGGCAGATTGCCGACGAGAGTGGCCTGTTGGCGGCCAACTTTGAGCTGCTGGATCCACCGGTGCCGGACGCCAGCAACGCGCGCCGCCCGGAGATGAGCCGGTCCCAGCCGGGCCGCGAGGTGAGCGAGCTGCATGACGCGGGGTTTGGCTACAAGATGTTGGCGGCCGCCCTCATGGCGCCGGCGTGGCTGTTTGGCACCGTGGCCTACGGCGTGCGCGCGGTGGCCAGCCTGTTTGGCCGGCGCAACCGGGACGCCTGACGCCGTAAACAAAATGACGCCGTAAACAAAACCGCCAGGGGGATGCCCTGGCGGTGGTGATGCTCAATCTTCCGACGTCACGCTGCGTGCCTCACGGCTGCAGCGGGAAACACGCGGCCTCATACGTCACGCGAATGTACTGCCCGCGCGTGGGCACGCTGCCGCTGTTGAACACAATGCTGTTGCTGGCCGCTTCGTAGAAGTACCCGGTGGCGGCGCCTTCGGGGGCGGCGGCCACAGGCGTGCACGGCGCGCCGGGGTTGGCCTCAATGTCCTGGTCACTCACACACACCTGGAGCTGGGCCGGGTCTGCATTGCGGGACAGGAAGAACTGCGTCTTGAGGCCAAAGGAATCAAACGCCAGGGACTGCAGCTGGGACCCAAAGTTGTTGGCGCAGATGTCGTGGTAGATGCCGTTGGCGTTGCCATCCACCGCGTCCTTGTAGCGGGTGCCCGGTTCCGCCGTCATGCACGCGGTGGGAACACCGCCGGCAATGGCGCTGAGGCTCACCAGGTTGCGGTTGCGGAATCCCTTGAGGTTCTGGAAGAAGTCCACATACAGCTGGACGGGACCCGGGCTGTAGTCCTGCTCGTCAGAGATGATGATGATGTAGAGCTTGGCATCTTCCCGCAAGAAGCCGCCGTTGATCATGGGGTCATTGATGCGCGGCTCGCTCAGGAACACCTTGGCGGCGGCCAGACCGGCTTCCTGGCCGGATTGGGTGCGGGACGGGCGCACATTGCCGGTGTCTGCCACCTGCACGTTGCAGGAGAACTGGTTTTCCGGGTTGCTGGACGCGGGCGTCAGCCACTTATCGTTCCCGCCGCACGCCGTGTAGTAGCCGGCCATCTCCTCGGGCTCGGCGGTGTTGCAGGGCTGGTTGGGGAGGCACAACGTCTCATTGAAGAGCGTGGTGGTGATGGCCACGTGGTAGTTCACGTTGTTGATGCTGGTCTGGGAGAAGAACAGCGGGAAGTTGGTTGCCAACGCACTCTGTTCTTCGCTCATGGAACCGCTGTCATCCACCACCCACAACACGTCCACCATGGGCTCGGTGAGCTGGCGGAACACATCCGTCACGTTGCTCTCATTGGTGCCTTCACCCTCCAGCGGCACGGTGAACTCCGAGAAGTTCCCCATGCCAAAGTCCTGCTGCATGACCAGGTTGGCGGTGTGGAGGCCCACGCGGCGCGGGTAGAAGCGCACCTTGACGCGAATGCTGCTGCCCGGCGTCACGGTCACCGGCGTTTGCGGCGCGGCTGTGATGCGGAACTCATACGGCATGGGGTTGGGCGCAATGGAGAAGTTGGCAATGACCAGGTCCCCGTTGCCCACGTTGTAGACCTTGACCTCGCGCTCTTCACTGCCGCAGCCCAGGGTGATGAGGCCAAAGTCCACCTCACCGGGCACCACTTCAATGGCCGGCGCCACGCTGGAGGCGTTGAAGCCAAAGGACAACACGCCCGGGCCACCACCAATGGAGGTGGTGTCAATGTTCTGCGCGTTGGTGGTGAAGGTGACGCCGGTTTCTGCGCACTGGCGGGGGAGCGGGAAGATGGAGCCCAGGTCCAGGCCACACACCTGGATGAGGCTGCCGGCGGTGACGCCCTTGGCGCCGCTCCACTTCTCATTGGCATCATCCGGCGTGTAGGTGGCCTTGAGGGTCACCGTGTCTCCCGGGGCAATGGTGAGGTTGAGCGCGCCGGGGTTCACCGCGGCCCCGCTGCCGTCTTCCATGGCAAAGTTGCGCATGGGGGTGGCGGCACTGTCCCAGGCCATGTTGCTCACCGTGCAGTTGCTGTTGCCGCGGTTGGTGAGGCTGATGGGCATGCGCTTGGTGGTGTTCTTGATGGTCTGGCCAAAACGCACCAGGCCGTAGCGCTTGTAGGTGTCCTGGCCTTCCGGCAGCGGGTTGAAGATGGTCATGCCCGTGGCCAGGGGCGGGAGCACGGGGTCCACGGCCAGTTCGCAGCGGGGTGTGCCGCCGCCGGTGGCTTCCAGGCTCACCTGGATGTCCGGGGCCTGCGGGTTGGCGGCGCTTTGCACGTTGAAGGTGCCGTTGTCCGTGGTGGCGGTGGTGCGGTTGCCCGGTTCGTAGCGGACCTGGAGGGTGAAGGTGGACGCGGCACCCATGGGCGCGGTGGGGTCCCCGTCACAACCATCCGTCCCGGTGAGGATGAGGGGCAGGGTGGGGCGGTTCACAAACGAGAAGCCCGCGGTGGTGGGCGCAATGTCCGTGATGGCATCCACCTGGCAGTGGCACACGCCGGTGTTGCGCAACAGCACCGTCTGCACGGCGCTCTGGTTGGCCGCCACGGCGCCAAACTGGACCACCTGGGGGACCACCTGCAGGGAACATTCGGCGCCTTTGCCCAACAGCTGGAAGGGATAGACGGTGGCGCCCACGGCACTGGTGGTGGTGACGTTGAGGGTGCTCTGGAAGAGGCCACCAAACGGCGGGTTGAAGCGCAGGTTGATGTCAAAGCCACACGCCGCGGCGTTGGTGCCGTCACACGGCGGCAGCTCGGCGGCGGGCGGGGTGGCCGGGCTCACCACGGTGAACGCGGGGGTGGCGCCGTCCAGGATTTCCATGGTGGTGACACGCACGGGCCGCGTGCCGCAGCTCTCAATGCGCACCATCTTGTCCTTGGGCATCAAGGGCTTGGTGGTCCCAAAGTCCAACACGCCCATGGTGTCCGGCGTGACGCACAGCTTGGGTCCGGTGGCAGACGCGGTGAAGTAGACCTTCACGGTGGGTTCGTCAGCGTCATCACTGCGGACCAAGAGCGTGCGGCAGTGCGCGCCACCGGTGGAGGTGAACGTGAGCGTGATGGAGCGGCTGGTCTCCTTGGCCAGTGCTTCGGGGCGCTGTTCGGCGGCCGAGCGGAAGCTGATGGCGGACGACGGCACCGGACAGATGGTGTCTGTGGGGTCTGCCGGGGCAAAGCTGATGTTGGAGATGTTGAGTTCCAGGGTACCAATGTTGTGGATGTCCACGGTGCGTTCGGCGCGGGTGCCCACTTCACTGGTGCCAAAGTCCAGGACCAGTGGTGTGTTGCCGTCATCTGTCTTCACCGGGTCATCATTGGTGCGCATGGACACGGGGTCCCGCAGCTCAATCTCCGGCACGGGCAGGCCCTGCAGGTCATCCCCGCAGTTGCAGCGGGCAAGCAGGAACGGTGAGCACAACAACAACAGCGTTTGCATGCGGCGCATGGAACACTCCCAAGACGGCGTGGCGGGGGAAAGACGTGCGGGAGGCTAGGATCCGCCCGTTGACGGAGCATCCGCCGGATGACGGAGACGGTGCGAATGTTGACGCAACAGTCAGCCGGGGGAATCAACCCGGCAGCAGGCCAGCCGGAGGGTCCTTGGAACGCAGGGAGCCATACAGGGCAAGGGTTTCCCGGGATCCAATGAAATACAGCCGGTCTGCCACAAAGACGCTCAGGAATACGCCCTCAGCGCCTTTGGGTGAGACATGCAGGGCCTCCAGGTGACGGGAAAAACGCGTCACAGCCTGGTCCAGGAAGGCCCGCAGGGGAGGCGCGGGGTCTGGGACCACAACTTCATAGGAGCGCGTCAGAAGGCCCAGTTCTTCACGTGCATCACGGTGGAAGGCCAACGCTTCATTGGCGCGCGCGGCGTCTGTTTGGTCAAACGCCAGGTCCAGCCAGACGGCGTAGGGATGCTGCGTTGACATGAGCGTCAAGAACGCGGAACGGCCGGCCCGTCCGGGCCCAAAGGCACGTCCAGCACTTCCAGCGGGTCCAGGAACGAGCCGTGGCGTGAGACGGAGAAATGCAGGTGCGGCCCGGTGGCGCGGCCGGTTTCACCCATGAGGCCCAGCGGCGTGCCGGCGTTCACCAGCGTGCCTTGTTCCACCAGGATGCGCGAAAGGTGGCTGTAGTGCGTGCGGTACCCGTTGGGATGGACCACGATGATGTGGTTGCCGCCGCCGCCCTGCCAATCCGCGTGGGCCACCACCCCGGGGCCGGCGCTCATGATGAGCGCGCCGTTGGGGCCGCCCAGGTCCACGCCGGCGTGAAAGCGTGACTGGCGGCGGTTGATGGGGTCCCGGCGGCGGCCAAAGTAGCTGGTGATGTTCACCAGCTGGACGGGATATTTGAGCGTGAGGTTTCCGGTGTGCGGGATGCGCTCATGCAACGCAAAGCCGGTCCCCAGGCTGCGCAACAGGCGCACGCGTTCATCCAGGCCACGCAACGTTTCTTTCACCTGCGTCTTGAGCTCGGCATCCACCTCTTTGTAGCGGCGCTGGTCCAGCTGGAATTCTGTTTCCACCGTGAGATGCGCGCGCATCAACACGCTGAGTTCTTCACTCTCGCGCCCGTCCTGGCCTTCGTCCGCCACGGCGGTGTCCACCTCGTCAAGAATCCAACGCCAGCGTTTCTCCACGTCCAGCGGCATCTCTGCCTGGCGGCGCTTGGGGAACGTCATGCGCACCGCCTGGAACTTGCGCAGGGAATTCTCCAGCGGGAGCACCTGCGGGTCTTTGCGTCCCCGCGCAGGGCCCACTTTTTTCACCGGCAGCGCCGGGCGGGCGGCGGTGGTGCGCTTCTTGTTGGCCACCGGTTGTGGTGACGCGGTGACGGCGGGTTCCGGTGCGGGCGCGCTGACAGGTTCCACGGGTGCTGGCTCGGAGCGCCGGGCTCCGGTGGTGGCGCAGCCGGCAAGGGCCGCTGCAAAACTGATCCAGATCACCCGGTTCACGCGGGAAACACTAGTGGGAAAAACCGCGTCGGGACAAGGAGTTTGCCTGGTGTTCGCTGGGCGGTGGATGCACACACCGGCCCACCCGGTGGGCCAAAAACTTGGTGCGTTGCCTCCAGCGTGGCACCACTGGAGCACCACGGCGCCAGGTGGCGCCAACGTCAACCACGGGGAAGGAGCACAGCCATGGGCATGGGCAAAAAGGCGGCAGAAGAGCGGTTCTTCCAGAGCTTGCAGGTTTGGACGCGTCCCGAAGCGCAGCGCAAAGAGCGCGTCCTGGAGGCCCACACCGATGTGGAAGGGGCTGTGGACCGGATGTTTGATGAGTTGCTGGGGCGCCGCAGCATCATCCCGCTGTAAGGCTGGTCTTGACGCGACCGCCCTGACTTCAGGGCGTCCCACCCGGGACGGGAACCGGCACGCCGTTGCGCAACTCCACAACGCCCTCATCAATGATGGGCAGCCCAATGGCCCCCACGGGTGTGGAGAGGTGGGCCGTCATGCGCAACGTGTAGGGCACCCGCCCCAACAACAACAACGCCGCGCCGGCGGCCAATGCTTCGCGGTGGGCTGTGCGCAGGTCCAGTGGCGCGGTGGCGCTGCCGTGTCCTGGAATCTCCAGCGGCGCGGTGGTCTCCCCCTCACCAGCCTGCTTGTGATCCAGTTCCAACACGTAGCTCACCTTCTCCAGGTGGAGCGGGAACACGTTGGGGTTGTCCACGCGCAGCACCGTGTGCAGGGTGACCGCGCGGCCATCCAGGCCCATCCCGGTGAACCGCTCAATGTGCCCGGTGGGCATCACAAAACGCACGCCGGGCGCGCTGGTGGCGCACGCGGCGCACCACAGCAGCAGCAGCCACGCCCTCACGCCACGCATGACAACAACATCCTTCCCAACATGCGGCGTGCGGCTTCGCGCCGGTACGTCCCAGACGCGCCCACGTGCGCCGGTGGCCGCACCTGGCGTTGCACCGCCTCAGCGGCTTCCACCGCCACGTCACGGTTGAGCACGCGCCCCAGCACCACCTGTTCCGCGTCGGTGGCGCGCACCACGCTCAACCCCACGCCACCCAGCGCCACGCGCACCGCGGTGACCACGTCACGTTCGGTGCGCAGTGCCACCGCCAGCGTCACGTACGCGCGCGCGTTGCCGGGTGCCGCCGCGGCGCGCACAAAACCGCTGAACGTCCAACCGGCCGGCCCGGTGACCGGCACCAACAGCTCAGACAGCAGGTCCTTGTCATCCAGATGCACCTGACCGGCGGGGCCCCACAGGTCCCACAGGGCCAATTCCCGGCGTTCATCCCCGCGGCGGATCTTCACGCGCGCATCCATGGCCGCCAGCACCACGCTCACGTCCCCCATCCCCGCATCCACCACCACGTTGCCGCCCACCGTGGCCAGGTTGGCCACCTGCGGGGACGCAAAGCCCGAGGCTGCCACGTGCAATGCCCGGGACAACCGCGCCACCTCGGTGTTGCGCGCCAGAGATGCAATGTTGGCCGTGGCCCCAATGCGCAACAACGTGCCGTCCTGCCGGATGGTGTCCAGTCCCGCGCGGCGGATGTCCACAAGTGCCGTGGGTTTTCCGCCCCGCTGCATGCGCGGAACCAGCTCGGTCCCGCCCGCAAGCACGCGCGTGCCGTCCTGGCCTTCAGCCAGCATCCAGGCCGCTTCAACTTCACTGCGCGCGCGCAGGATGCCCCGTTGCATGACGTGCACTGCTAACAGCCCGCGCGGCGCGGCGGCAATGCCTCATGATCATGGGATGTCTGTGTTTTGCTGATGCCGCCTTTCACGCCCCACAGGCCCCGCGTGACCGAGGAGAACGCTCGCGTGCGTCCTCGCCCACCAGGGGTCTGCGTGGTCCAGCAGGGGATTGGCGCGGGCGCAGGCAGCCAACACGCGTTGGAGCCCAGGGCATGGTGGTTGGGCTGGTTAAGAGGGGTGGCCTCTCCGGGACGCTCAACCCGCCCGGTGACCTCCCCTTTGTGGCTGGCCATGTTGCGTATACGCAACATCACGTCCACCACACCCCTGCCCGGCGTGGAACCCACGCGTTCCCAACGCCGGCCACGCCCTACCAAGCCCAACAACCCCTGCACTCCCAGAACCGCTTCACGGTAGCCCGCCACGCCCCGCCGGCCTCCCGGGGCGCGCGTGCCCCGTCGACGCTCCACCCCGGACCCGACGGGTGCCGAGGGGTGCGCCGGTTGCGGGCGACGGTGTGTCCCGGGGACAATGCCCGCTTGCGTGTGGGGGCGGCCGTTGGCTAACTGCAACGCTCTCATGTCCAGCGCTGACGCCGTGGTGGAAGCCGCACCGTCCCAACCCACACCTTCCCCGGGAACCCTGGGCGGGTGGGCGCGGCTGTATGCCCAGGACCGCTGGGAGTTCATTGGCCGCGTGGCGTTTGTGGCCGTGGCCGTGGCGGCGGTGGTGCAGCGCTATATTTTTGTGTTCTTCATGCACGAACCGCGGAAGTTCGTCTGGTCCGACATGCAAGGTTACGTGGACCGCGCGTTCCGTCTGGGGATGCCCGGCGTCACGCTCAACCGGTTTGATACGTTCTACCCGCCCGGCGCGCACATGCTGATGGCGCCGTTGATGCGCCTGGCCCGGGACCGTGAAACCGGCATGCTCTACAACCAGTGGTTGTGGTGGGTGTTGGCGTCGGTGACGGTGGTGGCGGTGGGGCTCATGGGCTGGAAGCTGTTCCGCCACCCGCTGGCCGGCGCGCTGGCCATGGGCGCATTGATGTTGCATTGGAGTTTTACGGTGTTTGCGGGTTTGTTCATGAGTGAAAACCCGTTTTCCTGCTTCATGGCGGTGGCGTTGTTGTTGGGCCTGGTGGCCCAGGACATGGACCCCCGGCGTCCGGTACCGCGCGCAGTGGTGTACGGGCTGGCGGGCCTGGTGGCGGGGATGGCCACCATCATTCGCCCGCAGTTTGGCATTGGGGCGGCGCTTATTGGGCTGCCGTTGCTGCAGCGCCGGTTCCCGTTTGTGCGGTTTGTGGATGCGCTGCCCTTGGGCATCCTGTGGGTGCTGCCGGTCATTGGTGCCATGCAGCTCAACAGCCACGCCGCGGGTATCAAGATGGGCCTGTCTGGGAATGCGGGGTTCAATTTCTACCAGGGCCACTGTGACGTGGTGCACGTGGAGACCCACGCAGCGGATGGTGGCGGTTGGTACGCGTTTGCCGCACCGGTGCGCATCCAGCGCGTGGTCAATGAAGGCAAGCCGGAGAAGAAGGTGGTCATTCGCGGGCACATGGCCTGGGAGAATGACTACTTCTTTGACGAGGGATTCAAGTGCATCCGCGCCGACGGATGGGCGCACCTGCTGCGCATCTACACCAACGTGGAGGACCTGTTCTCCCCGGCGGATGTGTGGCCGCCCAATTCAGGGCGTTTTGCGCGGCCCAGCAACCTGTCCAACCATTTCTACAGCCATGCGTTGCTGTTCTTCATTCCGCTGGCGTTGTTGTTGGCGCTGTACCGCCGGCCCGAGCGCTGGCTGCTCATCCAATTGGCCACGCTGCTGCCCGTGGGGCTCATCTTCTACGGGGACAGCCGGTACCGCGTGCCGTACGACATGTTTGGCGTCCTCATCCTGGCCGGTGTCATCCTGGCCATGATGGGGCTGCGGCGGGACCAGCGGCGTATTCCCGGCGTGGGTTGGGTGGACCACCCGGTGCCCCGGGACCGGTGAACGTCCCAGGTGGTTCGCACCGGTGGACCACGGGTTTCATCGGGAAGGTGGCCCACGGGTCGTCAGGTGTTCTGAACGGGCACAACTTCATGGGCCAATGCCTGTGGTGATGCGTGACCCTCGCCAGGTCACCCCTGCAGAGACAAGTGCGGAGCTGCGCCACAACGGCCGCCTTTGGCGGGTCATACGCCGCGCACCCCTTGGGCAAAGCAACTGCTTGCCGGTGCGGCGGCGTGTGCGACCGGGAGCATGGGTGACACTTTGAACCGGGAGCTTAGGTGACACTTTCTGTGCAGTCTGAGTCCAGGGGTTTCGCAGTCTGAACCGAAGGCAACAATCACCCTGGCGCTGGGGCCGCGTTGCCATTCCGGGCTTCACTGCTATCGTCAGCGGGATGAAACGCCACAGCCTCCAAGTGGACCCTGCGCCGCCGCCGCCCACGCCGGGGGAGAAACTGTTGCAGGCGCTGGACCTCATGGCGTTTGGAATACGCATCCAGCGCGAGAAGCTGCGGCGCCTGTACCCGGACGAAACCGATGAACAGGTGGAAGCCCGCCTGGAAGCATGGATGATGTCCCGTGAATGAAGCCGGCGTGGGATTGGCGCTGCGGCAGACCCATGAAGCGCTGGTAGAGCACCAGGTGCCGCACGCGTTGGTGGG
>Ga0154020_10007653_pt1 | contig 12596 bp, 8 predicted proteins | sample Klosneuvirus_201_FD_109709 | JGI IMG/M metagenome (GOLD analysis project Ga0154020, IMG submission 109709) | Active sludge microbial communities from wastewater, Klosterneuburg, Austria - Klosneuvirus_20160825_MG | ecosystem: Engineered > WWTP > Aerobic digester > Activated sludge | place... | reverse complement strand
CTTATTAAATTTATCCTACCTCATTTTATTCACCGACTTCGCATTTGGGATCAAATGAGCGTTGATCGAGTCGACAATTTTATCGCAAACTCACGCACAGTACAACAAAGAATTAACAAATACTATCGTCGTGATAGCGAACTCATCTATCCTCCGGTTGAACTCAATTCTTGTTCATTGCAAAAAATCGGCAACTACTTTGCAGCTGGCGGCAGACTGGTTGGATACAAACGATTCGATCTGATTGTTAAAGTTTTTAATCGTTTACAATGGCCGTTAAAAATATTTGGCGATGGTCCTGAATATGCCGGTTTAAAAAAAATAGCAAAACCTAACATAGAATTTTTAGGGCATATTTCTGATGAAGAAAAAACCAATGTCCTTTCAGGTGCGCGTGCATTTATCCATCCTCAAATGGAGGATTTTGGCATCACCGCTGTTGAAGCCATGGCGTGCGGACGTCCTGTAATCGCTTTTTCACAAGGTGGCGCTACTGAAACAGTTTTACCCAATGAAACCGGCATATTCTTCCATTCCCAAACCTGGGAGGCTCTACTCGACACCGTACTGCATTTTAACCACGAAAACTGGGACAGCGCTAAAATTCGTGAACACGCCGCAAAATTTGACGCACATAATTTTAAAGTAAGCATAAAAAAATACATCAATGATCGATATGAAGAATTTCAAAAAGGACTGAACCAAGAAACACTACTTACTCATGTTCCCTCTCTATGAACATCGGTATTGATATACGCTCTCTCATGTCACCAACACGTTCCGGTATTGGGGAATACACACACCGGCTTTTAACTGCGCTTTTTGAACTAAAAACAGAACACCAATTCTTTCTTTTTTACAACTCATTTAAAAAAAATGTCGCTTTGAAACTGCTATGGCAAGATTCAGCTATCCATTACACACATACAGTCTGGCCAAATAAAATATTCAATGCCAGTACTAAATTTTTACATTTTCCGCGAATTGATTCTATTCTGACACACACTACTGATTCGTTAGATATTTTTTTCTCGCCCAATTTTAATTTTACGGCGCTTTCTAAAAAAACAAAACATATTATTACAGTGCATGATATATCATTTGAATTTTTTCCTGAATTTTTTTCTCCGAAACAAAGACTGTGGCACGCTGCCATCAACCCTAAAAAACAATGTACGCAAGCAGACATACTGCTTACGCCTTCTAAAAATACCAAACAGGATCTTGTTAACATCTATAATATCCCTCCTGAAAAAATTACCGTTATGTATCCTGGTATTCCACCGCATATCATACCAACGTCCGAACACAACAGCGTAGAGCAAAAATATAATCTTCCTGCGTATTTTATATTATATCTTGGCACAATCGAACCCCGAAAAAATATTACTGGATTGATCCAGGCATTTGAAAAAGCACATACAATCTCTCCCGATTTACCCGCACTGGTTATCGCTGGACACACTGGTTGGAATGACAAAGAAATTTATCAAAAAATATACTCCTCTCCCATAAAAGAAAAAATACACTACATCGGATCAGTGCCAGATCACGACAAACAGGCTCTCTATACACGCGCTTCTCTATTTATATACCCAAGCTTCTATGAAGGGTTTGGTTTTCCTGTTATAGAAGCTATGCAATATGGTGTTCCAGTTATAACTTCCAACCGATCTTCTTTGCCAGAAATAACCGAAGGCGCGGCTTATCTAACTAACCCAAATAGACCAGATGAATTGGCAGAAGCCATGCTAACTATTCTAAAAAATCCGACAATACGGCATTATTTTATGGAAAAAGGAATCCAGCAAGCCAAAAAATTTAATTGGCAAACAACCGCAACAGAGTTTTTATCAACATGCACGCGCATTCATTCTCTCAACTAAACTTTCATCATATGCCCCAACATACTCCTCGAATCTTAATCATGCATGATTATTTTGTATACAAAGGCGGCGGCGAACGTCTTGTTATTAGCTTAGCAAAAAATCTTAATGCCGACATAGCCACAGCTTTTATCGCCAAAGATGCATTTGACCCTCGTGACGAAGGCATCCGCGCCTTAGAACTATACAAAGAACGGACCTGGTCTCGTTTGCCAGGATTCCGCTATTTACAGGTACAGCTTTCTTTTTTGTGTAAAACTTATTTTGCAAAACATTACGATATTATTATATACAGTGGTGATTGCTTGATCGGCATGATACCAATGCTTCTTCGAAAAATGCTTCGCAAAAACACAGGTATATCATTTCCTCGACATATTGCGTACATGCATACTCCTCCCCGTCACCTATACGATACCTACCAGGACCGGCTTGCCTCATACCCGCTATGGAAAAAGCTTATTTTTATCCCTTTTGTTCGTTTCAATCGCTGGCGTTTTGAACAATTATCCAAACGTCTTGATTTAATTATTACCAATTCAAAAAATACTCAGGCGCGCATCAAACAGTACCTTGGTCTTGAATCAACCGTCATTTATCCGCCCTGCGACACGTTACCATTTAAAAATCTAGGCTATGGCGATTACTTTTTTTCATGGGCTCGTTTGTATGACGTCAAACGTGTAGACCAAATCGTAGCAGCATTTATTGGTATGCCTGATAAAAAATTAATCGTTGCCTCAGGAGGACCGGAACTAGAAAAAATAAAAGAGATGGCTAAAGGCCATGCTAATATAACTATTCTAGGATGGATAGACAACAAGGAGCTTCTTCATTATCTAGGTAATTGCCGTGCAACTATTTATATCCCTGTCCGAGAAGATTTTGGCATGAGCGCAGTTGAGTCCATGCAAACAGGCAAGCCCGTAATCGGATCAGCCGAAGGAGGACTACTTGAAATTATTGAAGATGGTAAAAATGGCATGCTATTACCACCTCAATTTAACATTACAGATATTCAAACAAAGGTGCGAGCGCTCTCCACTGAACAGGCAATGGCTATGGAACAAGCTTGCTACCAAACAGCGCAAAAATTCAGCGAAAAACAATTCGTTGAAGAAATGAAAAAAACTCTCAATCTCGCCTAAATTATACACAGGTACAATCTCATAAAACATGTCCTCAAATATACAAAAATAGTGTATACTATATAGGTAAACGTATACTTTTTTTGTTCATGAAAAAAAATAAAGAAACCGACAAACATATGCAGTTGCGAAGATGTGGTTTCTGCCAAAAAAGCGGTCATAATAAATCAACTTGTCAGCAAAAATTGAACGAACTCGAGACTGCTGATCAGACGGCAGAAGCATTGCCTCAGCAACACACCCAAACGGTCCGTCAACCGCTCAATTTTTTTGTACATCATGTTCAATATCAAAACCATGAATCACCTCACATAGTCAACCTAAAAGAACAAAAAAGCGCGCTTCACCAAACAATCGAAGCAGTTGCTCCTACCGAAACAAATGCCTTATACTATTTTCACGAAAAACAAAAAAAATCCGAGTTGACACAACCTAACACGATCGCCTTTATTCCTCAAATTATTTTGACAGAAAAACCACACACCGTCACTCCACCACCCACCGCCACAACAGCAAAAACAGATTTTGTAAAAAATAAAATTAATACGCTTGCTGAAAAAATTTCAAAAATAAAAAATAGCCAAACACATACAGTAAAAAAAATATCGTATAAAATACGAACAGTCGCTGCCCCTAAACATCTGGTAAGTATTTCTTTAGCCGTACTTTTACTACTCTTTATCCCATCGCATGCGCGCACCTACTACTCCAATTTAAAATCCACCACCAATCAAATTGCCAACAACAGTACTGCCGGTTTTTCCGCTTTACACGATTCAACTTCTGCTTTAATAAGCGGAGATTTGCCAACTGCCCAAAATTCTCTTACCAGCGCTTTAGAAAACTTTGATCAAGCAGTCAACACTCTAAATACCAAATACAGTTTCTTACAAAAAGTTATTTCATCCGTACCAGTAATGAACAGAGAAATTAAAAGCCGCCAACAACTTATTACGGCTGGTCAAGAAATTTCTTTAGGCAACACCTACCTTCTTAAAGGGTTATCTGATATCAAGGATACGTCTTCCACGCTAACAGAAAATCTATCTGTTCTAAGCAACCATCTTAATTTTTCTATTCCTCATTACCAAAACGCACTCACCGATCTCAGCCAGGTAGACTCCGACGTACTGCCTTTTGAATATCAAGAGACCTTTAAAGAATTCCGAGTTCTCTTTAACCTTTATGTAAAAGATTTAGAAAATATTCACAAACTCACCACTGCCGTACAGGAGATATTTGGCGGCAAAGGTTTACGAAGATACCTACTTATTTTTCAAAACCCTGCTGAAATCCGCCCAACCGGTGGTTTTGTTGGCAGCTTTGCGCTCATTGATATCAAAGATGGCAATATAGTAAAAATGGATATTCCGGCTGGCGGCTCATACGACTTGCAAGGTCAGCTCACCGAGTATGTTACACCGCCTACCCCACTCCTACTTTCCAACAAACGCTGGGAATTCCAAGACGCCAACTGGTTCCCTGATTTTTCAGCCAGCGCTCAAAAAATGCTCTGGTTCTATCGACATAGTCGCAACGTCACTGCAGATGGGGTGATTGCCATAAATGCCTCAGTTCTTAATAGACTGCTTGCTATAACAGGTCCGATTACCGCTGTCGATAGAGGTTTAGTTATCGATAAAAATAATGCCCTTGAAACCATTCAACGCATAGTTGAATTCGGTCCAGAAAAAAAATCAAACAAACCAAAACAAATTTTATCAGACTTAGCTGGTATTTTTATTGAAAATTTCAAACAAATGAAGCCTCAGGATGTTTTACCGCTACTAGTAAATTTAGAAGCATCCCTGCAAACAAAAGAGATCCAGTCTTATTTTACTGATGAAAACACACAAAAAACCATCACAGATTTTGGCTGGGGCGGCACTATTACCGAAACAAAAGAAAACCAAGATTATATGCTGGTAGTAAATACCAATATTCAAGGACAAAAAAGTGATGCTAAAATAAAACAAAAAATCAGCCACCAAGCAGTGGTGCAAACAGACGGCTCCATATTAAACAGCGTTGTTATTTCTCGAGAACACACCGGAACTGCTGGAGAAACTTTATACGGACAAACAAACATCAATTACCTGCGCGTATACGTTCCACAGGGCAGCCAACTGATTCGCGCAAGTGGTTTTATTTGGCCTGATGAAAAAATGTTTAAAGCACCTGAAGACTGGTATAAAAAAGATATATTTTTATCTCAACTTGAGACCGAAACTGGCATTGACCCTTCTTCTGGCACGCACATTACCAATGAGTTTGGCAAAACATCATTTGGTAATTGGACCATTACCGAGCCAGGACAAACAACTGATGTTCAGTTTATTTATAAACTCCCATTTAAGGCTTGGAAAGATGATAAAAAATCAAACCTGGATAATTGGGCAAAAATTTTCCAAAGCCAACACCAGGCTTCCAACTATCAACTTGTTGTTCAAAAACAATCGGGCATTAACAGCTTATTTGAAAGTCAAATAATTTACCCTAACCAATGGTCCCCTGCTTGGCAGAATGGCTCTGATGTTTCAGTCGCACCGAATGGTATTTCTGTTAAGCAAACCATCCTTGATACTGACCAAATTTGGAGCTTGGTAATGAAAAAAAATGAAAATTAACATGTTAATCTAAACTTTAATCTATATGTCCGAAGAACCATCCTTCGCTTCTAAACCGATACCTGAAAATCCTGAAATGGAAATAAAAAAACCACGCCGAAAAAGAACCGTCAAAAATTCCACATCACGCACTGCAGAAAATGCCAAAGAAAATAAGATTTCAAAACAACTCGCACAAATCTACCAAGATGATTCCGGTCATTTGCCTGATATGAAAAAAATTAAAATACAAAAAACCCACTCCGCCTTTAAGACTTTTTTTGGTGTACTATTATTCGGCGGGCTGCTAGCGGCTGTTGCTTGGGCAGGACTGTTCTTGATGCCGGCAAATAAAAAATTCTCTGAAGATAAAGTAGAATTGCGCATCAGCGGTCCTGCCAACGTTGTTGCCGGCACTACTACTACCTATAAGATCGCATATGAAAATAATCAAAGCGTTCAAATAAAAAAAGCAAGACTTAACGTACAATATCCGGATGGTTTTGTATTTGCTTCAAGCAATGTAAATGCTCAAAATACGGGTCATACTGAATGGAATATAGGCGAAATAGCTTCGGGAAAAAAGAAAGAGCTAGTCATTACCGGAGTACTCTATGGTTCACTACAACAAAAACAGTCCTTACGCGCGTTCCTGACATACCAGCCAGAAAATTTCAGTTCTGAACTACAAAGCGCAGCTATCATGGACATTACAACGGACAAATCACCTTTTACATTAACTGTTAACGGTTCAAACAAAACACTTATAGGCAATACATCAGAATATATATTTACTGTTAAAAAGGAAGCCGATTCTGCCATTTCTAAACTAGAAATAAAACCCTCCTGGCCAAAAAACTTTACACTAAGTTCATCCTCTCCCGCACTCACCAAAGACTTCAAATGGGTCATTGAACCAGGAAAAACTACATCCTCTTCAGAACGTGCCGATACTTGGGTATTTAAACTCGCAGGTAATTTTTCCAACTCAAACCAAGAAACCGGCGACATTTCTGGAGCACTCCAAGTAATAGCAAACAATAAAACATTTAGTCTTACTGATAACAAGCTCACCACCCAAGTTGCGCAAAATAATCTCGATTTTAATTTAGCAATAAATGGATCTCTTTCTAATTTCAACACTCAACCAGGCGGAGATCTTAATATTACTCTATCAATAAAAAACCAGAGCAACGAAGAAATTCAAAATGCTGTACTAAAATTAGGTCTCAATGGACCATCCATCAAAAAACAAACCTTGATTGACTGGCCAAAAATAACAGATACATATGACGGCGATATTCGCGGCACACAGATAACAGACACGCTACGCAGAGGAGAAATTACCTGGGATAAAACCAAGATTCCTGCTTTAGCTAAAATTGGCAAAGGTCAGGAAATTAGTGTTGATATCAAACTATCATTACGCGATGCAAAAGAAATGGATCTTTCCGCACTTGCCACTTCTTCTAAAATTACAGCGCTTGCAGATATTAGTTTCAAAGATTTAAACGATAAAACCCAAAATATTGCCAGCAACCAAATACTGATTACCGTAAACTCTGATTTAACATTTGAATCACGAGATACTGTATCTGGATCAGGAAATGGAGAAAAACATCAAATTAATTGGGTACTTACTAATAATTTTCACCCCCTAAAAAATCTATCACTAACCGCCGACACCTACGGTGACATCAGTGTTTCCCTGCCCGACTCTTCACCGGCTGGCGAAGTAAATTTTAACGCTGCTACTAAAAAAATTACTTGGAACATTCCAAGCATGCCAGAAAGCGTCGACGTGCTAGCATTACCATTTACTATCACGGTAAACAAAACAAACCCAACTCAAAATCTATTGGTATCTAAAGTCCATATTCAAGCTGAAGACACTGTAACCGGAGAAAAAATTGATCTTATGGCTGAAGAAACTGCGCTATAACTACATTACTCATTTAAAAATTCTCTATAAACCCCTCCTCAAAACTGGAGGGGTTTATATTTGACAGCCATACAATACGCTTATCACGCTTAAACCAGGTCAGCTGTCGTTTGGCATATTTTTTTGTATCATATTTTAGCTTCTCAACAGCTTCTGCAAGACTCATTTTATTTTGTAAAAAATAACCTATTTGTCTATACCCAATACCACTCATACTGGGCAAATTCCAAGCATACCCCAACCGAACCAGCATTTCTGTCTCTGCCAATAAACCTTCCTGCATTTGCATATCAATTCTTGTTTCAATGCGCTTATACAAATCTTCTTTGGATACATCAATACCAATTTGTAATGCATTATATAATGGCTCGGATTTTGTTTGTTGTGCCACAAAAGATCGACCGCTTGAAATTATCACTTCAAGTGCTCGTAATACACGACGGGGGTTATGCACATCTATCTGAGTAGATGTTTCCGGATCTAGTTTTGCCAACATATCCAGCAATTCATTTAAGCTTTTTTTTCCCAATTCATTTCTTAACTCTAGGTTTGGTGCCACCTGAGGAATATCTAAATTATCTACCACTGACCAAACATAAAGACCTGTTCCTCCAACAATTATTGGTATTTTTTTTCTACTTAAAATATCTTGTATACATTTTGTAACCAGCACCTTAAAATCTGCTAAAGAAAAATTTTGGTCCGGTTCTATAATATCAATTAAATGATGCCGAACACCGTCCACTTCGTACACACCTTCTTTCCATTCACCTTTGGGCTTTGCAGTTCCAATATCCATTTTTTTATATACTTGGCGTGAATCAACCGAAACAACTTCACCGTTATATTTTTTTGCCAATCTCAAACCAAGATCTGTCTTGCCAGATGCCGTAGGACCAACGATAACAATTATTTTCGGCAATTTTTTATTCATCTTAACAAAACCCTTAATCAAAAACATCCGCTCAGCGGATGTTTTTTATGTTAATTTTTAAGCTGCCCGCTGATCTCTTTTATCTTCTACAGATTGCATTTCTTCCAGCATCTGCTCTGCTTCTTCCATGTCCGTCTCACTTAACTCAACATGCGCGGTACCGCCTTTTACTGATTCTTTATTGGTGTTTACACCAACCGATTTATGCACATCCTGCAAATGAGCTGCTCTCTCTAAACCTGCTTTAATTTGTCCGTGGGAGGCTCTTCCTTCACTCATAGCATATATAGTTAATCTTAATATAACAGGAATTACATTAAGTTTAATAATAACTATTATACCATTTTTTAGCCATTTTGTCAATGGTTTTTGACAAAATTTAGGCTAACATTAGGCATTTTTTGCCAATATTTCTCCCACCACCTTTTCAATAAACGCCGTTTTCGACATGCTTATCTGATCTTTTTGACCTCTCACACGAATCATCCATGGTTCGCCCCCCAACTCCTTATCACCCACCACCACAATATATGGAATTTTTTGCCCGGCTGCTTTTCGTACCTTATTACCAATTGTTTCATCCGCTTCATCAATCCCTACACGAATACCTGCTGCCGAAAGTTCTTTTACCAAATCACGAGCGCCATCTACATGCTTGGAAGAAACCGGAGCTAATTGTACTTGTACAGGAGAAACCCAAACTGGAAAAGCGCCCGCATGATGTTCGATTAAAATTGATAAAAATCGTTCGATGGAACCCATAATAGCAGCATGCACCATCACTATTCTTTCTTTTTCACCTTGTTCATTGGTGCAGACTAAATCAAAACGCTCCGGCTGATTACGGTCAATTTGAATTGTTGCCACCTGCCATTCTCGCCCAATAGAGTCTTTGGCCATAAAATCTATTTTCGGACCATACATCGCTGCTTCTCCCAACGCTTCAAATGCTTCTACACCTCTTTCTTGCACCATCTCACGTAATTGTTTTTCTGTACGTTCCCATACATCTTTAGTTCCTAAATACTTTTCAAAGTTTTTTGGATCGTGCAATGATAAACGTACACGTAACTCACCAAAACCAACTGCTTTATAAAAAGCTTCGATAATATCCCAAATTTTAAACATCTCTTCTTTGACTTGGCTTTCACGACAAAATACATGCGCATCATCTTGAGCAAAACCACGAACACGAGAAAGTCCATGCAACTCACCACTCTGCTCATCACGATAACACATCGTTGTTTCAGCATATCGCTGTGGCAAATCACGATAACTACGCGCAAGATGATTATATATCTGTGTATGATGCGGACAATTCATTGGTTTCATCGCAAACTCATGACCTTCACGGGTGGTAATTTTAAATAAATCATCCTTAAACTTATCCCAATGCCCGCTTGTTTCGTACAAATCTTTTTTGGTGATATGAGGAATAGAAACTTTTTCATACCCACGCTCTTTTCGTAATTGCCACACAAAATCATCAAGAGTATTTCTCAGTAACGTACCTTTTGGTGTCCATAAGGCCAACCCAGCACCTACCAAATCAGAAAAAGTAAACAAATCCAATTCAGCACCCAACTTACGATGATCTCGTTTTTTAGCTTCTTCTAATTTCTCTAAATAACTATCCAACTCTTCTTTGGTTTCAAATAATAAACCATAAATTCTGGTAAGCATTGGATTTTTTTCACTACCACGCCAATAAGCCCCTGCTACACGCTGCAATTTTAAACCTCCCACCGGAATTTCTTTTGTATTTTCCACGTGACCGCCACGACATAAATCTTTAAATGGTCCTGATTCATATATAGTCAATTCTTTGCCTTCACTTGAAAATTCTCTGATCAACTCTAACTTAAATGGCTGCTCTGCCTCCTCTACTTCCGCTTCTGCGGCGCTAATTGTCCTACCTATAAAATTATGGCCCCCTTTAATAATCTGCCTCATCTTTATTTCAATGCTCTCCAAATCTGTTTCAGAAATAACAACTCCTGATGGAAACAAAAAATCATAATAAAACCCATTTTCTACAGTTGGTCCAATACCCAATTTGGTGCCGGGGTATAAATTTAAAATTGCTGCCGCCAACATATGCGCCGCAGAATGACGAACATGCTCTAGTTGCTCAAGTGTCATATTAGACATACATAATATAATTAATGTTTTTAATTTACAATTAAAATTTGTACATACTACATCCTTACTGCACAGCTAAACAAAAACCCCGATATACAAAAATTGCATATCGGGGTCAAGATGTTAATAATCAAGACGGTTCCACCCGAACATTTCACTTTTTCTACACACTCCGAGAGTGGTACCATATTTTCAAAGAGTTCCAAGAGACCTCTCTGAAAACTGGGCTGGTTCTCGTACCAACGTGTACAGATAATACTAATTGAGAGCATTATTTTTGTCAACCAATACTTACTCCACGTTCTTAACCACCACCTGTACTTTGTCAGCTACAGACGGCGCACTACGCATCCACGATGGAGAAAATTTAACATCCACTCCCACTACATGACCCAAACCAAATACATACCGCTCAATCTCATCCTTCTTTTTTCCAAAGAAATTATTTACCGATAATTTTTCAGCATTTACATCCAATGTAACCAGCACATCTTGATATACGGATAATTGTGCTTTTTGTTTTTCTAAATCATAACTTCCCAAAGACACTTGCGGATCCTTACTTACTGACAAAACTTTTTCTGTAGTCACATCCACCCTACTTGAAACTTCTTTTGTTAAAATATTTTTAACGTCTTCTTTATTGTAAAAAACAACTACAACCGTGCTTGTTCCGGATAAATTAAACTCGGTAATTTCCTCACCAATCTGCTTATCAGCAGCTATATTATTATCAGGAACAAAAATTAATTTTTGAGAAAATTCGCTATTTTCCATTAACGTATTTTCTACATTTTGTCGCACCTTAGCGGTAAAATCTGCTTTAGCCGATTTAAGATCTTCCGCACTCAACACACCAATGGTTCGCACTCCTCCCACCATCTCTTTAGCACTATCGGCATAAATTACTTTTTGTTTATCTTCGCTTAAACCTGGGATAGTAAACTTGCTCGGACCAATATTGCTACCTGCCCCCATCTGATCTGCATACACCGTAGCAGCCACTTGGCCTTTTGCCGGTATAACCACTTTATCAGATAAACGGAACAATACACCGGCTGGCGTTAACAATCTGGTAGTTTTAACCAATGTTTGCGGCGCAGAAGTTTCGTTATATAGAGTCACTTCGCCACCCGCCACACCATCAGTAGTTTTATTGCCTGTAGGCGAATATTTTTGCGACCAACTAAATTTTGTAGTTGTAACCAAACCAACAATAGACAAGTCTCCCCCCTTATCTTTCAACACATTAATATCCAAATTGATATTTTTATTATCTGTTTTTGCTACGATTACAATATTTGCTTTTTTGGATGTAAAAAATATTATCACTCCCAATAAAATAATTGTTACAACTAAAAAAGTAACGGCGATAGTACGATAAAATCGCACCGGTGGTTCTGGTGCTAGCTTGGTAGTAACTCGATGAGTGATCATAAAGTATGTATTGAAGTCTTAAATTTAAGCGTCACATTGAAGAATAACGTGAATACGCATAGTATACCACAAAAAACACAGTTTCCCTAGGCTGTGTATAAGTTTTAAGTACAAATTTGGTGCACTCGCTAGGAATCGAACCTAGATTGCCAGCTCCGCAAGCTGGCGTCCTATCCGTTGAACGACGAGTGCTTATACCAACTATTTAATGAAGTTTGAGCACTCTTCCTAAACGATCAGTTAAGGGCTCCTCTTCTTTATCAACATCTTCCACTAAAAATTGATTGAGAAAATCTCTCACAGACAGCGGATCATTATCTAATAATGGTATCTTTATCCGTTGTCTAAGCGCATTTTTAGTTAAAAAGTAGATATTTTTTACTTCTGGTGGGTTATATACCATCCAATAACTGGTAATTTCTTTAAATGGATAAAACCTATCTCCAATAATTATTCCTGCCTCGGTAATGGCAAAAAATACTTCCATTGGTGACTGGGTGT
>Ga0154020_10007652_pt1 | contig 12599 bp, 14 predicted proteins | sample Klosneuvirus_201_FD_109709 | JGI IMG/M metagenome (GOLD analysis project Ga0154020, IMG submission 109709) | Active sludge microbial communities from wastewater, Klosterneuburg, Austria - Klosneuvirus_20160825_MG | ecosystem: Engineered > WWTP > Aerobic digester > Activated sludge | place... | reverse complement strand
TGAGAACGATACGAACAACAAAAATACGAGAACCTAGGCCTCGAACTGCCTCCTAAAAAACATGGATTGCAACTCGTCTGACTACGGCGTATGTTCCCGACCAATGGTTCGGCAAGTTCTGGCCGAACACGCTTTCCAACTCATTGGAGGAAGTCATGACACTTCGAGGTGGACTCATTGCCGTAGTTCTAGCGGCCCTTGTGATGTTCTTGCTTGATTTTGTGTTCTACATGTTTCTCATGCCAATGCCGGCTGAGTGTAAGACGGCACTTGCATCTGTTTCGTACACAGAAGCCAATATGCCAAGCCCAGCATGGTATTATCTGATGGAACTTGCTGTGGCCGGGCTCATTGCCTTTGCCACACTCCAAGTACCTCTTACAGTGGGCCAGGCAGCCCAGCGCGGTGCTTTGATCCTGGTTATGATCACTGGTGCAATCGACATCAATTGGGGCATGTCGATCAACGTCCCATGGCCTATTTCGGGTCTGTTTATTGAAGTTGCCTATCGTGCCGTCCTTGGCGCAGTTGCCGGTGCTGTTACGGTGATCCTTGCAAAGAAACTCAGTGGAGCAACAGCATGAACAGAGCTTCAATACTCTCAATCATCGCTGGTGGATTGGTCTATTGGGTCCTCGAGGGAACGTGGATGGGGCTTGTCATGATGGAGCATTACAAGGCCGCTATGGCACCGTATAGCTCTGTGATGAACTCCATGGAGGACGGAAATCCGGCGATGTGGTTGATCACAACGATGATCACTGCCGCGCTGATGATGTGGTTCACACAACGAGGCTCGGTGACAGTAGCCAGCACAGCAACGGTCGGTGCTGTGATGCTCGGTACGTTCACGTTCATGATGGAGTTCAGCATGAACATGTTCTTTGCCAACTATCCGTTCATCCCAACATCACTCTATTCCGTTGCTTGGGAGATCGTTGCCGGCGGCATTACCGGCGCAGCAATGGGCTTCATCTACGGAAAGCTCAACAAGACCGCCTGACGCTCATATGTCATTGCACAAACGAAAGGAGCCCGTCCCCCACAAGGAGACGGGCTCTCTCAATTTTCTCTAGCACTCTACCACTCTAGCAATCTAGCAATCTAGCACTCTAGCAATCTAGCACATTAGCTGTAGTACTCCGTTGCCTCATAGATCAGCGGATCATTGATCGCTACGGCGTTGCGCTTCTGGTAGTTGCGAGCTGCAAGGATCATGAAGAGTCCGGCAAAGAACAGCCAGCCTGTGAGTTCCTGCCAGCCGAAGAGCACGCCTTCGATCTTCAGGATATGATGACCAACGGCAGGCATAATGATCCACGTGAGATCGATGTAGTGCGAGATAAGGATGATGATCGATGCGGCCACGAGGACGTTCGTCTTACGCTTCACATCTTGGCGCAGCAAGACCATGAACGGTACAACGAAGTGCATCAGAACAAGGGCGATACCGAAGAACTCCCAGCCGTGTGTTGTACGCGTGGCAAAGTAGATCGTCTCTTCTGGAAGGTTTGCGTACCAGATGATGAAATACTGGGAGAATGCGATGTATGCCCAGAAGACGGAGAAGGCGAACATCAGTTTGCCGAGGTCATGGAAGTGTTCGGCTGTGATGTATTCGCGGAGGTGACCGTTGTTGTAGAGGGCAACAGTCATTATCGTGACAACTGCAAGCGCACCAACAAAGTGTCCGGCGAACGTATACACACCCCAGATCGTCGAGAACCAGTGTGGTTCCAGAGACATCAGAAGGTCGAACGAAGCGAACGTGATCGAAAGCGCATACACAAGTACCCATGGGGCTGCGCGCTTCCAATTCTTCCGCGTTGGTGTGATATCCGTAGCTGAGGCATCCTGCTTGATCGAGTTACCGATCACAAAGCGAAACATCCCGAACCAGAACAGGCAGTAGACACCCATACGGATCATGAAGGCCGTTGGATTGAGGTAGGCAGCCTTTTTCTGGAGGATCGGGTCATTCGCTGCATCGTGATGCGACCACTCATAGATTGAGTTGTGCGAGAGCATGTTGATAACGATCGGGATCAGGGCGATAGCCATGAACGGGACCATTCCTGTGAAGTTCTCGGCGATACGGCGGACAGCCGAACTCCATCCGGCACGTGCAAGGAATTGCAGGGCCGAAAAGAACATCATGGTGACGCTGATGCCGGCGAAATACCAGAAACCGAGCAGGTAATCAGCAAAGAAGCGCTCTTGACCGTTCAGAGCGAAGGTGGCTCCAAGACCAACAGCGCCGATAGCGGCGAGGACCATGCCGATCTTGTTGATCTTTCCGATGAGCGGAGTTGAGCCAAGGTTGACATTTGACATTGTGTGTTGCTCCTCTTCGCGATTACTGTGCTTGTGTCGTTGCTGCCGGCGCGTTGCTTGCTACACCTTCCACGCCTTGTAGCGTGCGGAGATAGCGGATGATCGCCCAGCGATCCGTTACCGAGATCTTGTCAGCATAACTCGGCATGAGATTCTGTCCGGCACTGATGATGTGGAAGATCCGTGCGTTCGAGAGTGCCGCCGTTTGCTCACGTGTGAGGTCTGGGATGCCCGGCCATTGACCGCGCTGTACCAGGATCGAGTTGCTCTTTGCGTCGTAGTTGTGGCATGCAGCACAGAACACATTGAAGCGATTCTGTCCACGAGCAAGTACGAACTCCGTTTGCGGGAGGTTCGGGTCGACGTTTACTGTTTCGGCTGCGTCGATATCACCTTGACCGAGTTGATACGGCTGTGCGCCGATAGCAACGGTCCCTTCAACAGGTGTCCGAACATTCGAACGATCGCTGAAGTAGGAGTTCCCCGACTGCGGGATCGCCTTGAACTGGTGATCCATATTCGAGAGGAACTCGAGTGGTGGTTGGTCTGAGAACCATGCGATCTTACCTGCCAAGACGAGCGTTGTAAAGCCCGCAATAACGAGGCCGATGAGGATCCAGAGGATGGGAAGCTTACGAGCGTTCATGCGTTGATGCCGTTGAGGTTCGTGATCATTCCGCCGAAGCGTTTACGAGGTGGACATTTACGGCACCGAGGCCGCGCAACATATCCTGAGTGCCGTCTGCCGAGAACCGGTCGTCGTCTGAATCAATGGTCACAACGAACGTATCGTCCGTTGCCTTTTTGAAGGATTCGTCTTCCTGATACTTGTTGTACCATGTAGGAAGGCGACAGAGGTGGAAGAGTCCCACCACGGTCATGATGGCTGTGCCAAGGATCGACAATTCAAAGTCGATCGGGATCGAGAACTGCCAATCAAAGAATCCCTTACCGCCGATGTTGAGCTTGTAGTCAATAGCGCCGGTCCATAATTGGAGACCAACAGCGGTTGACAAGCCCCCTACCAGACCGAGGAAGGAGATATACGTGATGATCGAACGCTTCACGCCCATTGCCTTGTCGAGTCCGTGAACAGGATACGGAGTATGGATATCCCAATTCCGAAACCCTGCATCACGCAACTTCTCAGCGGCTGCATAGGCAGCGTTGACCTCGGTGAATTCTCCGATGACGCCGACGGGTGTTGTACTCATATCAGGATCGACCTTGATCGTGTTTCGTTATGCGTGATGGTGGTGCTTAGGCTGGGCACCAGGAAGAATGCTCTTGATCTCTGCAATGGCGATGACCGGAACGAACTTCGCGAACAGAAGGAAGAGCGTAAGGAAGATGCCGAACGTTCCGATGAAGATCGAGATCTCCACCCACGTTGGTGTGTAATAACCCCACGATGCCGGAAGGAAGTCGTGATGCAACGTTGTGGCGATGATCGTGAAGCGTTCGAACCACATACCGATGTTCACAAAGATCGAGATGATGAACATCAGCGGGATGTTACGACGAGCCTTCTTGAACCAATACACCTGCGGAGAGACCACGTTGCAGAGGACCATCGTCCAATACGCCCATGCGTAGTCGCCCATGGCACGATTGATGAAGACCCAACGCTCCCAGTCACTTCCGGAATACCAAGCGATGAACATTTCCATCGCATAGGCATATCCAACCATCATCCCTGTTGCCAGGATGATCTTGTTCATGTTCTCAAAATGCTTGAGGGTGATGAACTGCTTGAGGTCGAGGACTTCACGCGTGATCACCAACAGCGTCATCACCATGGCGAAGCCGGAGAAGATGGCGCCGGCAACGAAGTATGGCGGGAAGATCGTTGTGTGCCAGCCAGGAAGGATACCCACGGTGAAGTCAAAGGAAACCACCGAGTGCACGGACAACACAAGAGGTGTTGAGATACCGGCAAGGATCATGTAGGCGATCTCGTAATGGTGCCAGTGACGTGTAGAACCCGTCCAGCCCATCGACAATACGCCGTAGATCTTCTTTGCGATATCGCTCTTTACGTAGTTACGAAGTGTTGCAAGGTCAGGGATCAGACCGATAAACCAGAACAGAGCCGATACCGTGAAATAGGTATTCACAGCGAACACGTCCCAGGCAAGGGGCGAGCGGAAGTTCACCCACATGTTCATTTGGTTCGGATACGGCAGGAGCCAATAGAAGAGCCACGGACGACCCGTATGGCTCAACACCATGGTCAAGGCGCAGATAACGGCGAAGATGGTCATCGCCTCCGCCGATCGGTTAATGGCTGTGCGCCATTTTTGACGGAAGAGGAAGAGGATGGCCGAGATGAGAGTACCGGCATGACCGATACCGATCCAGAACACGAAGTTCGTGATGTCCCATCCCCATCCGATCGGGTTGTTCAAGCCCCATGCCCCAATACCCGTTGCAAACGTATAGTAGAGAGCGAACAATCCCCAAGCTGCCATACCGCCTGTCACGGCAAGCGTGGCAAGGTATTTCAGGGTGATCTTCGATTCCACGATACTGGCGATGCGAGACGTTACGTCGCGCACCGATGGATTGCCGAGCACGAGGGTCTCGCGCACCGGCTCCTCATTATGTGAGGAGACATGCAATCTCTCTTGTTCCTGGACCACCGTCATGTTGGGTTCCCGTCTATGAATCGTTTCGTTTCAATCAGGAGTGATGACCAGCGCCGGCTTCTTTCGGAGTAGCCGGTGCATTGACGACCTTTGCGAGGTACGTCACAGAAGGACGCACATTGATATCGGACAGCACGCGGAAACCACGTTCGTTCTGACGTGCAACAGATACGCGGCTCTTTGGATCATTCATGTCGCCAAAGATGATCGCTCCTGCCGGACATGCCTCTTGGCACGCCGTTACAGCTTCGCCATCCATCACGCGTGAACGTCCGTTATCACGTGCATTCCACTTTGCCTCATGGAGACGCTGCACGCAGAACGTACACTTCTCCATCACACCGCGGAAGCGATTGGTCACTTCAGGGTTATAGGCAAGATCGAGCGGTTTCTGCTCGTTCATCGCCGAATAGTTGAGGAAGTTGAATCGACGGACCTTGTACGGACAGTTGTTGAGGCAGTAGCGTGTACCAACACAACGGTTGTACGTCATCTCGTTGAGACCTTCAGGCGAGTGTGTTGTGGCCGCTACCGGACACACATTCTCACACGGAGCATTTTCGCAGTGCTGACACAACATCGGCTCTACGATCGCGCCCGGCGCATCCATATCGCCTATGTAGTAACGGTCGAGTCGGATCCAGTGCATCTCGCGACCCACCAAGACCTGATCCTTCCCTACCACAGGAATGTTGTTCTCGCTCTGGCATGCGATGATACATGATGAGCATCCTGTGCAGGAGCTCATGTCGATCACCATACCCCAACGATGTCCCTTATACTCGTATGCCTTATTTGCCGAAAGGGGCGTCTTGTACTTGCCATCAGTGCCTTCATCAAAGAAGTGTTCGCTGACAACATCAAAGTTCTTGGCCTTCACATCACCAAGGGTCATCATCTTGGCAACGGGACGATCACCGTGTCCATCGCTAAGCGTATGATGCTGCTGTGTTGTGGCAACGCGGTGACGCTTTCCGTCAACAACCTTTACCGAAGAAGCGTTTGCATACGATACCGTATGTCCCCCACCGGCAAGAACATAGGCATTTGAACCAACTCCGGTCATGACCTTGCCGCCAGCCGTACGGCCGTAGCCAAGTTGCGTCACAACAACGTTGTCAGCCATACCAGGCTGCACCATCACCGGCAGATCGATAGCACCGTGTGACGTGGTAACTGTTACAACCTTCTCATTTGCCTTTGCGATGGCCTTTGCATCCTTGCCTTCGGCAAGACCGAGAGCAATGGCTGTGCTTGGGCTGATCAGCGCAACGTTATCCCAAGTGATCTTTGTGACCGGGTCCGGAAGCTCTTGAAGCCAACCGTTGTTGGCAAGCTTGCCGTCATACATCGCGATCGACGGAACCGTGAGGACCACCATGCCATTGCCTACAGAGGCCGTGGCAAGCGCTGCACCGGCGGATATGTTCATCATGCCGGATCCAACGTTTGGTGTGGCCGGGCCGATAGCGCCCTTCGTGAGCAGTGCATTCCAGGTGGTGCCCGGCATTGATGCCAGCACCGACGTGTTCGCCCAGTTCTTCACGTAGTCGGCATAGGTAGCTGTTTCACCCAGGAAGGCAGCATTAACCTTCTTGCCGATCGCGATCAAGGTATCCTCTGTTGAAGGAACACCTTCACAAAGCGGAGCGATCATTGGCTGTTGGATGCTGATCGTACCATCGAATGTGCGTGCTGAGCCCCATGACTCAAGCCAATGCGAGCCCGGGATGCTTACCTGGGCGATCGATGCGGTTTCATCTTCGTAGAGATTGATCGCTGCGCGAACCGGCACCTTTGCCAGGGCCGTGCGGAAGGCGCGGTCTGACGTGTACTCTGGGTTCACGTCGCAGAAGAGAGCAACGTGGACGTTACCGGCTGACATCTCGTTGCGAAGTGCATCGATCTCGGCGGACTTCGCCTGCGAGTTCGGAAGAACATTGGCTGCATCGATCGTCTTCCCTGCACCAACAGCTCCAAGGGCAGCACTAATGTTCAGTGCAACAGCTTGTGCACGCGGCGAAAGATGACGTCCGGCAAGAACAACTGCTTCTCCAGCTGGGGCTGTCTTGAGACGTGCTGCTGCCTCTGTAGCGGCCTTTGACGTTTCCGGGGTAGCTGCAGATGCAAGGTCACCGCCGATAGCACTACCACCTGCGATCTCGCGCTCCACGGCACCGAGAAAGGCCTCGAGTTGCGACGGATGAAGGCGAACGCGATGATCAGCGTTCATACCGGTAAGAGAATACTGAGCTTCCGCTACCGTAAGATCGGACATCGTTGCATTCGCAGCCGACGGCGTGCGGCGTGCAGCGAAGCGACCCGTATGATGGAGTGCGAGTTTATCTGTACCGAGGAAGTCGGCATCAACGCTCAAGATCACCGAGGCCTTTGAGAGGTCTGGCACGATCTCGCCGTTGACGCCGAGAACACTTTGATTTGCGATGGCCGCATTGTCACAGACAATGGCAGGCATCGTAACGATCATCGTGTTTGGAACTGCCGCAGAAAGATCTGCAAGGAGGGCCGCGTACGTTGGCGAGCAATGCTCGTCCACCATGATAGCAACCTTCTTCCCTGCTCCTTGTGCTTCAGCAATTGCCTCTGCTATCTTCGATGCAGCTGCATCGAATGATGTTTGGCCATTGCCGAGACGCGGACGGCGGATACGATCCGGATCGTACAAGGACAGTAGCGAAGCCTGCATTTCAGACGAAGCAGTACCGCAGTTGCTGCCGTGCAACTCGTTGCCCTTCACCTTGATCGGACGGCCTTCGCGCGTCTTGATGATCGCACCGTATGCTACGTTCCGGTGCGAATACACCGAAGTATAGTAGACGGGCAGACCTGGCGTGGCGTTCTCGAGGGATTTCACGGAAGGAACGAGTTTCTGCTCCGGACGGCGGCATGCTGCAGCCGTGAGAGCCATCGATGCCGACACAAGGGCCATGAAGCCGCGTCGGCTCACCGTAGAATCAAAAACGGGAGCTGACGTTGTGCCTGGTGCGAACTCGCCGGATTCCAGTGGACCGTGGGCGAGCTCATCGATGCTCTTCCACGTCGTGTTCTTGGAAGCGTGGAGCGAACGATCGGACATATGCAAACCTTGTTGGATGATCGTAGTTATCAGAAGGTCGGGATCGACCGGATCAATAATGGCAAGCCGAACAGTTTTCCGGACCAATACCGGCCTTTTTCGGATGCGGAATACCAGCAACGGTCACTGGTGGGATCGCCGTCTCGTACGAACCGAACTGCGGCACAGTGATCGGTGTTGACTCACCTACCTGTGCTGCGATCGGCGTAAAGATGTATGTGCTGTCCATCAGGTCCTTCACCTTGTGAAGCTTCCCTGTGAACACACCGGAGATCGGACGTGCACCAATGATGTTCTTCTCTGGATTGCGGTGACAGTCAAGACACCAACCCATGGTAAGGGGCTTGAACTGCGACACAACACCCATCTCTTCAACCGGACCATGGCAGCTCTTGCAGTCGATCTGCGCACGAATGTGTCGGCTGTGATTGAAGTGCACGTAGTCCGGCACCTTGTGGATACGTGCCCACTCGATCGGCTGACCCGACTCGTAGGAATCACGAACCACTTGAAGACGCGGACTTTCCGCCCTCACTGCCGTGTGGCAGTTCATACATGTCTGCGTGGTGGGTACCGGCGAATGCGCCGATGCCTCAACCCCTGCGTGACAGTATTGGCATTGGATCTGGAGCGTTCCAGTGTGCAGCTTATGTGAGAACGGTACGGGTTGTTCCGGACGATATCCAACGTCTGCAACATCGTTCCGTACCCCAAAGAATACGAGGAGGAACGCGATGGCTGCGACGGCACCGATAACAGCACCCCCAACCTTCACTCCCATGTCGAACCGGCGTGAGAACATTCGCTTCCCTTAGCGTGAAATGACCTGCAAATATACCATCAGTTGTCATTTGGATGTTGACGAAGTCTTCGTGCCACTACAACAGTGGCAACAGAAACGATCGTCAACGGAACTCCCAACATGAAGAGGATCGACCAGGAATAGGCATCCCCAACCGAACCGTTCGCCCCTGCCTTGGTGAAGCTGTCCTTACACGCAGGACATGCCAACGTGTTTTCCACAGCGACCACAAGGAGTGCTACAACACTCACAAAAACAGTCATGAACCGTTTCATGCAACAGCGAACCATTGATACAACATGAAATACACCACCACACCTGTCACGGAAACATAGAGCCATACAGGCAATGTGATCCGCGCGATCCGACGATGTGCCTCAACACTCATCTTCAATCCTCTCCGTATCGTGATCGTTGCCAACACCGGTACGGTGATGGCCAACAGCACGTGTGTTATGAGGATGAAGAAATAGACTCCCCGCCAAACACCTGTTCCCTGAAATGTGGTATTGAACGACCCCGTGGTCTGATGCAAATGCCACTTATGAAGAAGATAACAGGCAAGAAAGATCATTGACACACAGAAGGCCAATATCATCATCATGCGATGTTGCTGGATCTTCTTTGCGCGAATGAACCTGTACCCGGTAAGCAACAAAACGGTGCTTGTTGCATTGAGTCCTGCATTCACTGCTGGTAGATCCTCCAACGTCACTTCAGCTCCGTGAGAATGGAACGAAGTTTTGCCACATCAGAAGAATCGGCACTGTCATAATACCCACGCACCTTCATGGCCGAATCCACCAACACGAATCGTGTTGAATGCATCTCCGGACTTCCGGGCGGGATCAAACCAAGTCCATTGGCAGCCACATCAAGCATTTTCTCTTGTGGCATGTTTACAAACCACCATACGCCATCCTTCGCTCCGAATTGCTCGCCATAGGTCTTCATCACAGGGGGCGAGTCAAACTCGGGGTCGGACGAAATGGATACGAATGTGAGGCGGTCTGCAAAGTCGCGCTGGAGTGTTGTCTGCACGGTATTCAATGCCGGACAGATCGTCTCACACCGCGTGAAGAAGAACGACGCAAGCCATGTATGCCCCTTCAATGAAGAAGAGGTAAGGGGCTTCCCATTCTGATCGATCCCCTCAAAGGGCGTAACCGTGCGAAGAACAGGCAACGAATCGAATGATGTTGCACTCTTCTGCTCGAGCGCATCCTTGGTGCCGCACGCACTGATGATGAGTGTCACTACACTCAGCACAGCTACGAGAGATATGGTCGGTCGATGCTTCACTTAGCGCGTGTAGGTCCACTTCTCAAGGAAGTTCAGCGCAAAGCTCATCACAAAGAACAGGAAGACCGGCACATACACAAAGAAGCGCAGCATCGGGTGATCGAATTTGAGGTGCATGAAGATGTACATCACACAGATCACCTTGACCACGGCAATGACAATACCAACAAAGATGTTGATGGAATAACCGGGGATGGGGCCGAGGTCGCCGAAATGAATGAGTTCAGCGGCACCAACGGTAACAAGGGTAAGCGTGCAAAGCGTCGCAAACACCTTCATGTAGGAGGGCAGAACGTTTCCGTGATCGTTACTCATGGGGAGGTCTCCTGGTGCGCGATTATGGGAAGATGAGGTAGAGTGCCGGGAAGATGAAGATCCACATCAGATCCACGAAGTGCCAATAGAGACCGAGTGTCTCAACCTTACCGGGATGTGGATACGCACTCTTGGTGTAGGACTTGAAGAACATGTAGACCATTGGGATCAAGCCGCCTACAACGTGCATGGCGTGGAATCCTGTCATAAGGAAGTAGAACGAGAAGAATACTGTATGCTCTTCCTGTCCCGGGAACAAATGGTGTTGCCACTTGGCCGAATATTCAAAGTACTTCACGATGAGGAAGCCGAAGGCCCCAAGGATCGTGAGTCCGAGATAGGTGCGGAACTTCCCGTTGTTATGACGCTCCAAGTGGTAGATGGCCATGGCCATCGTGAGCGAGCTTCCGATGAGGATGAATGTGTTCAAAAGAGCGAGCGGCCATGCAAGTTCATGCGCGCCGTGCTTGAACACCTCATAGTTCGTGTTCCGCAACACGATGAACGTGCCGAAGAATCCGGAGAAGAACATGAGCTCGGAGGCAAGGAAGGCCCACATGGCAACCTTGCCATGCTTGACCTTTGTGACCGGCTCGTGCGAAAGATTCAATGCTGAAGACATTCAATCACCTAAAAGTTGATCACTGTTTATCGAGGAACATGAGCAGGATAACGCCCATCAGAACGGCATACGACGTGAGAAGGACACGTCTCGCAGCCGAGGCATCTGCCTTGCGTACGAAGAGTGCACTCTCGGCCGTAAGCCAGAGTCCGAGAACGAGGGATCCTACGAGATACAACCACCCTGTTGACCCAAGCATCGTTGGAACAACAAGACTCGCCAACGTCAACACACTGGTTACGGTCATCTGCATGCCAAGCGTTTTACCGCTGTCATCGCTGATAGCACGCAACACAAAGCCCCCTGCCCGATAATCGGACCGGTACATCCACGAGAGTGCATAGAAATGCGGGAGTTGCCAGAAGAAGAGAATCGCAAAGAGCGACCACGCCATGGGATCCATGGATCCTCGAACGGCGGTCCAGCCTCCAGCGAACGGAAGTGCACCAGGCACCCCACCAATGATCACGGCCAGAGAAGACTTGCGCTTGAGCGGAGTATACACAGCCACATAGCTGAGCCACGTACCAATGGCCAAGAGAAATGTTAGGACATTGATCGTTGCAAGAAGAGCCGCTCCTACCAACGTAAGAACGCCGGCAAAGATCATTGCCTCACGTACAGAGATGATACCGGCCGGTATCGGACGTGTTGACGTGCGCTTCATGCGCGCGTCGGCATCCTTCTCCATGATGTGATTCACAACACAACTGCCGCTACTGATAGCCAAGGTGCCAACCATCGTTGAGAGGAAGTGCACCCAATTGCTACCGATGGCAGCATAGGACGTTACGTCGCCCGGAATAGCAAGGTAATAGCCGGCCAAGGTGCTCATGGCAACCATCTGACTGATGCCCGGCTTGGTGAGCTCGTAGTAATGACGAAGCACGGACGTCTCTTTCTCCATCGGGAGATCAACGTTCATGGCTACGGCGTCTGTGTCGTGCATGGCCATGCTCAATGTCCCCCCTGCCCTGCCACTACACCACCAGACATCGCATTTGGCGATGGTTGGGTAAGGGGCCTGCGGAACGTGGAGTACATCGTAATGGTGTTGAGGATCACAAGGACCACACCGGTCATCACATGCAAGGTGGTTACAAGCTCGCCACGATAGGTCCAGAGGATCATCGCACCAAGGAAGACTTGAACCAGAACAAGTAGTGCTGCAAACATGGAAGACCGACGAACATCACGAGGAGCCCCGTCCCTGCGAACGATGAAGTACTGCAGGATCACGAAGAAGGCAACGAGATATGCCGTTGTTCTGTGCAAGAAATGAATGGTGACCTGGGCGTGTTGCCACAGATCAGGCGACGGAAGGAAACCGTCTTCACTCCACTGCGGGAAGGTCACACTCACACCCCATGCATCGGTGTGACGAGTAAGAGCACCAAGCACGAATTGCAAGAAGGTCAAGCCCCAGGTAAGGGCAACAACACTCATGGTGAACGACCGAACCGACGGCTGTGCACGCTT
>Ga0154020_10007650_pt1 | contig 12600 bp, 8 predicted proteins | sample Klosneuvirus_201_FD_109709 | JGI IMG/M metagenome (GOLD analysis project Ga0154020, IMG submission 109709) | Active sludge microbial communities from wastewater, Klosterneuburg, Austria - Klosneuvirus_20160825_MG | ecosystem: Engineered > WWTP > Aerobic digester > Activated sludge | place... | reverse complement strand
TCGCCTTCTTACCCGACGTCAGAATCTTCTCCGAGTAAAGCTCCTTGAGCGCGGAGACGCCTTCGTTCTGCACCACGTTCAACACATGCGAGAAGTCGCGTCCCCGCAGCGGATGACCCGCCTTCAATGACGACTCGAGAACTTGGAAGAGCTGCTTCGCGCGCGCAATGGCGTCCTCCGAACCTTCGATCTTTATCCACCCCTCGCGCGTGGTGGCCTTGATGCCGAGGGATTGCTCGAGGGTATGGAGCGTCTGGGCGTCGTTGTTCAACAACTGCTGGGCAAAACGGGCGTTCTCGAAATGAAGTGTTTCAGATGGCATGGAGACAGGGGTGATTAAAGCGTGAGGGCGGCGCGCAGCTGCGCAGCAAGTTCCTGCAATGCCTGGGGCATAACGGTGGTTTGCGCGAGCACGGGCATAAAGTTTGTGTCGCCGTTCCAGCGTGGAACGACGTGGATATGGAGGTGTTCCGCAATGCCGGCGCCAGCGACCTTGCCGAGGTTGACGCCGATATTAAAGCCGTCCGGCTTCATGACCTCCGTAAGCGCCGCCTGGCAACGACGCATGAGCTTCATGAGGTCGAGCATCTCGTCGTCCGTCAGCTCCGAGAAATCCGCAACCTGCTTGTAGGGCACGACCATGAGATGGCCACCGTTGTAGGGATAATTGTTCAGCAGCGCGTAACAGGTTCGGTCGCGCGCAATGACGTGATGGCCCGCGTCATCGCTGGATTGGGCAATGCGCGAGAAGAGGCTGACCTCGGATGGGGCAGGCTTGGGCGAAAGGATGTATTGGATGCGCCACGGCGCGTGCAGACATTCCATGAGGCGAGGTTAGGAATGCCCTGCGCGAATGTCAAAGGCGGCCGCAGGCGCCAGCGCCTTAAGCGGCCATCTTCTGCAACACCACCCGCCCGCGAATCACATGCGTGAGGGCCTTGACGGCGAGTTCGATGAACATGAACGGTTTCGCGATCAGATCGGTGCCACCGCTGAGACTGGAACGAGCGCGGCTCTTGAAGTCGGTGAGGCTCGTCACAAAAATGACCGGCGTGGTTTTGTTGGTCGGCAGCGCGCGAATCTTCGAGCATAGCTCGAAGCCATCCAGGCCGGGCATTTGCACGTCGAGGAAGATCAAGTCGTAGGCATTCTCCGTGGCAAGCTGGAGCGCGACTAGAGGATCTTCCACGCTCACGCACTTCAGGTTGGCCTTCTCGAGAGCATAGGTCACGGCGCGGCGGGACAGAATCTCGTCATCGACGACGAGGATACCCGAGGTGGAGATCGGCTCCGATTGAGGCGTGTTGCTTTTGAACAACTCGGCAAGGAAATCAACCGAATACACCACCGTCCGCATCGTGGATGCATTGATGTTCTTCGGTTTGTCGTAAAGCTCCTTCAGCAGCACCTCCAGGGCGGCGGTGAACTGGGAGACGGCAGTGAACCCGGCGATTCCAGCGCTGCCGGTCAGCGAGTGAACTTTTCGATAAAGTCCAAGCAACGCCTGCATTCGCACAGTGTCATCCGCGGTTTTCGTGAAGCCGTGAACATGTTTGCGCAGGTTCGAGATGGTGTCGATCTTGGCGCTGTTGAACGCCTCGGCGAGCTCCGCTTGGAAGGCGGCATCTTCCGAGGATTCCGTAACCGATGGAGGCTGTTTCGACACCTTTCCAATGGCGGCACGTCCCAAACCCGGCCGGGATGAATCCACATCATCCGGGGTCACGAATCCACGCTGGGGCGGCGGGCTGCCTTCGAAACCACTCGGGGCCGAGGGCTGGAAGAGCGGATCGCCACGTCGCGCCGTCGGGCTTGTGGGCGGCGCCGGTGCTATGGGAAGAATCTTCGCGGGTGCCGGCACCGCGCCCGCACCACTGAGCAAATTCGCCAGGGCATCGAGAACCTGGCGCGGAGTGAGCGTCGCCTTGTTGCACACCAGCGAAGCTCCGGCAGCCATCGCTTCCTGGATCATGTTGGGAACGTAGGCATTGGTGAAGACGACGACGGGAGTCTGGCGGAATTCTCCTTCGGCCCGGATCTTCTTCAAGATGTCCACGCCATTCATCTTGGGCAGCATCAGGTCGAGCAAGATGGCCGAGGGATGAAACTCGTGAATTCGATAAAAGCCGGCCTGCCCATCCTCGCACACCTCCACGGTGTAACCCTCCTTCTCCAGGCGGCTGCGATAGATGTGTGCAACGATGGCATCGTCCTCAATGATTAAAATTTTCTTCATAGGCCCAATAAAAAATCAGCCTGCCAAGGCAATCGGTTTCTGCGTTTCGAGATAACGTTTGAGTCGTTCGAACTCCAAATCGATGGACGGAAGGATACCCGACGCTTCGTCGATCTTTTCGTCGTGCCCGAGATACTCGACCTGACGAAGGAGTGGGACGATGGCAGCCATTCCGCAGGTGGCACTGGCTCCAGCGCAGCTGTGCGCGAGACGCGACATCCGTTCCGAGTTCCGCTCTGAAATGGCGGTGCGTATCTGGTCCAGTTGCTCTGTGGTCTGTTTGATGTAAAGGGCAACCAGTTCGTTGTAATTCTCCAGACTGCCTCCGGCAAAGTCGTTCAATCGTTCCATGTCCACCGGAGGCTGCTCAATGACCGGCGAGGCATCGGCAGGCGGAAGGACCTTTAAGTCGGGAACGGCCGCCGAAGGCTCGACCACCTCAGCAGCTGGAATCAATTCCTCCTCAGCCAGCTTGCGCGCCTTTGAATTCGCGTGAAGCCGCGTTGCATGTGCTTCGAGCATCGTCTGGAGCGCTTCGGGGCGCACCGGCTTGGGCAGGTAATCGTCCATGCCCGACGCCACGCATTTCTCCCGGTCACCTTGCATCGCGTTCGCCGTCATCGCGATGATGATGATGTCGCGTTGGAAGTTTTCACTCGGCGCAGGATCTTTCTGCCGTTGACGAATGCGGCGAGTAGCCTCCAGTCCGTCCACCTCCGGCATCTGCACGTCCATGAGGATGACATCGTAGGGACTTTGCTCCACCGCCCGGACGGCTTCCGCACCGTTGTTCGCGGTGTCAGCTTTGTAACCCAGTTGTTGAAGCAATCGCAGCGCAACCTTCTGGTTGATGACATTGTCGTCTGTGAGCAGAATTCTCAGAGGCAGACGCGCGGCCATCGTTCCATCCAGCTTCGAGACCGGCTGATGCTTCTTCACCACCGTGGGCCGGGCGCCAGAGAGAAGCTGAGCGACTCCGGCCTGTAACTGGGCTGGTTTGACGGGCTTCGTGACCACCACGCAATGCGATGCCGGCAAATCTCCGGTATCCAGCGGCGCTCCAACCCAATTCAACAACAGCACAGGAAGCGAATGATGATTCCGATGCTTCCGCAGATCCGCCGCGAGCTTTGCGCCGCCCTGTCCAGGCAATTGACAATCCACAATGGCGAGAGCAACACCCGGAAGTTTTCCAACTTCATCAACCGCCTGCTGCGCAGTCTCCACAGATACGGGAGTCATGCCCCACTGCGCCAGCTGTTCGGACAACACCTTGCGGCTGGCCGCGCCATCCTCCACCACCAACACGCGCTGCCCTGCCAGCGCCGGGAGAATCGGCCGGGTGGTGAATGAAGTCAGACCGGTGCATTCCGGGAGCGGCAGAGTGAAGTGGAATGCGGAGCCTGTTCCGACCGTGCTCTCCACCCACATCCGACCGCCCATGAGTTCCGCCAATCCCTTGCTGATCGCGAGGCCCAGGCCCGTTCCACCGTATTGCCGGGTGATCGAACTGTCCGCCTGACTGAAGGTCCGAAACAAACGCCCGATGCGGTCCGCCGGTATACCAATGCCCGTATCTCGCACCGTGAAATGAAACTCGCGCACCACGGCGCCCTGCTCTGCCGAACCGGTCAGGGCCTTTGCCGAAACACTGATCGCAACAGAGCCCGAGGTGGTGAACTTGATCGCATTGTTGACCAAGTTGACGAGAATCTGACGAATGCGCGTGCTGTCCGCAGAAACGGAGGTCGGGGTGTCAGTCGCAATTTGATAAACCAGATCGAGATTCTTTTCCGAAGCGCGCGACGCGAGAAGATCGAGGGTTTCCTCCACACACTGGCGGAGATCCATGGGGCGCAATTCCAGCTCCATCTTCTTCGATTCGAGTTTGGAGAAGTTCAGGATGTCATCGATGATCGTCAGCAGCGACTCTCCGCTCGTGCGGATCGTTTCAACAAAATCTCGCTGGTCGGGGGCCAGATCCGTCTGCATCAAGAGACTCGTCATGGCGATCACACCGTTCATCGGCGTGCGAATCTCATGGCTCATGGTCGCGAGGAACTCCGCCTTGCCTGACGCATTCTCCTCGGCGGCGATCCGTGCACCATCCAGCCGCTGGTTGGCTTCGCGCAGCTGCTCCTGAAGACGCTGAACCTTGATTACCGCGCGGACCCGCGCCCGGAGCTCAATCAAATCAAACGGCTTGGTGACGTAATCGACCGCGCCGAGATCGAACCCCCTGACCTTGTCATTTACCGAGCTTTTTGCCGTCAAAACCATCACGGGAACGCCGTTCAGGGAAGAATCTTCCTTCAACGCCTGAAGATACTCGAATCCATCTCCATCGGGAAACCCAAGGTCGAGCAACACCAGATCGACACCTCCCTCGCGTACACGCTGCATCGCCTCGCGCACGCAGGAAACAGCATCCACCGCGACGCCATCCGCCAGCAACCCATCCTGCAGCATCTCACCCACCGCGGCGTCGTCTTCAACCAGCAAGACTCGCGCAAAGGGTTCGGGGACTTCTGACGGTGGGTTGGAATCCATGTGATGAAGTTGAATCTAGGACTGAAGTTCCTGCTGAAGTAATTCCCGCACCGCCGCGAACTCCCCCTTCACTTCGCCAAGGGTCGAAGTGACGTTGGTGGCATCGCCGGCTTTGCCCTGCTTTTCCAGCGAGGCGCATAGGGCTGAGAGTCGTTTTGCTCCGAGGTTGCTCGCGCTTCCCTTCAACGTGTGAGCAGCTGCGCCCAACCTCGCCATGTCTCCTGCGGTGGCGGCTTCCTCCATTTGCTTGAGACGCGGCTCGGCGTCTCGGAAGAAAAGCTCGATCAGTTCCCGAAGCGGATCGGGCTGTCCCGGCTCGCGAAGTTCCTTCAAGCCGTTGATCACCGTTCGATCCAAAAGATCTGGAAGCGGTTTCTCGGGCATGGGAACCGGCGCGACGCTGGCGGGCTGGATGCGGAGCAACGCCCGTTGCAAGACGGACTCGAGATCGCGCACGTGAAGCGGCTTGGTGAGATAGTCGTTCATGCCGAGCGAGAGGCACCGTTCCCGGTCGCCGCGCATGGCATTGGCGGTCAGGGCGATGATGTAGGGAGCCGACCGGAGATGGATGTAGGAATCGCTTCCGCTCTGGCGAATGCGTTTCGTCACTTCGTAGCCGTCCATCTCGGGCATCTGACAATCCATGATGATGATGTCGTAGGGAACCTTCTGCAGCGCAGAAAGAACTTCGTTCCCATTTAGGACGGCATCGGCGGAAAACCCCAACTTCTTTAGCTGTTTTAACGCAACACGTTGGTTGACCACGTTGTCCTCCGCCAGAAGGATGCGAACGTTGGATTCCTTCGGCAAAATCGCCGGAGCTTCCGTGGTGGCCTCCGGCCCGAGCGAGGAACTCGCGCCACTGGCGCTCATCACATCGACCAGGCATTCCACCAATCGCGACTGGCGGATGGGCTTCACCAGACACGCAGCGATCCCCGTCGCTTTCATCGTCTGCGTGGAAAGCCGGTTCAAGAGCGTCGTGAGCATGACAATCCGGCTGGCCGCCAGCCGGGCATCGCTCTTGATCGTCTGAGCGAGGGAAAGTCCGTCCGTCACCGGCAGATCGACATCGATCAACAACAATGGATACGGATCCCCGGATTCAGCCGCACGCACGATCATTTGCAACGCCTCGGCACTCGACGCCGCGTGCTCATCGACGATTCCCCAAACCGCGAATTGCTGGTGGAGGATGCGCTGCAAACTAGGGGTATGATTCACCAGCAATAGACGCAATCCCTTCAACGACTCATGCAGAGCCGGCAAGGACAACTCCGGCGTGGCCGCCTGCAACTCGAGCGGAATCTGCACCCAGAACGTAGATCCCTTCCCCGGCTCGCTCTGCACGCCGATCTCGCCGTTCATCAACGACACGAGCTGCTTCGAAATCGTCAGCCCCAGTCCAGTGCCCCCGTACTTGCGCGTCGTAGAACCATCCACCTGCGTGAACTCCTGGAAAATCCGCGACAACGCCTCCGGAGGAATCCCAATGCCCGTGTCCGTGACTTCAAACCGAACAAGCACCTGCCCAATCTCCACCCGGGCAATTTTCGCATGCACCAGGACTTCGCCCTTCTCGGTGAACTTGACCGCATTGCTGACGAGGTTCGTAAGAATCTGGCGAAGACGGACCGGGTCGCCTCGCAATTGCGCCGGGACGTCCGGCTCCATCCAGCAGGCCAGATCGATGTTCTTCTTGTGGGCCCGCTCCGCCAGCATCTCGACACTGCTCTCGATCGCTTCCCGTAGATCAAACTCGATCAGCTCCAGCGAGAGCTTGCCCGCTTCCACTTTCGAGAAGTCGAGGATGTCATTGATGATGCTGAGGAGTGCTTCCGTGCTGTTGCGGATCGTCTCCACATGCTCGCGCTGCTCCTTCGTCAAACGCGTGTCGCTCAGCAACCCGGTCATGCCCGTGATGGCATTCATCGGCGTCCGGATTTCGTGGCTCATGTTGGCGAGGAACTGCGCCTTGGTTCGGGCACTTTCCAGCGCCGCTTCGCGCGCCTTTTCACGCTCGATCTCGGCCTGCTTGCGCACGCTGATGTCCTCGACGATGCCCTCGTAGTATAGGAAGTTTCCGTTCGCATCCTTCACCGTGCGCGCGCTCTCGGAAATCCAGATTACAGACCGATCCTTCCGGTAAATCTGGGATTCAAAACCGCTGACCTCTCCACGTTCGCGCATCAGCTGGCTGAATTCATCGCGCCGGGTCGGATCGACATACAGCTGGTGCTCGATGTCCGTCAGCGCCACGACTAGTTCTTCCGGCGATCCGTAACCGTACAGCCGCGCCAGCGCGGGATTCGCGCTGAGGAAGTGACCATCCCGTGTCGTCTGAAAAATACCCTCGACGGAGTTCTCGTAGATGGCGCGATACTTCTCCTCCGCCTGCCGCAGCGCCTGCTCGGTTTGCTTCAGCTGCGTGATATCGCGAGAGAGCCCCACCAAACCGGCAATGCTTCCAGACTGGGTGTAAATGGGAACCTTGGTCACCGACGCCCAGATTTCATTTCCATTTGAATCCAGCTGTCGCTCCAGCTTGTTGATCAACGGCTCGCCGTGAACAAGGATGCGTTGCTCGTCGTTGTAATACTCCTGGGCCTGTTCCGAAGGATGAAAGTCGAAATCCGTCTTGCCCACCACTTCCCGCGCATCCTTCAACCCGAGGCGTGTCGCCATCGATTTGCTGCAGCGCATGAACCGGCAGTTCACGTCCTTGAAATAGATCCGGTCCGGAATGTAATCGAGCAACGCACGCAGCAGATCCCGTTCGTAGGCCAGCTCCTCCTCAATGCGCTTTCGTTGGGTGACATCGTAAAAGATGCCCTGCACGCCAATGACTTCGCCCGACGGATCATACAGCGGCGTCTTGATGACATGAACAAACGTGCGCTCGCCCCGCGGCCCCTGATGCGCCTCAACCGTGTCAAGGTTCTCCTTCGTCGTCATAACGCGAAGGTCGTCACGATGATACTTGCTGGCGAGTTCCGGCGGGAACAAGTCGAAGTCCGTCCGGCCCAGAACCTCCTCCACGCGACGCCCCACTGACTGACAGAACTTGCGATTCGCGAAGGTGAATTTCCCCTGCATGTCCTTGCGCAGAATGTTCTGCGGCAAGGTCTCCACCAGCGTCTCGTAGAAGGCCTCCGACGTCTTCAGGCGCTGCTCGGTTCGCTGGCGCTGCTCGATGGTGTGCGCGAGCTCGTCAAGATGACGGCGCAGCTCGAGCTGAGTCATTACCTGCCGCGCCAGGATGCGCAGCGCCTCCATCTCGTCGTGCGAGAAACGTCGCGACTTCACATCCATCACGCACAACGTGCCGATCGCCACGCCGTCATTGGTGGTCAGCGGGATACCGGCATAGGACTTCACGAATGGCGATCCGGAGGCGAGCGGGCAGTCTGAAAAGCGTTCGTCCGTGAAGACGTCGTCCACGACCAACCCCTGCGGCTCCAGCAGCGTGTGCGAACAGATCGACACGTCGCGCGGGATCTCTGAATGTTCCAGGCCGCAGCGGGACTTGAACCACTCCCGCGTTTCATCAATGAAACCAATCAAGGCGATCGTAGTGGAAAACATCCGGGCCGCCAGGCGCGTCAGTTCGTCAAAAGCCGGCTCGGCTTGCGTGTCGAGCACCGCGTAGCTCTTAAGAGCGGCGAGACGTTCGGATTCATTGGGGGGCAGAGGGGCGGATTTCACGATGACACGGTTTCCGGATTGATATCGGCGGTTGACGGTCTGTGCCGAAGAATTCCGGCAATGCAGTTCCCCTCCCGGGGCTTGATCCGTCATTGCCCGCTTCGGCGATGGTTTATTCTCACCCTGCCGTGGGCTTGGCAAGAGCCGACTTCGGAAGCGCTCGTCAGGACGATTCCAGCGCGTGCAAGACTTCCTCCATAATCCACGCCAGGAAATGGATCTCCATCAGCGCACCCTGTCGCTCGTCGGGAAGCGAAGCCATCTCGGACGGGTCACGAAGGCTCATTTCGTCCTCTCCGATCTCGTGCTCCGCTGCCGCAATCAGCCGGTGATCATTGACGGCACCGATGAAGGCCGGCGCGTCATCTGTCTTTACCTTGAGATGAACGCGGAGCGCACCGCCTGATTTCAGCTGGCTGGACCAGTCATCAATCAAGGTGAGGCGGGACGACTTGAAACCGCGCAAATGCTCCGCCCATTCCCCGGCTTCCTCGAGCGTCGTTTCCGCAGCACAACCTTTCGTCGAGTAAAGAACCTCCTCGGTAGGTCCGCTGAGTGTTCCGGGCTTCGCGCGATACGTCGCCGCAATTCGGTCCAGAATCTGATCGAAGAAGCGAGCTTCCAGCAGATTGAAGGTGAGGACGACGAACTCGCTTTCCCGCTTTACACGCATGGGTCAGGATGTCTTCTCTAGAGTGACCTTCAAGCCGTGAGACTGGATCTGCTGGTGATACAACTCCGCCTTCTCACGAGTCTCCGTCGCAACCACGCTCTTGCCCTGGTGATGAACTTCCAGCATGTGTTTGGTGGCCTTCTCCTTGGAGAATCCCAGCACGCGCATGAACACAAACACGACGTAGTTCATCAGGTTGACTGGGTCATTCCAGACGATGACGTGCCAACCCTTTTCAAAGGCGTCTTTGACCTTCTCCTTCGTCTTCTCGTCGACTTCAGGAAGCGTCTCGACACTCATCGCAGACCATTGGATCCAATCAACCGACAGCGAACACCTCTACCGACTGGATGCCGAGCTCGGCTTTGTCACCGCCACACCCTTGCCGTTGCCCAGAAGCTGCGAGTAATCCATCAAGATGCGCTTGGCTTCCTCCAAGCCGATGTCCACCGGCGTCGCATCTGGATCTTCATCATCATCTTCGCCCGCACCGTGCCCGGCGGGCTTCTCCGTCTTCTTGGCATCCGTTTTCTTCGGGTCGACTTTCGCCAGTTTTTCGCCAGAGGCAGCCGATGCCGACGCCGTGGTATTGGTGCGGACCGTGGGAGCCGGAAGTCCGGGCTCGCCGGCATTCTTCAGGGTGATGTCGTAAACTTTCCAGACCGGCTCGGGGCGGGCAGCCAGTTCCTTCTTGCGAGCTTTCGCGCGATCGTCGTTCTCCTTCTTCTCCTTCAAGCGAACAGATTCGTTTAGAGAAACGCTCTTCTCCGCCTGCGCCTTGCGGAAACGCTCAATCTCTCCGCGCACGTATTCGAAATCCTTGTCCTTCGCGATGCGAGCATCGGACCGTTTCTTGAGCTCGGCCAAATGCGGCTCAACTTGCCCCACCTTCTCGAAGTTCGCCGCCGGGATCGTGTCCCATTCCAGCGGGTTCTCCAGCGAGCCCTCGCCTACTTCGATGTAGTTGTTCACGGAAGGCAGGATGAGATCCGGCACCACGCCCTTGAGCTGGGTGGATGCGCCGCTCGCGCGGTAAAACTTCCGGATGGTGACCTTCAACGCGCCAGGATCGTTGGTCATGAAGATGCCGTTGTTGCGCATGATAGGCTTGAGCTGGAGGAGGGATTGCACGGTGCCTTTGCCGTGGGTGGACGAATCTCCCACCACGACAGCGCGACCGTAATCCTGCAAGGCGCCGGCGAGAATCTCAGACGCCGAAGCGCTGAACCGGCTGGTCAAAACGATCAGGGGTCCGTCGTAGAGCACCGAGCTGTCGGGATCTTCATCTTTGAAAACGCGTCCGTCGAAATCGCGGACCTGCACCACAGTGCCTTCCTTGATGAAAAGGCCGGTCAGGTTAATCGCTTCCTCCAGGGAACCACCGCCGTTGCGACGCAGGTCGAGGATGATCCCGGAAACCTTTTCCTTCACGAGCTTGCGGATCAATTTGGCCACATCCGTGGTGGTGCTTTTCTGCTCACCGCTGCCCCGCCGGCCTTCCAGTTCAAAGCCCGAGTAGAAGGAAGGAAGATCGATAACGCCCAGACGCGTGGAGGTCGCTCCCGACGGACTCTTCTGGGAAAGGGGCATCTCGATGATCTTCGCCTTGGCCGCGGAGTCCTCGAGTTTGATCTCGTCGCGAATGAGGCTGACGATCTTGCGCACACTTGAATCTGGCGCATCCGCCGGGATGATGGTCAGGCGGACTTCTGTTCCCTTGGGACCGCGAATCTGTTCCACCACTTTGTTCAACTTCATGTCCACCACGTCAACCGGTGGCTGATTGCTCTGCGCCACGGCGATGATTTTGTCGTCGGGCTTCAGCAGCTTGCTGCGTTGGGCCGGCCCGCCGTCCGTCAAACTGCGGATCTTGCAAATGCCATCCTCCGATTGAAGCAACGCGCCAATGCCATAGAGAGACAACTTCATGCCGATGGAAAAGTTCTCCAACTCCATCTTGTTCATGTAGTCCGAGTGCGGATCGTAAACGCGCGCCAGTGCGGTCAGGTAGATCTGTAACACGTCATCATTGTCATACTCGTTAATCATTCTGAGCACTCGGGTGTACCGGCGACCAAGGTTCTTGACGATGTCCTCCGGCGTCACCTTGTTCAGCTTCTCAGCCAGGTACTCGTAGCGCAGACGGTCAAGCCACAGCTTGCGGGCTTCCTCAATGCTCGAAGGTCTCGGCAGTTTCTTGCGATCGGTGATGAAGCGATCGTTGCCGGTGAAATCAAACTTGCCCTTCTTCAACAACTCTTGGACGTAATCGTTCTGCTGATTCAAACGATCGCGGAAGCGGTTGAAGATAATTCGCGCCGCCGTGGTGTTGCCTTCCTTCAAGGTGAGATCATCGAGTCGGTAGCGGTACTTCTCGAACTCCTGAATGTCAGCCTGAGTGAAATAGATGTGCAGGTTGTCGAGAGAGTCGAGGAAGCGGTCGAGGAACTTTGACGAAACATCATCGTTGATCGGCATGCGAAGATAGTGTTGCCGCTGGAGAATCTGGGCCACGAACTGGACGATCTCCGGATCGCGCGCACCTTCGAACAGCGGCGTCGGGACTGAATTCGTGTGGCGTGCCGAAAGCAGCGTGTCCTCCAAATCCGCAGCGGCAACCCGCACCGTCAGGGCAAACAGGTGAAACTGGAAAGCTAGGACGATGGCAATGAGTCTCATGAGTTTTTTCAAAGGTGCTTCGCTGCGCCGCAGGTGAACAGCACAAAATCGAGAGCGACACGCACACAGTGTCATATCGGCAGGATTGGGCAAGAGCGAGTCATCGCTAAGCCATCGAGGTCGTTCATTCATCGTAGTTTGACGTTCGCAGCGCTTGCCTGTTTCAAGGCGCCGGACTAAAGATTGCCAGAGTGAAGTCCGATGGAAGGACTGTCAGAACGCGGAGGAAATCGTTCCTCCGCCGGGTGAAACTCGGGACGCAACAAATGGCCAATCGTCGGAATTTCAGAAGGCATCGCGGGCTCTCAGATAACATTGGTGGCTCCTCCATCGATCCAGAAACGCCCGCCTCAGACGCCGCGGACACGCTCGAAGAGATCGCAGCGTCGGCGCTCCAGCGCGAAGACATCGCGCCGGCAGTTCGGGCAGAGAAAGTCGCCAGGGCCAGAGCGCTGATTGACAATCCCGATTATCCGCCCAAGGAAGTCCTTCAGTCCGTCGCCGGCCTGCTCGCCGACCATCTCACGCCGGCCGAACCGCGCTAAATCGAGTCCAGCAACTGCCGGACAACGCGGAGGAGTTCCTGGTTCTCAAACGGCTTCTGAAGAAAGGCGACGTGCTCCATTTCGGCCAGCCGCCCATCCGCTTCCTGCAGGCCACCACTCAAAAGAATCGCCCGGACTCCGGGATTGATTTCACGAATTCGCACCAGCGCTTCGTGGCCGTTGAGTTTCGGCATGTGCAGATCCATCAGCAC
>Ga0154020_10007649_pt1 | contig 12600 bp, 7 predicted proteins | sample Klosneuvirus_201_FD_109709 | JGI IMG/M metagenome (GOLD analysis project Ga0154020, IMG submission 109709) | Active sludge microbial communities from wastewater, Klosterneuburg, Austria - Klosneuvirus_20160825_MG | ecosystem: Engineered > WWTP > Aerobic digester > Activated sludge | place... | reverse complement strand
GAATCTTTGAATGCTTTAAAAATTACCGGTATCGTTTTAGCATTAATTGCATTGTATTTCGCTACCTATTCCAAAAAAGACAACACATCACAAAACAAACAGCTAATATATTTGCCAATATTAGTATTTATAGGTAGCGGGTTAATTGATGTAGCCATCAATGCTACCAAAGCATTTTATGTGCATAACGACCAGGATGGAGAAATGTTTACAGTGAGTTCTTTTGCCTGCGCATTTATAATTGGACTAAGCGTAATTGGTTTTCAGAAAATACGGGGTAAATTTTCCGGTAAATCAGACATGGTTCCGTTTGAAATAAAAAGTATTGCAGGCGGCATCCTACTTGGCATACCAAATTACTTCAGTATTTTCTTTATCATTAAGGCACTTGAATCCAATGTTCTTAGCAGCGCTCAAATATTCCCATTACTTAATATCTCTAATGTTGTACTTTCAACACTCATTGGATATATCATATTCAAAGAAAAACTTTCCACCAAAAATTTCATTGGCATTTCAATAGCGCTTATCGCCATTGCGTTAATTACATTGTAGGTAATCTAGTTTTTGATAACCTTTGTGCCGAATAATTGTTTTCCGTCTTTGATAACACGTAAATGATAAATTCCATCAAACTGTTCTTTCATATTAACCTTGGTTTGATTGTCGGTAACAATTTGTTTATACACCAATTGACCAATTGAATTATAAATTTCCAACACTCCATTTTCAAAACCAGACTTTAAGTACAGTGTAAATTCCCCTTTATTCGGGTTCGGATATAAACCATTAAACTGAATTAATTGCGATTCATTAATTCCTGTGCAATTCGTCACAGTAACAATTAAATTAAAATAACTATCGCATCCGTTTCCGTCCATTCCGTGAATATTATATGTTGTAGTTGTACTAGGAGTTAATGCAATCGGATTTCCTGTGATGCCTCCGGGATTATATGTATAAGAGGTAGCGCCATTAGCGGTTAATGTTACACTTTGTCCTGCGCATAACAAGGTTGGATTAGCAACCGCAGTTACAGTAGGGTTCGGATTCACCGTTACATTCACAACCTGTGAGCTAGAACAACCTCCATTATATCCTGTTACAGTATAATTTGTGCTTACACTTGGAGACACTGCTACAGAAGGTCCGCTTGCACCGTTACTCCAAGAATAAGTCGTTGCCCCGGTTGCTACTAAAATAGTTGTGTCACCTGCACACATGTTACCGTCGGAAATTGTTATCGTTGGGCTAACATTAGATAAGTTAACCGTTGCAGTAACAACATTGCATGAAGACGAAGTAGCGTCATTTACTGTTACAGTATAAATTCCTGCAGGAACACCGGAAATTGTTTGGGCATTTCCACCACTCGGACTCCAAGTATATGTATAAGGACCAGTTCCACCTGAAACGTTGGCAGTTGCCGATGCCACTCCACAAGTAGGAGAAGCAACTGTTGTTAAGGTCATTGTTGAGGCTGATGAAGTAGTACAAGTTAAACATGATGTTCTGTAATACATACCAGCTAGAGCAAAATTAAAACAATCACTAGGGTCATCTATACCAAATGTCGCGTTAGTTTGTGAAGCGGTTACCGGAGAAATATTAGTTTGAATAAAATCATAAACAAACTGATTGGCAGTTGGATGCGTATAATTAAAGGTTGTTGAATTAAACATCATATTGGCATTCGCGGTTTTTTGCAAATCAGCTACCAATATAAAATTAGTTGCTAAAGTTGGCGTTGCGCACACATTAAAGCCTGATATATTTACAGATCCTGTCCCGCCTGCTTTTACAAAACAACCATCCGCCATTACTATACTTCCGGTGTAATTCTGTGTTGGGTCAGAATAAACAATAAATAACGTAGCTCCATCTGTATCATTACTTCCAACGAAAACAGGAAAGCCGCTTATTGTATAATTTCCATTACCGGTAATAATGGTAGTTACATCAGCACGGTATGTCTGACTGGCACCATAGCCCCAACATTTATCAATATGACTACCAATATTAGTCATTGGAAAACTAACTGTTGCACTCGCAGGATTAGTTACTGTGGCATTAATTACTGATACAGGGCCTGAAGCACTTGAATATAAAAACGCTTTTAAAATAGAAGCGCATGATGGAATACCTGAAACTGCAAATGTAACGGGTTGAACAGAACCTGTTGCCGGAGCAATTGAAAATAATCGTTGGTTAAGCCTGACAGAAGTTTGCGTAAAATTTAATCCGCAAGCCGTATTAGTATAATTAGTGGCAATTGTACCGCTTCCGTTTTGAATCTTCTGATTATTTTGTTCATGATTATTATCAAGAACATAAATATAACCTGGCGTACCTGGTAAACCAGATGTGTTTGTTTGTGCATTAGAAAGTTGGCATGCAACAACTGAAACAATTCCTAAAATCGACTTGTACATTTTATTCATAATTCTGTTTTTTAATTAATATCATTAACAAGAAAGGGAAACTTGAGTTTCCCTTTCTTGTTTGCTTTTTTATTTAATTAGTGTCACGTGTCCTTTTAATTCGTGGGCTTTACCGAACACACTGGTTACATTGATTAGCCAGGTATAAACACCTTCTTCGATTATTTCTCCGCCACGGCCTAAATATCTACCATCCCAACCTTTTTCAAATGTTTTGGTATTAAACACTCTTTCACCCCAGCGGTCAAAAATTTGCAATTCATATTTTACAATACCAAATCCTTTAGGCTGGAATATATCGTTTAAGCCATCGTCATTTGGTGTAAATGCGTTTGGAACATAAATTCCGAAATCTTCACCTACCACTAATGGCCTAACAATTGTATCTGTACAACCTTTATCACTTTTCACAACTAAGGCAACAGCGTAAGTTCCCGGCTCTGCATACATGAACGTTGGGTTCTGAACGTTACTGGTGTATTGCGCAGAATTCATGAAATACCAGTTCCAACTTACTATTTGTGTACCATAAGAAGCGTCTGTGAACACAACTTCCGGGTCAATATTAATAATCGGTTTTAATGGAGCATGATTGAAATCGGCAATTGGTTGCGGATAAACTTCCACTGTATAAGTTACAGTACTTGTACAACCAATGGCATCAGAAACTACTGCACTAATCGTGTAAATTCCGGTTGTACCGTAACAAGTTTCAGGTGATGGCGTGTTCGCTGTTACACCATTACCCAAATTCCAATTATAATTTGCAATAGAAGCTGAAGAATTAATAGTAAATGTTACACATAAAGGTGCGCATCCTTCCTGAATATTCGACTGCACTGCCCCGCTTGGGATACCATTTATTACAACTGGAACCACCGTTGATGATGTACACCCGTTAACATCGGTCACAGTTAAATTGTAATTACCCGAATAGTTCAATGAGTTTGCATTGAAAGTCGGATTTTGTAAATTGGAAGTAAAGCCGTTTGGTCCGCTCCACGAATATGAAACACCACCGTTACCTGAAAGGTTCAGATTAGTATTGACACATATTGGGCCATTACTTCCTGCATTAGCAACAGGCATAGGATTTACTATAATGTTTGCAACTGCAGTATTTGTACAAGAGTTGGCATCAGTTACCAATACAGTATACTGACCTGATGCGGTTAATTGTGCGTTGCTGATTGTTGCATTCTGGGAGCCAGATGTAAAACCTCCAGGTCCAGTCCAGGAATAAGAAACGCCACCCGTTGCGCTTAAAGTCACATTACTGTTTTCACAAGCTGTGCTACCAACAGCGGTTGGATTAGGTAGTGGATTTACAACAACATTTTGTGTAATTGAATTAACGCAGTTATTCGCATCAACTACAGTTAATGTATATGTGCCGCTATTAGACATGGAAGAAAGAGAAATATTTGGGTTTTGAATATTACTAATTAAACCCGGACCGCTCCAAGCGTAAGTCGTTCCACCACTACCTGTAAAGTTGATTGGTTGGCCTACACAAACCGGGCTATTACTTATTATTTGTGGCGTTGGTAAAGGATTAACTACAACATTCACCGTTGCTGATGCAATACAACCAAAAGCATTTCCTACAGTTAAAGTATTAGTACCTGAATTAGGCATACCGCAGTTTGGAATATTAGGGCTTTGTAAATTAGTCGAGAATGCATTAGGGCCAGTCCATGTATATGTTGTACCGCCGCTTCCGATTAAATTAATAGTGTTACCTACACAAACAGGACTATTACTTTGTGCTACAGGATTAGGTAAAGGATTAACCACACCATTAGAAACAGCAGTTAAACTACATCCTGCAGCTGTGGTCACAGTAACGGTATAAGCACCTGACATATTTGTTGCAGCGGTAGTGATACTTGGATTTTGTAACGCAGAAGTAAATCCGGCAGGACCACTCCAAGCATAATTTGCACCACCTGTAGCAGTAAAGTTGAGTGTTTGATTAGCACAAACTGTTGGATTATTTACCACAATTACAGGCAATGGATTTACAACAACTGTTGTTGTAGTAAAGCTAACGCAGGAATTCGCATCAGTGACAGTTAGCGTGTAAGTTCCTGAATTGGCAGCTGAGGCATTTGCAATAATTGGGTTTTGTAAATTAGAAGTGAATGCCGGTCCTGCCCAAGCATATGTTGTGCCGCCTGAACCTGTGAAATTAATTGAAGTATTGGCACAAACCGGACTATTACTATTCACAATAGGAATTGGTAATGCATTAACGGTTACTGAAGTTGTAGCAGAAGCAGTACATGTACCAACACTAACGGTCACACTATATACTCCACTCATTCCGCTTGTTGAAGCTGGTATGGTAGGATTTTGTAAAGATGAAGTAAATCCTAACGGGCCCGACCAATTATAAGTAGTTCCTCCAGGTGTATTTAACTGAATAGTCGCACCGCTGCAATAGGCTCCGGTATTAGATGCAGATGTTGTTGGGCTTAACACTGCTACACTTATGGTACCTGTATTGCTACAACCTAATGATGTAACAGTTACAGTATAGATACCTGCGTTAGTTGATAATGCATTTGCAACAGTTGGGTTTTGCAATGCTGAAGAAAATGCGCCTGGCCCACTCCATGCATAGCTTGAACCACCAGAAGAAGTTAAGTTCAATGCAGTATTTAAACAAACCGGGCTGTTACTTCCTATCACAACTACTGGTGTTGGATTAACAACAACATTTGTAGTAGAAGTATTTTTACATCCGTTCGCATCAGTTACTGTTACCGAATAAGTACCGCCATTGGTAACAACAGCATTCGCTTGAGTTGGATTTTGAGAATTGGATGCAAATGAACTTGGACCTGTCCAGGTGTAAGTGGTAAACGCGCCAACATTTAACTGTATTGTATTACCGGGGCAATAAGGACCAGTATTTGTTGCAGACGGTGTTGGTAATGGATTTACAACAACAACCGTTGTAGCATTTGCAGTACATGTACCTGCTGAAACTAAAACACTATATGTTCCGGCCATTGTCAATGCGGCAGAAGCAATTGTTGGATTTTGTAAGTTTGAAGTAAATCCACCCGGTCCACTCCATGTATAAGATGTAGCAGCAGGTGTATTTAACTGGATGGTTGAACCAACACAGAAAGGACCTGCATTAGTTGCTGTTGTAGTAGGTGTTAACACCGTTACACTAACAGTTCCTGTATTTGAACAAGAAAGGGCTGTTACGGTTACCGTATAAACACCTGCATTAGCAGAAGTAGCACTTCCAATAGTTGGATTTTGCAAAGCAGATGTAAATGCATTTGGTCCGCTCCATGCATACGATGTACCACCTGAAGAAGTTAAATTAATAGCACCATTTAGACAAACCGGACTGTTACTTCCTATCACCACTACAGGTGTTGGATTAACAACAACATTTGTCGTTGAAGTATTTTTACAACCATTGGCATCAGTTACTGTTACCGAATAAGTACCGCCATTGGTTACAACAGCATTCGTTTGAGTTGGATTTTGAGAGTTAGATGAAAATGCACTTGGACCTGTCCAGGTGTAAGTAGAAAACGCACCAACATTTAGCTGTATTGTATTTCCGGGACAATAAGGCCCTGTGTTTGTTGCAGCAGGAACTGGTAATGGATTCACAACAACCGAAGTAGTTGCTATTGCCGGACAAGCTCCAATGTTTGCCAATACTGTATATGTACCACTCATTCCAATTGTAGCAGCAGCAATAGTTGGGTTTTGTAAATTAGAAGTAAACCCACCCGGGCCACTCCATGTATAAGTTGTTGCAGCAGGTGTGTTAAGTTGAATTGTTGAGCCAGCGCAATACGGTCCGGTGTTTGTTGCAGAAGTAGTAGGTGTATTAATTACAACGCTTGTTGTTGCAGTACTTGAACATCCTAATGAAGTAACAGTTACCGTGTACACACCTGCATTGGCAGATGTTGCTGAAAGAATATTAGGATTTTGCAAAGCTGAAGCAAACGCATTTGGTCCGCTCCATAAATAAGTTGTACCTCCTGATGATGTTAAATTAATAGTACCATTTAAACAAACAGGGCTGTTGCTATTAATAACCGGCACTGGTAATGGATTAACTAAAACGCTTACTGTTCTTGTTGCTACACAACCGGCGGCATTAGCACCACTGATGGTATAAGTTGTGGTAGCACCAGGACTTGCAACGACAACACTGCCCGAAGTTGTACTAAGCCCTGTACCCGGACTCCAAGTATATGAAATCCCACCTCCGGCTGTAAGTGTTGTTGAACCACCGACACAAATTGTTCCGCTCGTTCCTGTAATTGTTGGCGCAGTAGCAGCACTTACACTAATAGTAGCTGTTCCTGTTTTACACCCCGTGGCATCTTTTACAACAACTGTATAAATTCCAGTCGCAGCACCTGTCATAGTTTGGGCATTGCCTCCTGTTGGACTCCAAGTATAGCTATATGGTGCAGTACCACCGGCAACAGTAGCAGTCGCGGATCCTGCAGAACATGAAGATGAAGTAACAGCAGTAACAGTTAAGTTGGTGGCAGTACAAACATTACAAGCAGTTCTGTAATACATTCCTGCCATACAAAAATTATAACAATCGCTTGAGTTAGATACGCCATACGTGGCTGTAGTCTGACCTGATGTAGCCGGAGCTCCAGGTTGTTGAATATAATCCCAAACATTTTGATTAGCAGTTGGGTGTGTATAGTTCGAAACAACTGAGTTAAGATTTAACGGTGTAGCGGCTATTTTTTGCAAGTCGCCAATAATCATGAAATTTGTTGTTAATGAAGTTGGACCGCAAACATTGAATCCACTTAAAACAGAAGTTTTGTTTCCGCCTTTCGCAACATTACAACCATCACCAATAACAATACTTCCTGTATAATTTTGCGATGGGTCAGTAAAAATAATAAAAAGAGTTGCGCCATCTGTGTCATTGCTTCCAACTGTAACGGGTAAACCGCTGATTACGTAGTTACCATTACCAGAAATTATTGATGTCACATCAGCACGGTATGTTCTTGTTCCGGCATAACTCCAGCATTTATCAACATCAGAACCAATAATTGTCATTGGAAAATTAGCATTAGCAGCTAATGGATTTGTAATATTAGCAGTAACAGCAATTCCATTACCTGAAGTTCCCGAGTATAAGAATGCTTTAACAATTGTAAAGCATGGAGGAATACCGCTTATTGCGAAGGTGGCAGGTTGATTTACTCCGGTAGCCGGAGTGATTGAAAATGCTCTTTTATTTAAACGTACTGTAGCTTGGGTAAAGTTCAATCCACAAGCAGTATAAGTATAACTTGTTGCAACAGCAGCGTTACCGTTCTGTATGCCGGAAGGTGAACCCTTTGCCGCAGCAGAATTATCCTTTAAACATTCAACACAAGGAGTACCCCACAATGGCTCGCTTTTCTGCTGAGCTAAACTGTTTTTTGCTAAAATAAAAAATAGTACTAGGGAGGAGATTTTTAATAGATTCTTCATAGGGATGATTTAGAATTTATACTGCTTCTCTTAAATGTACGAAACCAGTTCACTAAGCCCAACGAATTGAATAAGCGAAAATGACATTTCACTCATTAAAAGTATAGGCCCACTAAGGCTAACAAGTTATTAACAAAACATGGGCGAGGAACCAAGGCTATCTGACTGAAAATAAATACCTTGTATAGGGGCTGCCCCCACTACGATTCTGCTTCAGAATTATCTTCAATTCATAAAAAAAAATCAATTAATAATTCAGTTTCATAGACAAAAACACATTACTTAAATATTTAAATTAATTTCGTCAGCGTGTTATTCAACGATACATACCAAAGCATTGAAAAAAAATCTACCGGAATTTTTAAAGACAGAGGGAGCAAATTCTTGGCTTTTATTTTTCCGGTCAAAACCGAAACTGAGATTAAAGAAATCTTAAACTCAATCCGCAAAGAACATCACATTGCCAATCATCACTGCTATGCCTGGAGATTAGGTGCTGATAAGCTGGCATTCAGATCAAACGACGATGGAGAACCTTCTAATACGGCAGGAAAACCAATACTCGGACAAATTCAATCGAATGATCTTACAGATGTATTAATTGTAGTGGCGCGTTATTTCGGAGGCACTTTACTTGGGGTAAGCGGCTTGATAAATGCCTATCGGGAAGCAGCGGCAGACGCCATAAAAAATTCCCAAATAATTGAAAAATATGTTCAATTCGAATATGAAACGTCATTTACATTCGAACACACTAATGCAGTGATGAAAATTTTAAAAAATGCTGAAGCGAAAATTATTTCACAGAATTATGATTCGAATTGCATAATAAAATTCTACATTCGCAAAAGCCTGAGTGAAAATGCAGAACAACAATTGAAGAAAATTCCGGTTATTAATATCAATTATCTAAAAACGATGTAATGAAAACTATACGATCAGAATACGATTTAGTAAAATCCATGTCCACCATTCATGCGCCTTCAGGTAATGAAATTTTAATGAAAGAATTTATTTTGGAGTACATTAAGAAAAATAAAAAAAACTGGAAACATCAACCGAAAATCATTCACGGAAAAGGCTTTCAGGATTGTATAATTCTTGTATTCGGTAAACCGCGCACGGCCATTTTTGCGCACATGGACAGCATAGGATTTACAGTGAGATACGGAAAACAACTGGTGAAAATTGGCGGACCGGCGGCTAAATCAGGATATAAACTCATAGGAGAAGACAGCAAAGGTAAAGCAGAAGTAGAACTTGAAGTAAAAAAAGATAAAAACGGTTACAGCACTTTATTTTATAAATACAAAAGAGATCTTGATACAGGAACTGAATTGATTTTTAAACCGGAATGGCGTGAAGGTAAAGATTACATACAATGCTGTTATATGGACAATCGTTTAGGAATTTACAATGCTTTAAAAACAGCTGAAACTTTGAAGGACGGAGCAATTGTTTTCAGTTGCTGGGAAGAACATGGTGGTGGCAGTGTCACATTTCTTCAGAAATTTTTGGCAGAAAAATATAAAATAACACAAGCATTAATTTCGGATATTTCATGGATTTCAGATGGGGTTCATGCCGGTAAAGGCGCTGTTATTTCAATGCGAGACAGTTTAATTCCAAGAAGAAGTTACGTGAACAAAATAATCAACCTGGCACAAAAAAATAAAATTAAATTTCAATTAGAAATTGAAGGTAGTGGCGGCAGTGACGCTAAAGAATTGCAAATGGGCGAATACCCCTGGGATTGGTGTTTCATTGGAGCCGGTGAGCAAAATGTACACACACCCGATGAGAAAGTACATAAAAAAGACATTGATAGTATGCTTCAGCTTTATAAAATGCTGATGAAAGAGCTATAATTATTTTTTCTCTAAATTATTAATAGCCTCAACCGCCATTTCATAATTAGGTGTTATTTGAAGACACATATTATAATCTGCTTTAGCATTCTGCAAATCTTTCAATACTTCAAAACAAACGCCTCTTGCAAAATAAGCCTCAGTATATTTCGGATCAACAGCTATAGCCTTTGTAAAATAATCAATGGCCTTTTCAGCGTTTTTCTTCCTATCGAGATAAACCGCTCCAAGATTATACAATGATTGTGTATGGTTCTTGTTGATGCTTAAAATTTTCTCATATTCTGCAATACATTCATCATCGCGTTTCATGTCTTGCAATAATTTTGCTTTATCATAAAGAACAATTTCATTGTAAGGCTTCAATTTTAAAGCATTATCGAAATACTGGAAAGCCAATGGGTTTTTCCTCGCAGAATAAAGCAAACCAATATCAACGAAGGCATCAAAATATTTTATATCCTGCTCAATAGCAGTTTGCATACTGGAAACCGCTTTCGCCGTATCTCCCATTTCCTTAAACACACAGCCCTTCAGATAATAAGCACGTGCGATGTTCTCATTAACTTTCAAAGCTGAATTAATTTCCTTCAAAGCAGGTTCATATTGCTTCACTAAAAAAAACAGTTCGCCAAGTTTCAAATGTGCATCTGTATTCTCCGGATATTTTTTTACCACATATTCAAGAGTTTCTTTTGAAGCTCTGGTTTTATTAAATGCAAAATACACATCAGCAAGTGTAACATAATATTCCGCCTTTGTGCTATCAATTTTCGTAGCTCTTAAGGCATCTCCAACAGCCTCATCATACATTTTAAGTATGATATATACTTTCGCACGCTTATCATATAAGGCAGCGTTATCCGGTTCCTTAATTAACTCAGCATTGATGGCTTTTAATTCCGGTGAATTTATTTTATCTACTAAAGAATCTTTTTTATTATTAACGCCGGTTTCTTTTGCCTCTTCAGGTTTACAGGAATACATCCATACAGAAGCAATTATCAATAAGGCAATTGAATAAATAATTTTCATTTTGTTATCAGTTTACTTTGCCCGGGGAAAGCAAATGATTTATAAATCGTTGGCTGTTGCAATCATCTCTGCAATATCCAGCACTTTTGTTTTATCTTCTTTGTTGAAATGCTTAACACCGTCAGTCATCATGGTGTTACAAAACGGACAACCCACTGCGATAATATCAGGGTTTTCAGCTAATGCTTCTTCCGCCCTTTCCGTGCTCACTTCCTTATTCCCTTTTTCCGCTTCCTTGAACATTTGTGCCCCACCTGCTCCGCAACAAAATCCTTTTTCACGGCTGCGTTTCATTTCTGCTAATTCTACATCCAGTTTTTGTATTACTTCACGTGGTGCCTCATAAACATTGTTAGTTCGGCCTAGGTAACAAGGGTCGTGATAAACGATTTTCTTTCCTTTAAATTCGCCTCCCTGCACTTTCAATTTTCCGGAATTGATTAATTCCTGTACCAGTTGAGTGTGGTGTACAACTTCATATTTTCCACCAAGTTCAGGGTATTCGTTCTTAAGTGTATTGTAACAATGCGGACAACCTGTTACTATTCTTTTTACCTCATACGCGTTTAGTGTTGTTATATTCTGAAAGGCCTGCATTTGAAACAAAAATTCGTTACCGGCGCGCTTTGCAGGATCTCCTGTACAAGACTCTTCGGTACCTAAAATGGCAAACTTCATGTCAACATGATTCAAAATTCTAACAATAGCTTTCGTGATTTTTTTAGCCCGGTCATCGAAACTTCCCGAACAGCCCACCCAAAATAATATTTCAGGCGTTTCACCTTTCGCCATCATCTCTGCCATTGTAGGCACTTTAATGTTTTTACTATTATTTTCCATAATGTATAAAGTCAGTTAGTTGACAGAAGCAGTTGGCAGTTTTTTTGGTGCAAATTTTTCGGGGTTAGTCATCATTGATCCAAGCATTTTACCAATTTGCAGATACTCTTCAGTCAACCTGATATGCGTTTTTTCTGTAATATATTTACAATCTTTTGCAAAATCAAGATGAATCATTGTTTCGGAACACTCACCATCAGAATCACTTAATTTTGAAACGAAATGTTTAGGATATATTCTTTTCCTGTATGCTTCGCCTATATTCGCACATACCGAACGGGAAGATCGTCTTATCTGATCAGTTAAAGAATATATTTCTTCTTTAGGGAAAGACTTAGTTTCTAAATAAATCTCCATAGCAGCAGAATATGCTTTCTTATAAACTATTAATTCCTTATATCCTTGTGAACTCATTTAATTCCTCGTTCGACTTTTACGCAAATTGCCTATTGCCTACTTTTTTCCTGCTAACTACCTTAGTTTTCGTTGATCCAATTAGCTCTATCACTCGGTGAAAATTGCCAAGGTGCGCCGTTGTTTTCCAGATTGCTGAACATTCCATTCAGTTCTGTTGGCGCAGAACTTTGCTCTAATACCAATTGATGTCTTAAATCCATTATAATCGAAAGCGGGTCAATATTTACAGGACATTCCTGTACACAAGCATTACAAGTATTACATGCCCAAACTTCTTCAGTTGAAATATAATCTCCTAACAAGGATTTACCATCATCAACGAAAGTGCCTCCGTTTTTGTCAATATTTTTTCCTACTTCAACCAACCTGTCGCGTGTATCCATCATTATTTTTCTTGGCGACAACTTTTTTCCGGTTGTGTTTTGAGGACAAGAAGAAGTGCATCTTCCGCATTCGGTACAAGTATAAGCATCCAATAATTGCTTCCATGTTAAATCCAT
>Ga0154020_10007646_pt1 | contig 12601 bp, 14 predicted proteins | sample Klosneuvirus_201_FD_109709 | JGI IMG/M metagenome (GOLD analysis project Ga0154020, IMG submission 109709) | Active sludge microbial communities from wastewater, Klosterneuburg, Austria - Klosneuvirus_20160825_MG | ecosystem: Engineered > WWTP > Aerobic digester > Activated sludge | place... | reverse complement strand
CTTAAGGCCATATGGGCCGACAACTGTGTTTGCAATTCTTACCACTTCTTCCTCCTCTCCTGGTTCCAAAAAACTCCAAGTCTTTCCGAGTTCTTTACTAATTTCCATTTTGAATTCCATTTTCCCAAGATCTAAGTATAGTTCTGTGGCTTTCTCTTGGTTCAAATAATAATCTGAATTCACCAATTGAATCTTCTTTATTCTTAAAAAATGCAGTGAAATCTACTCTTACAACAGTTGACTGCATAAGGCCGAGTTCTTGGATTTTTTGTTTGAGATTATGGAAAGTCTCACCACAAGTATTGTTCAACCAATCTTCTTCAAATTGTAATCCTTCAATCTCAGATATTTCTTTTTTTGTTAAGTCTGAAATTTTAACGATATACATGATTGAATGAGTATTGTGAAGAAATACAGAGAATGGATTTGTTCCAACATTTCTTCTTAAAGACTCAATATCGTCACACCACGGCAATAAAATAAATTTCTCTTGCGATTTTTCTGGTTGAAGTACGAATATGGGTTTAAGAAAAGGCTTATCGTGCTTTCCCAATTGTTCAATTGATAAAAAATATTGAGAAAATCTACCATTGGGTATAAGGCATTTTCCTGAGATAAATAAATCGTTGCCTCTTAACTTTTCCAAGGAAGTTACTGTTGGGCGAGTGTATTCTTTAGTTTCCATAGATTATTTAGTTTAGAATGTTTTCTCCATACTACCTTTAAGAGATTTATTGTCAATTTGTGTTTTTAAAGTATAATTCTCAATTATAAGCGAGGTTATGCTGTTTTGGCTGATAACGCCGGTACTTTAAAGTAAAAGAAAATATATGCGCGGTTAGCTCAGTTGGTAGAGCGCGTCATTGACGTTGACGATGCCGGGGGTTCAAATCCCTCACCGCGCACAGAAAAACGCAGTTTTTCAGCGTGGTAGCAAGCAAACTGCTTTGCTTGCAGTGGGATTTGAAAGACTTTTCGTTATAAAATTGACCAAAGGGAAATTTTATCGAAAAGTACCCGCGACCGTGGGTCGCAAATCCCTCCCTGTAAAAAATATTGTAATAAAAAAACCACTCTTATTTGAATCAAGAGTGGTTTTATATTAACAGTACACTACTGTCTTTTGTTCAACTTAATACCTAAACTACCGAAGACTTCAATTAACTCATCCTCATCATTTGAATCTAGTAAGTCTTCTTTACTCGTAGGCGATGCGAAGTTAGAAAAAAGAAAATCTTCTAGTGAGTTATTTGTTAAGAAGGAATCTTTTGAACGCTGTCTACTAATTTTATTACAGATAATATTCCCCAACACAGCGTCTTTGGGTGATATTTTAATAATTTTCTCCTTCAGTTTTTTATTCGTTAACTCAAGCTGAGAAATTGGTTTTTGAAGTAATACCTCTGTGTCTGTTAAGTAAATTTCATCCTCAGACATGGATAAAGCCCGGAAATTTCCATCTCTTTCTATATTTATACTTCCTTCTGATACTCGAAAGCCTAATCGCTTTAAGTGATCAACTACAATCTTTTTAACTTCTTCTGAAGCTAAGGTTATCTGCTGTCTTACATCCATATCTTTAGTTTTTAATTTGTTTACACCATATTAACACATATTATTCAATTCTGTCAATAATCAAAAAACACCCCATTTTGGGGTGTTTTTGTATTATCTCTTAGACCACTGTGGAGCCTTACGAGCCTTCTTAAGACCGAATTTACGTCTTTCCTTAGCTCTTGGGTCTCTTTTTAGGAAACCAGCCTTCTTTAGGTCAGCTTTTGTTTCTTCAGCATCCCAAAGTAGTAGTGTTCTTGCAACACCGTGTCTTACGGCACCAGCTTGAGAACTTGTACCTCCACCATTTACTTTTACTGTAACAGCAAAATGTTTCTTACCTTTTGCGGTTGCAAATGCTTCTGTAACAACATTTTGTAGAGTTGCAGTTTTAAAGTAATCTTTCATTTCTTTATCGTTTACTGTAAAAGAATCTTTAGTACTTGGAGCAATTCGAACACGAGCTGTCGAAGTCTTTCTTCGTCCAACCGCTTCAAAGTATTCTTTTTTTGTTGTTGTTGCTGACATAATTTTATTCAGAGATAGTTAATTTCTTAATCATTTGAGCTCGTAATTTATTCTTTGGAAGCATTCCCCAAACTGCGTTTTTAACCGCTTCCTTCATACCTTTTACATCTCTAACTTTTTTCAAAGTTTCTTTCTTAAGACCTCCTGGGTATCCAGAATACGATGTATATACTTTTTGGATCAACTTCTTGTCAGTTACTTTTACAAGTCCTGCATTTAAAATTTCCACGTTTTCTCCAACGAGTTTGTTTCGCGCAAAATCCACTTTGTGCTTTCCAATCAGGATTTTAGCAGCTTCACTAGCTACTCGTCCTATTGCTCTTCCTTTTGCATCAATTGTAACTGACATAAAATTATACTAACTCAATAATAGCCATCTTGCTACCGTCCGACTTTCTTGGTGGCAATTTTATAATTCGAACATAACCTCCGTTTCTTTCTTCGTATCTTTTTGCAACATCAGCAATTATCTTTTCTGTTAGCGATGTGTCGTTCATTAATGTTGCAGCAATACTTCGGCGAGATGCCAAAGTTCCCTTTTTTGCTGTGGTAACAAGTTTCTCAGCAATAGGTTTGATAGCCTTCGCCTTTGCTTCTGTAGTTTTTATCTTTTCTCGGATAAATAGAGAAGAAATCAAAGAACGCTTTAGCGCAACTCTGCCCTTTTTGTCTCTACCCATTTTCTTGTTTTTGTTACCGTGTCTCATATATTAAATATTAGTCTTTAGTCTGTAAGCCGTATTTTTCCATTAATTCCTTAATCTCATCTACTCCTTTTTGACCAAGACCGTTTAGTTCCATAAGGTCTATTTCTTTCTTTCTTGAAAGACCTCCCAAAGTTCTGATATTTGCATTGTTAAGTGCATTTAGAACTCTAGTCGATAAATCCAAAGTGTCAATACGAGTCTTCAAAACATCAGAAATATCTTTTTCGTCTGCTTCGTCGTCTTCACTTGCTTTAACTTCATTTTTAACAACTGGTGCAACTTCAATTTCTTCTTCTTGAATATTCGCTACAGCCTTTAGTTGATCGATCATGATTCTGATTGATTTTTCTAAGGCTTCACGTGGTGAAATTGTTCCGTCAGTTTCGATATGGATTCTAAGTCTGTTGTGGTTTGTCTTGTCTCCAACTCGCATGTTTTCAACTTCGTAAGAAACTCTTCTAACTGGTGAAAAAATAGCATCTGTTGAGATTGTTCCAATATCAACTTTTGCCTTTGTGTGTTGTTCTTTTGGAACAAATCCAATACCCTTTTCGATATTGATTTCTATATTTAAAGTCTTTTTTGCAGTTATTTCACAGATCTGAAGTTCTGGATTCATAACCTCAACTTGTCCCGTTGTCTTTATATCAGCAGCTGTAACAACCTTTGGTCCTGTTACACTTAGTGTTACAGTTTGAGGTTCATCAGTTGTTAATTTAAATCTAACTTTTTTAAGAGACAAAAGAATTGTAATAACATCTTCTTTTACCCCCTCAATTGCTGAAAACTCGTGCGAAACACCATCGATTTTAACAGAAACGATCGCTGCGCCCGGAAGAGAAGAAAGAATTATTCTTCTCATACTATTCCCCAAAGTATATCCGTACCCTGGAGCCAATCCATCAATCTCAAATATACCCTTGTCTGTTTCTTCAAGGATTGCTTTTGGTCTTGATGGTAAAATTATATTTTGTAATGACATATTATAAAAAAATTATTAAATCGCCGACTAACGACTATAAAACTCTAATATCGTATTAAATGAATTCAGCATTCCAGCATTTTCTGGCTCCGGATTTTCCTTAATCACACCTTTTCCAAGTGATGCATCGAATGTCATCCACTTAGGCGAAGCATGATTTTTCAATTTTTTATCCAAATCTGAAAAAACTACACTCTTTTGGCTACCTTCTCTGATTCCAATCTTATCTCCAGGTCTTACTGCTGTTGAGGGAACTCTGTTCTTAACACCGTTTACTGTGATGTGACCATGAGAAACAAGCTGTCGTGCGAATCTTCGTGTTACAGCTAGCCCCATTTTGTAAACAACGTTGTCTAGACGAGATTCTAGAAGTTCATAAAGTTTCTTACTTGGCATTACACCATGAGTACTTGTTGCTTTTTTAACATAATTTGAAAATTGCTTTTCTGATAGACCGTAAGAAAATCTAACTTTTTGTTTATCAATAAGTTGAGATGCGAAGTTAGACATAGGCCCACGGCGTTTACCGCGAGTTGTTCTCTCTTTTTTAGCTTGAGAAAGCGCAAACTTTTGAGTAGCGCATTTTTCAAATACGTCACTTCCTAGTCTTCTACAAATTTTATATCTTGGTCCTAATTGCATATATTTTTTATACTCTTCGAGCTTTCTTGGCTCGTGGTCCATTATGTGGAACCGGTGTTAAATCTCTAATTGTATTTACCTCAATTCCTCTTGCCATAAATGCTCGAACCGCAGGCTCTCTACCACTACCGACACCTTTGATTTTTACGTCTATAGACTTTACACCCAAGGCTTCTGCTTTTTCAGCTAAAATTTCACCGACTTTTGATGCAGCAAAAGGAGTTCCTTTCTTTGCACCCTTAAAGCCCATGTGCCCAGAAGAAGACCAAGCGTAAACGTTTCCGTTTTTGTCAGTTAATGCAACTTTTGTGTTATTAAATGTTGCTTCAATAACCAAAAGACCCGCATCGAGCTTTTTTCTTCCAGACTTCGAAGATTTCTGTGAACCAGACTTCGAATCTGAACCTTGTTGATTTGTAATTCTTTTCTTTCCCATAAATTATTCTTTAAGTCTTTTCTAGCTTACGTCGTCCGCTACCCATAGTTTTTCTGACATTTCCTCTTACAGTTCGAGAGTTTGTTTTCGTTCTCTGTCCTCTAACTGGGAGCTTCTTCATGTGTCTTGTTCCTCGGTAAGACTTTATATCTTTTAGTCTTTTTACATTTTGAGCAACTTCTCGTTTAAGTGTTCCCTCTAGTGTAAATTGTTCTATTAGTTTTCGGATATTATTTTCGTCTTCTTCTGAGATATCCTTTGCAAGAGTTGCGTAGCTAACTTTTGCTTCATCTAGAATCTTTTGAGCTCTTGATCGCCCAATACCGAATACTGCAGTTAAGCCAATATCGATTCTTTTTTTATCTGGAATTGTTATACCTAGTAAACGCATATAATTTTATTGTTTTTGTTTGTGTTTAGGGTTCTTACAAATGACATAAAGATGGCCCTTTCTTCGGACCATTTTGCAATCGGCGCATATTTTCTTTACAGCTGTTTTTACTTTCATTTAATACAGAAAAAAATAAGAGGTCATTCCTCTTAAGCCCTAAACTAAGGACTTGGGGTATTATAAACTATTTAAAATCTTTTGACAATACGTCCCTTACCCCCATAAGGATCTATCAAAACTTCTACCTTATCGCCCACCAAAACTCTGATTCTATTGAACTTCATTTTTCCACCAAGATAGGCTATTGCTGGTTCTTCGCTTGTTTCAGTACCATTACTGAAATCTACTCTAAACATCGCGTTAGGTAAAGCCTCAACCACCACACCCATCTTCGTTTCGTTATTTTTTGAATCTTTCATTTGTTGACTTTGAAATACTATTAGAAAAAGTGTTTTGTGTCAAATATTTAAAGGTTAAAATTCGGACGGAACCAAAAGAGTTGGCATTCCTTCACCAATATCGACCGGAGTTTCCCCCATTAGTGACCAATTTATCCCGTCTCCAGTTTTCCAAACTTTTCTATTTGGCATTTCATCGTTTGAGCCACCAACAATATATGCAAAATACGGAGTATTAATTATAGAAAAATTATAAGCTCTAAATGGAACGTCTGTTGCTATTTGTTGCCATGTTTCTTGGTCATCTGTTCTGTAAACACTTATGTCAGAATTAAATGCATCACCAACTAAAACGAACAAACTTCCACCAATAGAAAAAGCTCCAGAAATACCTACATCTCCCCAAGGAACATTTTTCTTTTCCCAAGCTACACCATCGGTACTTACCCAAACATCTGAATATGTAGTGAAATTATCAAAATTATTATCTTTCAAAACACTTCCGCCGAAAAGCCACATTTTATTTTCAAATGAAATCAAAGCTCTGATATCTCTTTTTCCCCATGAGGCTGAGTCGGTAATCTTTTCCCAAGTTATACCGTCAGTTGAATTCCAAACATCACTAAAGAATTTAATTTTATTATCGCTATCAAACTTAACACCTCCTATAACCCACAATTTTTCTTTAAAAGACAAGAAACCGTGACCTGTTCTAGATTCCCAAGGTATCTGTGTTGATGGCAAAATCCAAGAATGACCATCATCTGATTTCCAAAAATAATTATTTTGCTGTTCGCTGTCACCACTATACCCACCAGCCATAAAGATAGAGTCATTATGGAATGTTGCAGACTGAAAGGACTTTGGAGACCACGGTGCATTTGTTTTTGATATCTTCCAATCGCGCCCGTCTTCTGAAGTTAAGATATTTGTATGTTGGCCAATTGTATCACCAACAAGAACCAAAATTTTACTATCTGCCAAATTTTCAATTGGAACTGTTACACCACTTTTTAGACCTGTAGCAACTTGAAAGTTTTTAGTTTGTAAATACCTAAAACCAGAAACTGCGACAAAAAACAATACAACTAAAAGTGCAAATCGATGATAGAATCTTTCTTTTATATGCGAATCTTCTTTGTTGTTATTTTCAAGACTATTCATTTTCTTCTGTAATTATGACTTTTATTTTGTCAGAAGATTTTGGAAAAGTTTTCTTCCAAAGTGGCCTTATTGTTGCCCTACCAGTATCTACACCAGGAAATTCTGCCAACTTATTGTCGAACTCTTTTCTAGTAGCACCAATTAGTGAATTCTTTACCGCTTCTTCGTCTATAATCCAAGTTACCGTTGGTTCTCCCACTAATTTAAATTTAATAGATTGAGATTCTTCAACAATACCAGTATCGAGTTTCATTTGAGTTCCGCCCTTATTTGATAGTTTTACCGGAGACCCATCGTACTGACTTGTTAATTTTTCAGCAATTTCTCCTGCAATTTGTTGTTCTTCGAATATATAGGCAACAACACTACCTTTTAGTGTGACATCGAACTCTTCTGTTGTACCGTAAACAGCACTCGAATCAAAAGTATCAATATCGTAAACAAAGCTGTTATCAAAAACAACATATCCATTTGGTATTTGTGCTAATACTGCAGAATTCAATTTTTCAGTAATAGATTGCTCTAATTTTGTTGATATTTCTTGAGCCTTTTCAGATTCAACAACATATCTCTCACCCTTAAAACCTCCAGTTATTGAACCTTTTGTTCTAGCGTAAAATTTGTCATATTTTGCGGAACCTTTAAATCCAAATATTTTCATATCTGCTGTTTCTTTGTCGTACTCAGCACCAGCCACATCAGCGTAAACCGCAACCTCAACAGAACCCGGGATTGTTTCTTTTCCGCTCTTCTTTAAACCTGGCACAACAACAGCTTTTTCTGTTTTGTATATTTTTCCATCACTTGCAACAAGCCTTGTGTCAATTAGAAGATTTTGACTACTAGTAGAAAATTCATTGTAAATTACAACCCTTCCTTTTGATTTATTTTCAACAACTTCTTTTTTTGAAGATGTAACTTTTTCTGTAACCTCGTCGGAAATAGACATTACCTGAAAGCCAAGATCTTCGGTTGTATCCTTTTTAGCAATAAAAGTTGTATCCAGTGCACCTGATACTGATTTTGGTCTTATTTCAATCGTAGCCTTTGCAAAAAAAGAAGATAAAACAATAAATAAAAAAGCTAAAGATGCAAATGTGACCAACCATAGAGTAAGTGATAGTTTTTTTGTACCACCACCATTGTGTGATTCAAAAGAAACGTTTGAGTCGTAAGAATTTATTTTTATATCCATTTCTTCTTCTGAAGTATCATCACTTTCTTTTGAGGCTCGCACTTTCCTTGTTGCCGACACTCTTCTTGTTCTAGTTAATGGTTTTATATCTTCTAATATTTTTTTAGGCATAATATTTGTTTTTTATATTAACAACCTCGGCCATTAATAAGGCGTCTGGTTTGCACTTTTCGAGACTACAAACTTTCTCGAAAGCACTTGTACTAATAATTATAACATTAAATTTTTTGTCAGTAACTAAATACTGTGCAAATGATTCATCTTTTAAAGCTTTTGCAAAGAAAATAGGTTTTGGGTCTTCGGTCATTAAAACTATTGTCGATGGTAATGCCAGTTCCCCAGAAAATCTATTTAATGTTTTTGAAACCAAATCAACCCATTTTTCTTTTGCACCAGTTACTAAATTTTTTATTTGAGAATTTACAGCCGATGTAGTGTGCTCATTCACATAAGCATCCAATAACCCATTTGTTACGACATTATTAGCGTAAAGTTTCTCATTTATATGAGTAAATCCTTGCGGTAAGGTCATAGTTTCTATTGCTTGGCAATTTTTTATTACAGATATTTCTGTCACCAATGCCCCAACATCAAAAAGAAGATAATCCTTTAAATCAGGCATAAATTGCTTTGATAAATTGCAAATAGATCTAGAAAAAGAGTTGAAACTTAGTTCGATATCAAATTCAGAAAAAATAACATTTTCTATTTCTTGAATAAAATCACTTGGTGCAATAGTTGTGAAAGTTTTAATCTCGATTTTCTTGGCCAATACACTCTTTGGCATTTTTTCTACTTCGTAACCATTTATTTTAAAAGATTCAACTCTTTGGTCGACTATTGTAAAACCTTCTTCGTTTACACTCGAATCTAAAAGCTCTTTCCCAAAAAGAGTGTTGTCCTCGGCTATAAGTTTTTTAAAATCCTTTTGAGTAAATATAAATTCTTTATTAGATTCTTTTTTTATTGAACGAAGAGACGAGTCTATCCAAGGAGCTCGCAGATAAACAACAACTTCTTCTGGTAATTCTTTAGTATTTTGAGCCAATTTTCGTAAAACCTCTTCTAAAGATGCAACCATAGATAAATAATACCTCTTATATGGAGTTCCTGATTTAGCTTCTTTTATATTTGATCTAAAAGTAAAATTAATTTTTGGCTGATCTTTTGGGCTAATATCGACAAAAGCGCCGGCAATGGTACCCGAACCAATATCAATTACGCAAAGATGGTGATTTCTTTTTTCTTTTTGAGAAAAAAACATATTTATTATTATAACTTAGTATTTTGGAAAATAGAATGTTTATTGTTAGAAATTAGACGATTAGAATATAGATATTAGAAAATAAAAAATGCTGACAAAAAATTGTCAGCATTTTATTAAGTAATTATTTTACTCAACTATCGCCTTGATTCTCCTGATTCCGGCCGAACTTGCCTCTTCTTTTAGAATTTTAAATTTTCCAATTTCTTTTGTATTATTTACATGCGGACCGCCACAAAATTCCTTTGAAATAACAGTACCGTCTTCCTTTTCTATAAAATAAACATTTACTTTGTCAGGATATTTAGCACCGAATTCCATTTCAGCACCGATTTGTTCAGCTTCGTCTCGAGACATTTCTCGTTTTACAACAGGAATTCCCTCTTGAATAAGTTCATTTACCCTATTTTCAATTTCTTTTTTCTCTTCGTCAGTCATTTTTCGATCAAAAGAAAAATCCATTCGAAGTCTTTCTTCTGTAATATTTGAACCTTTTTGTTTTACAGAGTTTCCGAACTTTTCTTGCAAAGCTTTCAGTAGTAAATGGTGAGCAGTATGGAGACGGATTGTTTTTTCATTTGTATTTGCAAGACCACCCTTGAACATTCCTGCTGAAGAGGTTTGAGAAAGCTTTTGATGTTCTGACATCTTGTTTTTAAAATCTTCCAAATCTATTTCTGTGCCTTTTTCTTTTGCTAATTCCTGTGTTAATTCAATTGGGAAGCCATAAGTAGTGGCCAAAATAAATGGCTCAGTTCCTTTTTCAAATTCTTTCATTCCATCTTCAACTGTTTTTTTAAATTTAAAAATCTCATCTCGAATAATATCAATATTTTTTTGAAAATTTACTTCTGGGTAAACATTTTCATATTTTTTAATAAAAATATCCAAAACATCTTCTGAAACGGTTCCACTAAAACTTAATTTAAGTGACCTAACAACAGACCTACGAATTAATCTTCTTAAGATATACCCCCTATCTTTATTTGCAGGCATAACACCGTCGGCGACCATAAAAAGCGCTGTTCTTAAGTGATCAGCTACCACGCGCGCATATTGTTCATCATAATTTTTTGACTCTTGTTTAATCTTTGCAATTACATCCAAAAAAATATCCGTATCATAAGCGGTCTTTTTACCCTGCATTACAGCGGTCATTCTTTCAAGACCTGCGCCAGTATCAACATTTTTTTGAGATAATTTTCCGACAACTTTTCCATCTTTCTTTTCAAACTCCATAAAAACATCGTTCCAGATTTCAATTATTCGTTCATCTTTTACAGCTTGTACAAATTCCTCTTTCGATAAATCGCCTACATTTCCTTGCATGTCATAAAACATTTCAGTATCAGGACCACATGGACCATTTTCTCCCGGACTCCACCAGTTGTCTTCCGCGCCGAGTTTATAGATTCTGTTTTGTGGAATTCCAACACTTTGCCAAATAGCTTGAGATTCTGTATCTTCGGGCGCGTTCTCATCTCCTTCAAAAACAGTTACATAAAGACGATTTGGATCAAGACCCAAACCTTCTTCTTTGGAAGTAAGAAATTCATAGCTCCATTTTATAGCGTCTTCTTTGAAATACGCACCAAGGGACCAATTACCCATCATTTCAAAAAATGAAAAGTGGCGATTGTCTCCAATGTCGTCTAGATCTCCTGTTCGAACGCACTTTTGAACATTTGCGAGTTTGTCTCCCAATGGATGCTTTTGGCCCAATAGATAAGGAGCGAGTGGTTGCATACCGGCAGTATTGAAAAGCACTGATGGATCGTTTTCGGGTACGAGTGAAGCCGAAGGTATAATTGCGTGCCCTCGCTTCTCAAAAAACTTCAAAAACCTTTGTCTGATTTCGTTTGATTGCATATAGAATTTATATCAGATTTATTGTTTTTTGCTAATAAACCATTTTTTGTACTTTTCTGCCATATCTTCAAAACTTTTTTTATTATCAGCAACAACTTCTTTTCCGTGGACCATTTTTATTTGAGCCTTCAGATCAATAGGTTTATTGAATTCTTTTACTTTCTTAAGTCTTTCAATTCTTTCCTTAGCTGTTTTGATTATCTTTTGTTTCGAATTTGTTACATTTTCTATAAAAGCATCCGGACTTAATTTTTTACCAGTTGCAATTTTTACCATTTCAGGAAAAGTCTTTGTTGAGCCTAGTTTCCAAACATTTATCATTTCCCTACCCACATTCGGATTATCTACTATATAACCATATTTTTTATAGAAATATTTTCTCCACTGAGAAAGTGAAAGCTTTGCCAATCCATATCCATGATAAGAACAGGAACTCTCCCAAGAATAAATATGCGGAATTCCTAATAACCAATATGAATCTACACTTTCATCAAAATATTTTTTAAAGACTTTTTTTGAAATAGATAATACTTTCTCTTCTGTTAAGTCCTTGCTTTCATATACCTGTCTTTCAAATTCCATTACGGCAATTACACTCATCATAGAAATTGGATTGACTGAAAAAGTCTTTTCTAGTTTTCTTAAAAACAAATCAAACGGATAAGGCTCTCCTTTTTGATTTTTAGCATAACGAGTTCGCCATTCAATACTTGAAAACAAAGTATCTAAAAACATACTATGCGTTTCAGCCCAAGCAGTTGAAGCTGGTGGATATTCCATATTCATACAACTCTCTGTTTGAATTGAATTCAATCTATCGGCCCCGTGCCCTCCTTCATGGAAAAGAGTTACCATGCCTCGCATTCCAGAACCAATCTGTCCCGCAACAACATTACAAGTAAAGTTAGTTGATCCTTTTTCTAATTTATTTCCATTTTTCCAAACCAAATCTGGATAGTGGCAAAAACCGTTATTATATTTTCCTTCTCTATCAAGTAAGTCTAATTGTAAATTACCTCCCGCATAATTAATACCTAGAGCAGAAAAAGATTTGCCCCATCTTATAAGTCCATCTTCAAATTGAAAATATGGATCCTCTTCTTTTACGAAATCACCTGAAAGCATAAAACCAAAATTCCAAGGCTTGCGAAGTCCGGGCATTTTCTTTTCAAGGTCCCTAATATCCTTGAACGCATATTGTGTTTTCTCATAAATTGTATTAAAAATAGGAAAAAGTTCCTCTTTCTTCATACCCTCTTCCGACATTAATTTGTAGGCATAAAAATCTACAAATCCCAATTTTCTAGAAAAGTCATTTCTTAAAGCAACCAATTTAACAAAATCTCCCACTTCTTGAACTGCCAAATTTTCCATTGCCTCAAAACAAGCTTTTCGAACAGACTCGTCAGGGTTAACCATTTTTATCATACCCATTTTACCTTTTGAGGCTTTTACAAATTTTCTGCTCTTT
>Ga0154020_10007645_pt1 | contig 12602 bp, 6 predicted proteins | sample Klosneuvirus_201_FD_109709 | JGI IMG/M metagenome (GOLD analysis project Ga0154020, IMG submission 109709) | Active sludge microbial communities from wastewater, Klosterneuburg, Austria - Klosneuvirus_20160825_MG | ecosystem: Engineered > WWTP > Aerobic digester > Activated sludge | place... | reverse complement strand
GCTCGTTCGCTGAGTTTTTTTTCTTATACTACTTAAAGCGAAAGGTAATGAGCTTTTCCCAAACTTTTGAGAAAAATAAAAATCATCTAGTCAGGTTCTTTTTAATGAAGCGGGGACGGTACAACCGTCCTTTTTTGCATTTTGCTACCATGGGAGTTCTGGGACTTGGCGTTTTGATCGGACCATATGTTGCTGATGCGTATCCAGTCTTTACCAAGCAGGCTCAGGCTAATACCGATCTTGCTAACGCTGAAAATCAACAGCAATCCATCAATATCTCAGATAATGTTTTCTCCACAGATCAATCAGAGAAGCCTCGCGATAAAGTCATAACCTACACCGTCCAAAAAGGAGATACTCTCTCAACGGTGGCAAAGAAATTTGGTGTTTCATCAGATACGATTAAATGGGCAAGTGATTTAGATTCAGACAATATAACAGTAGATGACACTCTCCAAATTCTTCCGGTAACCGGAATTCTCCATAAGGTAAGTAAGGGAGATACTGTCTATACTATTGCTAAGAAATACGATACTGATGCTCAGAAGATCGTAGATTTTCCTTTCAATGAATTTGCTAATCCAGAAACCTTTACGCTTGTTGAAGGACAAGAAGTTGTCGTTCCTGATGGTATTAAGCCTGACGTCTCAAGTACTCAGCGTACAGTTATTAAGCAGCAGCTTCAGAAATCATATCTTGCTGTTGGTAGTGCACCAGCTATCTCAGCAGGCTCATTCTTCTTCCCGGTTCCAGGCAACACTGGCATCTCCCAGTATGCTTCTTGGTACCATATGGCCTTAGATATCACAGCTCCTATTGGAACACCTGTCTATGCAGCGCATACAGGAACTGTGACTCGAGTTAGTGTTGGTAGTTGGGATAGTGGCTATGGCACTAACGTTACCATTAGTGACGGTCAAGGCACAGAAACTCACTATGCTCATTTGAGTCAGATCAATGTCTCGGTAGGACAGGCTGTTTCAGGTGGAAGGTCCGTCCTTGGCTTAAGTGGAAATACTGGTAATTCAACTGGTCCTCACACTCATTTTGAAGTTAGTAAGAATGGTTCATTAGTTAATCCTCTTCCATACGTACAGTGAGAACAAACTTCTTTACTATTGTTGCCCTTCTTATAAGTGGGATTGCTATCGGTATAGTAGTAGACCGCACTTTTTTTGCAGCCACACCTAACGATTCTTCATTACGTGCGCATCAAGTCAGACAAGGTGGTTATTCCTTAATTAATCCACTTCTGGAATGTGAAATAGGAGGAGAGAGGTTAAGCAAACAATTCGTCTCATTCCGTTATGAAATTGAAGCTGAAGTAAATAAGCTAAAAAATAATGGTCAGGTCGAAGATATGTCAGTTTACTTTCGTGATTTAAATAATGGTTTGGGTATTGGTGTGAATGAAAAAGTAGGTTTTACACCCGCAAGTCTCCTTAAGTTACCGGTCATGATCGCGTATCTTAAGCAATCTGAGATCGACCCACAGATACTAAAGAAAACATATACCTACACTGACCCTGTAGACAGAAATAGTGAAGAAAATATAAAGCCACAAGAACCTGTTATGAAAGGCAAAACATACACTGTTGATGATCTTCTTAAGAATATGATTGTTTTTTCTGATAACAATGCAATGGCTCTCCTTGTTGAGAATCTTCCTCTTCAAACTCAAGATAGAGCCTATACAGATTTGGGAATCACCATTCCAGGAGTACGAGGAACTGAGGATTATATGTCAGTGATCGACTATGCTTCTTTCTTTAGAATTCTTTATAACGCATCTTATCTCTCAAAGGATAATTCCCAAAAAGCATTGTCACTTTTAACAAAAGTTGATTTTTCTGATGGAATTAGGGCAGGTATCCCAAAAGAGGTAGTCGTTGCTAATAAGTTCGGCGAAAGACAATTGGGTCAAACTCAGCAACTGCATGATTGTGGCATAGTGTATTTTAATGATCATCCGTATCTCTTGTGTGTTATGTCACGTGGAAATGACTTTACAAAGCTTACCTCAAGCATTAAAGATATTTCCCATCTGGTCTATAGTGAGGTTGATAAGCAAGAAAAATTATAAAATTGGGCCAGTGGCGCAATGGTAGCGTACTTCCATGGCATGGAAGGGGTTGAGAGTTCGAATCTCTTCTGGTCCACTTGATTTTGGTTAAAAAGCAGCGATGTGATATAATGCAAGCAGTTCTCAATAAGAGGACATGGTCTTCTAGGTAACTCAGGAATCTTTATAGAAATCCGCAGTTGTCACTTAGGAACCCTAATAAAAGTGAAGGAGGTGAATCCTAAGTGAATTTTCAAGATAAAACATTAAATTGTCGCGATTGTGGTCAAGAATTTGTCTGGACCGCATCAGAACAAGAGTTCTACGCATCAAAAGGCTTTGATAACGCACCAACTCGCTGTCCAGCATGTCGTGCTAAGCACAAAGCTGCTCGTATGGGCGGCGGTGGCGGCGGTGGCGGTGGAAATTTCCGAGGCGGCGGTGACCGCGGTCCTCGTCAAATGTTCACAGTTACTTGTGCAGAGTGTGGTAAAGAAACAACTGTTCCTTTCCAACCTAAAGGTGATCGTCCAGTCTATTGCCGTGAATGTTTCGACAAACGTCGAGAAGAAGGGCAAGCTGCGTAAGCTTTATAAAAACCAGACCTATCTTAGTCAGTAATGATTTTGACCACGTCTGGTTTTTTAGTGGGAAAGATACAAGTAATGAGTTATGAGCAGTTAGTAATTACCTGTCCCTCTACAGATTTGGAGTAGGGGTAGCCGCTTTTGTAGGAGTAGGTGTTGGTGTTACATTTGTTTTAGGTGGAGGAGGTAGCTCCGCCTTTTGCTTTTGCTCAGGAAGTTGTGTATTTGGTTCATTAACATTTAAGTCAGAGCTAGTTGGAGCGTTGGCTTGAGCCTGTTGATCGTTATTCTGGCCTTCGATTTTCTTCTTTAGGGCATCAATTTCAGCTTTTACTTTATCATTACTAGCCTTATCACTGGTAGTGAGGGATAAGACAACTTGATATGCCTGGAGTGCGTTCTGAAGACTCGTTGCATCGCCTTTACTCTCATATGCGTGGCCTAAGTTATAGAAAGCATTCGCATAATCAGGTTTAAGATTGGCTGCTAATTGGAATTGTCTGATTGCCTCATCCCATACACCAAGCTGATAATAAATACCTCCAAGAGAAATGTATTGCTGAGGATTATTAGGATCAAGTGCGATAGCTTGCTGATTGGTAAGGACTGCAAATTGATCCGCATCTTGGCCAAAGCCGATAAGTGAACGATACGTTCCGGAAAGTGCATTCCAGTCGAGAGCTGATTGAGGTGCGACAGAGACAGAATTACGTCCATAATTAATAGCTTGCTGAATTAGACCGACAATCTGTTGCTGAACTTCAGCAGATGGAGAAGAATTTTGAGGTTGGTTAGACGCAATCGCATTAGCAATAGTTAAATTAGTCTGTGAGAATGTACGATGGTAGACATCTCGATAAGGGAATTGTGCAATGGCTTGAGACTGAAGGTTATATGTCTGTTGAACGTTATTCTGAGACGCTGCTACCAGAGACTTAGCAAATGTCATATCAGAGAGAACAAATTTGCCTGATAGAAAAGTCACATAGCCGATAACAACGAGGATAAAGAGGACAAAAGCAAATGGTAAGATCTTTCCATAGCGAGTATTAACAGGGTCGTGAGGTTGGCGTTCGCCTTCAGGTTGAGCGAGGATTAAACCATGCTTAAGAGTAACTAAGTAAAATTCCAAATCAGCATAACGTGAAGCTGCATGTTGGGAACGAAGAATCGCGAAGAAGCCAAGTGTGATAAAGAGAGTAAGTTGTAAGATAAAAGACATTGGGAGGAGGAAAGCAGCAACGAGTGCAATAACGATTGGCAAAAAGAACGTTCTTTCCTTTACAACTCTATAGACAATAAAGAGAAAGCTTACGAGTCCTAAAAATCCAGTGGTAGCAAGTAACTCTAATACATAACTACTTGATCTAAAGAATGTGAATGACCACAAGGAAGCGTTAGTGTTATAAGTAGCTTGTTTGAAGCGAGTAAAATCGTTCATGTATGTTCCAAACCCACTCCCAAATAAGAATCCTTGTAAGATTCGTCCGGTATCTTGTGAGATCGCAGCTAGTCCTGTTTGGAATCCTGTTACAAAAGGAAGTATAAGTGGCTTTTGAGATGTTGCAAGCATATAGACAGTGAGCAAAAGTCCGACGGTAAGGACCGCAAAAATAACAGTTGAGATAATGCTTAATGGAGTAATTGCGGATGCCTTGCGGCTGCCCAATACTTCCTGATTTGATTGTTTACTAAAGAGAGGGCTAATGATAGGCCATGCCATATAGCCAGCTAGTGGGACGACAATTGCTAAAAAGATCGCCTGATCTAAAAGTGAACCCAGTGATGAGAATGCTTGAGTATGAGAATAAGCAAAAGGAAGGACATAGACCTTAAAGAAAGAAAGGATAGAGAGCACTGTTGCAATCGTCGCTCCGATAAGAAGGCTTGTCGTACCGAATAATATAGCTTTTTGGCCTCGAATAGTGTTGGTTAAGACGAAGAAGAAAAGAAGGGTGAAAAGAAGGGGAACGAAATTCATCAATGCATCATAACGATTAACCGCAAACATGGCTGATACAAAGACAACGATACCAAAGATAAGAATAGGAAGATCAAAAGGCGTGATACGCAGCCTGATCCTGCCTTCCACAATCATCCTAATACTTAATACTATTATAGAGAGCACAACTGCTACGCCTAGAATAATCTGCTTAGGAAGAGTAAAGGCATCCGTAAACATGGTAGTAAAAAGGAGAGGAATTGCGAGGAGCGTAACCCCCACTAAAAATAGTGAAACATTTTCTAAATAGGATAACAGCTCTTTTTTAGTTGTAGTGTTCATGGCAGTATAGTAATGAATCCTTTACCAGACTATCAGATGAGAAAGGAGGGTGTCAATGACAGAAGTGAGGGGTGAAACCCGTATTTTAAAATTACATTTATAATGTATTAATTTAATCAAAATAAGGCTAATAAAAAGCAGTTTTCGGGGTGAAACCTCCTAAATTTCTTGACAAGCGACCTGGCCCTTTGTAGCATGGTAGTATGCCGTCCAAATACTTAGTGAGAGACTTTAAAAAAGATGGGGTCTACCATATCTTTAACCAAGGAGTTGATAAAAGAAAGATTTTTTTAAGTGATGAGGATTACCAACTTTTTCTCTACTACTTATATATCTACTTAACTCCATTAGATAAAGTGCTCAGGCGCTATCACGCTTTACCGATTAGACTTTTTAATAAAAATATGGCTAAAAAAGTTGAATTACTCTCATATGTTCTGATGCCTGATCACTATCACTTAATCTTAAAACAAAACGATAGTGATGGAATCTCGCAATTTATGAAGCAGTTATCCAACGCCTATACCCAGCACTTCAATCAAAAATATAAAAGAAGAGGGAGTCTCTTCGAAGGGCCATTTAAATCCGTTGTTCTTAAAAGTAATGATAATCTGATGCAACTGTCTCGCTTTGTCCATCTGCATCCGTTTATGGAGAATATTGTCACAGAGCCTGAATATTTGTGGTCAAGTTACAATGAATACGCAAATCCGGAGGAACATAAACTTTGTAATACGCGAAAGATCCTTGCCCTTTTTCCATCAGTTTATGCCTATAAAAGATATGTCTATGATAAAAAGGAGTACAGCAAGAAGATGCATGAAATTAAGTCATTACTTATAGAGTAGAGGAGAATTACTTTCTTTCCTGCATTGGACGCATACCTTCACCAATTGGAGCAAATCCCAGTACTTCGCGAGTGAGTTCAGCAACTTCATTAATACTTCCTACTGCTGGGATTGTGATCAGACGACCTTCTTGATTGAGTCGGTCAAGCATCGGTTGGGTAAGTTGATCATATGTTTGAAGTCTATTTTCTACAACTTCTGGATTATCATCGGCACGTGGCTCTAGACCGTCTGCTAAAAATTGTGTCCTGCGAATATTAGCTCGTTCACGTGAAATTTCAGGATCAATTGCATAGTCAAGAAATTTGGGAGTCTCTAAAGAGACTCCTTCTTCTTTGATATCGTTTAAGTAACTGTCAAGTGAAGTTAGTTGTTCATCAGTTCGGGGAAAGCCTGTGAATATAAAAGTATTTTTTCCTTCCTGCAGCTGTTCTGCAATCGATCGATCGACTAATTTAAAGACAACTTCTTGGGGGAGATAGGCTCCTTTGTCCGATGCCTCGATGTATGGTGCGACTACGTCATGCATAGGATGTTCGGGATTTCTCGCATTGCGATACATTTCACCTGTTGAGAGCCGAACTGCACTTTCATTATCCTCAACTAAGAGATTAGCCTGGGTATCTTTGCCACTTGAACCCCTGCCGTTGATAAAAATGAAGTTCAGTGGGCGTTGTCCATTTAGTCCTATATTCATTAGCAGCAATTATAATGCTTTTGATGGCAGAGTCAAGCAGGGTTGGAATATCTTATGTGTTTTAAGGAGTTCCTTGTAGAGGACCGTATCGGACAGATGAGTTTTGATTCATAAGATTGCGTACTTGCGTTGGGGTAAGTGCATAGTTAAAGATCTGGACATCGTCCATTTGTCCGGATAGGGTATTACTACCAGTAGTACCAGCATCAGAGGTTCCGAGATTAAAATTAATTGAATTATTATAAATACTGTTAGGAAGTCCAGTACATGATTTGACTAGTTTTCCATTATTATAGAGTTGTATTTCTCCTGTACTTGCGTTATAAACGGCCGCCACAAATTGCCACGTGCCATCATTAATTCCAGGATTGATCGTACAAGAAGCGTCAGCTGTTCCATCCGAACTGATGTGGAGCTCCAGATCTCCATTGTTTGTTAGAAAGCGATAGCCTCGGTTTCCTGGTGTGTTATACCATTTGCCTATAAATCCTCCTAAGCCTGAATCAGTTGTTTTGACCCAAGCTGAAAGAGTCATACTTGAGGTAATTTGGAGGATAGAAGGCTGTCCCATATTTACATAGTCATCAGTACCATCAAAGTTAAGGGAACTGTTGAATTTTCCTATAGCTCCATTACCCCAAGCAGTGCTTGCTGTTGCACATGTTCCAACAGATGTTTGGGTTCCGCTTCCACCAACTGTGATCGTGCCATCAGCTCGATTTCCTGATGCATCGTGAAGAGTTGATCCCTGACATTCATCCGTCTTCCATCGCGCCACTGGTGCTCCGCGGTTGAAATCATAGGCAATTTGGGCAGGAGTTCTGACATAGTCATAGACTTTTACCTGGTCAATTTTTCCATTAAAGAAATATCCACTTCCGCTATGTCTTCCGATATCAATTACGCCGGTTCCATTAGGGAGGGCGGTAACTGTCCCGGTAGCGCATTGTTTACCATCTATATAAAGAGTGGCTGTAGTTCCTGTTTGTGTACCGACGACAAAGTGCCATTGATTATTAGCAGGTGCGGTACAGGAAATTGAGGTTGTCGAACCTCCACGCCATTTAAGTGCAGACTCAAAAAATAATTCCCATTCTGCGTTGACTGGTGCTTTCTGGACAACAAACATATTTCCGGCAAAGTTGGAGGAATATACCCACGCTTGTGCAGTTACTGAAGCAGCAGGAATTGTTGCTGCCGAAACATAGTTATTTGACCCATTAAATTTTCCTGCTTTTCCTACTTTTCCTTGTGTCCATTGACTACCAAGTGTCCCTTGCCAAGTTCCAGTTTTGCCATTGCTAGAAGTATCATTGACTGTGCTGCCGGTGCCTTCCTCAAAATTCCATTCACCTACTGGTGCGGCACATGACGATGAATCACCAGGAACACAGTAGGCAGCTCCGGCGGAGGTACTTGCAGTCCCATCATTTGAGGTTCCAAGTGAACCGAGGACTAGAGATGAACCGCGATTCATATCTAGCTTTACTTGGTCAGCAGTTAACGCTGAACTATAAAATTTGAATTCATCAAATAGACTGTTACTCTTTACTGTTCCTCCGACTCCTCCGTTTAATACCAACGATATACCAGAGGGGACAACAAATGTACCTGTTGCGCTATTTTCTAATTTACCATCTATATACATACTTCCTGCACTGCCGTCATATGAAATTGCAATGTAATGCCATTTACCATCAGTGATAGAGCTGTTTGATACTAGACTCAAGGTACCACCGGATTGTGTAGACCAGAAACTAACCTTTCCATTTGTATTAGTGGTTACACCAAGACCCATTCGAAAACCTTTTGTTAAGTAGGTTTCTCTTCCCATGATAATATTTCCGTAAGCGCCGTTTGAATTTTGTACACCGGGTTTTATCCAAAATGAATAGGTGAATTGAGATGCATCGAGTGCGCTATTTGCGCCAAAACTTATAGAGCCTCCATTGTTACAATCAAGTCCACGCGCATACTTGGCATCATTTGTCCACCTACAGCTACTAACTGTACCCTTTACAGTACTTCCCGCGTTTCCACTATTATTTATAGTAGTTCCATATCCCTCATCCATTTTCCAATATCCTACCTGAGATCCAATGGGGGAGCCTCCAAGCGGATGGCCTGCATTCATATCTTCTGTTATTTGGCCCCCTGTACGAGAGTAGTTATAGAGTTTAAATTCATCTAAGCTGATTCCAGCAGAATTGTAACTTATACTTTTTCCTAGATACATTGTGGGAGTAGTAGAGGTAGTCATAGGGTCACTAACAGTGGTTGTAGCGACCTTAATACCATTTACGTAAGCAGTAAGAGTAGTGCCATTTTTGGTTTGGGAGTAGTAATACCATTTACCTGTCTGCCAATAGGTACTAGTACCTGTAGGTCCAATGCAACTAAATCCAAGATTTCCTGGATCTGCTACAGAATGAAAACAGTTTAGATTGGAATATCTCCACAGTCCAGGTTGTCTATCCGAAGCACCATATAATGAAAAGATCTGACGGAATGATCCATCAAACCCAGTATCATAACGGAACCAGAACCCGTAGGTATAATTGTTCATTTTATAAAGAGCGTTACTTAATGAAGCTCCATCAAGCGAACCATCAGCAAATTTAATCGCCCTTCCATATTTACCGGGTACAAAAGTAGGAGAGCCACTTGTCGTCAGATTTAGTCCGTGTGAAGATTTATCTGCAATACTTGTCGTTCCGGAAGCATCTTCAAAAGGATAATATGCCACAGGTCCAGGAGCTGAGTGATAGAGATTAGAAACTTCCGCTGGAGTAAGAGCACGATTATACATACGTGCTTCGTCAAGATTTCCATTGTATTTTGCTAAGTTATTTACAAATGCTAAATACTGCGCGCCTCCTGCGGTTGCACTCTGAGTTTTCTTATCCCATGTAACAGTAGATGTCAAAGATCCATTTACATAGAAATTGCCCACACCTGCAGTATCATCAATTGTTAATACAATATGAGACCAATCTGATGTGCCATTTCCGGTTCCTGTTAATTCTTTATAATTGGGAGAACCAGCGTTTAGTAAAATTAATGCATGGAAATTCGTCGATCCAACTCCATTCCCATAATCAATGCGGGTTCCACCATTTTCTCCAAACAGACCGTCTCTACCTGCCGCAGAAGCTCCAGCATTTGGTTTGGCCCAAATTGAATAAGACCTAGATTTGTTAGTAGTTGGTGTACCGAGGCTAATATATTCATCTACTCCGGCAAAATATCCAGCGTTACCAAACTTTGCAGACGTACTTGCATCTGCGCCATTGACGGATGTTCCATTATTGTTAGTTCCACTACTATCTCCGACTTCACCGGTCGTGCCGTTCCAGGATACTTCATCCATTTTCCAATAACCAACCAAACCTTGATTAAGTGCAGTTTTATCATCAGTTCCTGCACTTACAGAAATTCCTTTAACGGCAGCGACACCGGCATTTCCTGCAGAATAGAGAGCATTTATTTCACTTTGCGTTTTGGTAGTAGGAAAGAGCATGACTTCATCTAAGTAACCTTGAAAGTAGCCTGCATATTCATAACCAAATTTAAATGATCGGGTGCTAGGTACAGGGTCATAAGTACTGGAGTATGTCCCAGTTGTTCTGAGTTTTCCATTCAAATAAATTTTGACTGTTCGTGTAGCCGTATCACGAGTATAGACAACATGAGTCCAATCACTTTGAGAGATAACAGGAGAGTTGAAGGTTGTATAAGGGGATGCATCATTGCCAGCAGATCCATGATACATGCTCAATGACCCGCTTGTTTCCAGCGTTAAATCATATTCTCCACCATACGCCTTACCCAAGGGGTTTTGCCTTCCTTTAGCAATATTGGTAGGTTTGATCCAGAACGACACAGTAAGATTCCCTGAGATACTGGCACGGGGGGAGATATTGCCAAAGTCCACTGAGTCATTTGAGCCATCGAAATACAGACATTTTCCTACTTTGCATCTACTGTCAGGCTGCCAGGTAGCACCAGATATTGTTCCATTACTTCCATTTGTTGTCTTATCATGAACGATTGTTCCGGATCCTTCATCCATACTCCAATAGCCGACAGGTCCGGGGGAATACTCTTCACTTGTTGGTGAGGATATGGTGAGATAGGCAGGAACTGGGGGATTAGTTCCACGTATACCTCCATACCAAGGACCAAGCGCTGTCGAGTTGTTTCCACAGGCTATACTTTGTGTCCATGAACCAAGCGCTGTATTAACATTATAGGTAGTACCGTATTTATAAAAATAGTGAGAACCACAGCCACCTCTCAGGTGATAATAGATAGTTGAATTATGGTGATCAAAACCGACTGAGGTAGTGATGCCATAGTCTCCACCACCGGAATTAAGGTAATTACTATACCCGGCCACAGCAGTTGAGATGGTTGTCCCATCATCTGCTGTCAGAGTAACACTTGTATTATGAGGATGTTGGTTAGGGGTGGTCAGTTTGTTATCGAAAAAAGGCACACTTACCTTTAACCATTTACCATTATTTCTTTTGATGAGTGATTCAGCAGAAAGAGTAGCAATGTCCTGTTTTTTTAGTAATGAGATGTTAGATGACTCATCGTTAAATGGATCACCGCTGACTTCAGTATCGGAGGTAAGTCCTTGTTGATTGGTAGTTCCATTGGAGGAATTAACGATGGTCCAACCGCCATTATCTGTTGTCATGTCACAAGTAGCAGAAAAGCTATCAGTAGGGGAACCGGCATTAGGATCAATAGTATATGTTCCATTGCCGGTACTATCTCCATGATCCAGAATCGTTTTACAGGAAATGCCCGGGTACTGCGAGGTACCTGTTTTGATATCAGTAGAGGTAGATGCAGCCTTGTTGCCGTAATAGATATAGAAGTTGGAGTTCCCGACAGGGACATTGAGAGCCCAAACATAAACAACTGTTGTGGATGTGTTACAAAGATGAACCCATTGCTTAAGCACTTTACCGGTACTTGATGTTACACGAATGTCACGACAATCTGACCGCATCTTTCCGGTGGAGATAAGACTAGCTGTATCGATAACAATTGGTATTTGGGTACTTTGAAGTGCAGTTCCGTCATTTGTTACAGGTACTGTTTGCCGATACAACCACGAAGTATCAAACCAGGCAGCTTTTGTTTGTTCAGGATTGAGAAGGGATGTTGCAATCCATGTGCCAAAAACAATAAGTACTGCACCGAGCACGACGTTAGCGAAAAGTCGTTGTGTAGGATTTAGTCTCCTCATCAGACGGTGAGGTAGAAGTTTGAAAGGAAGCGTCAGTATAAAGTGAATCAGTATCAAGGGAAGTCTAACAACCTGAGAAAGCTTATTTGTATGAGAATTAGAATGGTATTTAGTGTATGTCTTCATAATTAATTAATAATCCACCAGTTCACCTTAACATCTTTGGTCTGGAGGATCGGGATGCGGACGGTGAATGATCCTTTAACATTATTTTCCTTATCTTCAGCTGTCTGGCGTGCGATAAATGGAGTAATTCCATTAGTATCTGTCAGTGGCGTGATATAGACAAGAGATTTATCTGTTACATACGGACTAAGGATAGTTCTTTCATATTGGCCTGCTTTAATAGTAGCAGTCCCTGCACTAGCCGTAGCAATAGTTTGTGTGATTGATGTATCGGCACTGACTCCACGAGCTACCTGGAATTGACTTGCGAGAGCTGCACCACTGGCTATGATATCGCCGACATCAGTGATCTTAAGAACAGCACTTCCCGAACCATTTTTAACAGTAATGCCTGGGCGATCGACAGCTAGATGAGTAGTGTCACTTGCGTCTCCAGGAAGCTGGATGATCAGATCACTATTTGGAATAGGGGAGATGATATTAGCCGCGAGTCTTCCGCCAATGGTGACATCACTAGCAAAGACAGCCTTACCTGCGACAGTCAAATTACCATCGGTATCAATTGCGACTAAGCCTCCTTCAAAGGAGACATTACCTTGGCGAAGAGGTTGGATATTGAAGGTACTTCCAAGGACATTAATACTATTTTCCGCAAGGATTAGGGACCCATCAACTGAGAGTTGGCCTGTAACTGATGTATCTGAAAGGGAAGTCGTACCAAAGACCATTAAGCCT
>Ga0154020_10007644_pt1 | contig 12602 bp, 14 predicted proteins | sample Klosneuvirus_201_FD_109709 | JGI IMG/M metagenome (GOLD analysis project Ga0154020, IMG submission 109709) | Active sludge microbial communities from wastewater, Klosterneuburg, Austria - Klosneuvirus_20160825_MG | ecosystem: Engineered > WWTP > Aerobic digester > Activated sludge | place... | reverse complement strand
TTTGATACTACAATAAAAATGCGCCGTAGAATTAACCGCGTATGGAAATTAACATCAATAGAAAATACTTCAGAACTTAAAAGTCAAATTTATAAACCAAAACAAAAAACAATTATGAACAATTTATTAAAAGGAGTTTCGTTAACCGAAGCAAAAGTAGAAGCAGCAAAAGTATCACGTGTCAAAGGTTATGTTTCAATTATGGAACATGATGGTGATTTTGATCTTGAGTTGGGCCGCAATGCAGACGCGTATCTATTATTTAATAATGGTACGAAAGTTGTGGACGAACCAACAACTACAAAAATTATTGCAAAAGCAAAAAAGGCTGAAGATTTTGAAAGTTCCAGAAATGCTAAAGTGGTAAAACAAGTTAAGAAAAAATCAATTGTTGCAATCATTGATGATCCTGAAAATGATGGTCCAGAAGATGATGCACCAATAGAAATTCCAGAATTAGAACCCGAAATGAAAACTAAAAAAATTAAAAAACAATCAAAAACTGAAATCATGAAAAAACCAGAAGCAAAATCAACATCCAAAAAAATTGTTGCAAAAGCAACGATGAAACCAGCGACGAAAACCGCAACAAAATCAACCGCGAAATCAACGAACAAACCGGTATCAAAGAAAAAGAAACCAATCAAATGGATTATTGACATGGTAAAAGAAAAAGCAACCACGTTGGATGCTATTTACCAAAAATTTATAAAAATGGAATATGAACCTAAAACAGCAACGCGTCAACTATCAATAGTTCGTGCTCACGATGAGTTCATTGTCAAAGGTGATGTTGTTAAATGGAAAAAATAAAATAATGGTTTAACATTTACCAAGAGCCTAAAATGCCAAATGCGTTTTAGGCTCTTTTAATTCACTACAAAATGAAATTAACTAAACATCAACAAAAAATTTTCGATCATATTGAAACGTCCAATGAAAATTTTTTGATACTCGGAAAACCTGGCGTTGGCAAATCGGTTTTAATAAATGCGTTGGTTGAAACTGGAGAAAAATATTATACGGTTTCGGCACCAACGGGCTTGGCGGCTATTAACATTGGCGGAAAAACATTACATTCGATATTCAAAATTCCAATCATTGAAAATGGAATAATACCTGAAACAATGTCAATACCGGAAAAAAAACATTTAATGCATTTATCAACCGTCAAATCTTTGATCATTGACGAAATAAGTATGGTGCGTGCTGATGTTTTGGATTATATAGATCGCGTATTGCGTTATTTTCGTGGCAATGATGAACGCGATCATCCAGAACCGTTTGGTGGCGTTCAAATAATAATGGTAGGCGATTTTTGCCAACTTGCACCCGTTGTTAATGCGATTGCGCGGAATGAATTAAAACAAGCGGAATACAAATCAGAGTTTGCATTTGATGCCAAGTCATTTGATTTATCCGCGTTAAACATTTACGAACTCGTGGAAGTGTTGCGTCAAAAGGATGACTTGCATTTTATGTCAATTTTGAACGATATCCGCTTTGGAAACGCGTCTACCTCAATAATTAATGATTTTAACGCGTTAATAGGCGCACCAAGACCATTAGCATTGACACTAACCGCAACCAATAAAGAAAGTGATATAATCAATCGAAATGAAATGGATCGTTTAACTGGCGCGCCCCTTGTGTATTCTGCACTGGTCGAAGGTGATTGGCCAGAAACGTTGTATCCATTGCCGGCATATATTACATTAAAACAAGGTGCTCAATGCATGGTAAGAAAAAATAATGCAGATCGAGATCCAAATAATGAGGAACCGCAAATCACAACCTTAGTTAATGGTGATATTTTAAAACTTGCTGATTTGAATAAAAATTTTGTACGAAGCGAAAACGGAAAACGAGTTTACATTCAAACGTTTCAACGTTCGCGCAAAGTACAAAATCCAGAAACTTTGAAATGGAAATTAGAAGTTTATGCATCGTTTACACAATTGCCACTTACACCAGCATGGGCCATATCAATGCACAAATCTCAAGGCCAATCTTACGACTACGTGAACATTGATCCAGCTAAAATTTTTACCGCTGGTCAATTATACGTTGCGCTAAGTCGAGCACGTTCAATGAACGGCATCACATTACTATCTCCAATTACAAAATCTAAATTTAGTGTTAATAAACATGTTCAAAACTTTTATGAATCCATCGGATAACACTTATTCATTTTTATTGGCAACGTTTAACAATTCAAAAAAGTTAATCAAGGTGAACGCATTGAATTTAAAATTAGCAATTAAAAAAGCGTGTTTCAGATATCCCGGAAAATTTGTTAATTATTCCAATGCGTTAAAAATAGAACGTTATGAACTTGCAAAATCATTTCAAAACAAAGTTAAAACAGTTTACAAATCTATGAAAATGTTTAGTTCAATTCCGGAAAATAATTTATTAATTGAATCGATTAATGATTTAATTGATGATTACAAATACATTTTAATTCTTGTAATAGATGGTCGCGCGTATTGGTTAAAAGAACACCATAAATTTTTAAATCCAACCGATGAAGCTAAACGAATTAATTTAGGACTTGTTCAACGTACTGAAAATGGTACTTATTATTTTTATGAACGCATGACAATAATTCCTGTCGAACGTGAACCGACAATTGTTATCAAGAAAAAATTAAAGAAAAAACCGATTAAACGAAAATAATATGTATCAATCAGTAAAAGAATTTCCGGAAAATACCGTTCAATTAATGCGCGTGGGAAATTCATCCATTGACTTATTATGCTACATCGAATCAATTTTAATTCGAAATGATATTGAATTTGGTTTAAAATTGCGCGATGATAAACAAGAAGCATTTATTTGGGTTTATAAACGCGATCAAAAATTTGCCAAAGCGTTGATTCAAAAAATTATGCATCGTATTAATTATAGTGAACTGCACGAAATGACTAGAATAATATATAGTTTTGATAATTAAATAAATGGAAAAATAAATAGTTGCGGATATAAATTTTGGTTTTATATTCGTAACAAATGAAATTAACGTTAAAAGAAATTCAAACCGCGATCAAGGAGAACGGTAAGAACGTAAAAGCCAACACGAAAACACTGGCACAAGCTCAGAAGGCACTTGACAAATCAAACGCCATCCAAGAAAAATTATCAGCAAAACTTGCAAAAATAGCTGAATAACAAATTACATTTAACAAAATACAAAATGACAAAGAACAATTTTATTCCGGCAGATTACACACCTCCATCTGCATCAAACAATTACATGAAATTTGCCGCGGGAGACAATAAATTCCGCGCATTATCATCTCCAATAATGGGATGGCTTGAATGGCAAGATAAAAAACCTATTCGCACGGAAGAAAAACCGACCGAATTTTTTGATGCTGAAAATCCACCAAAACATTTTTGGGCGTTAAAAGTTTTTGATTATGCCGATGATTCAGTAAAGATTTTGGAAATAACTCAAGCGTCCGTAATCAAAGCAATAGTTGCTTTAAATTCGGATAAAGATTGGGGTGCTCCAACTGATTACGACATTAAAGTGGTAAAAACAGGCACATCGTTAAAAACAAAATACGCTGTGACTCCATTACCTAAAAAACCAATTGCAAAACATATTCTTGCGGCAAGCAATGAACGTGAATGTGATTTGGAATTAATGTTCCGAGGTAAAGATCCGTTTGTTTCTGAACAAGAAGCGGCGCCTGAACCAAAGAAAAAAGGAAAACGCGTTCCATTTTAATATTTTTTAAACTTAATTTTTTGAAAGGCTCCGGATTCGTTCGGGGCCTTTTTCTACTTTAAACGTTACTCATCATGGCAAAAAATCTTGAATTTGCACTTGACATCGAAACAACTGGCTTATCACCATGGCATGGAAAAGTATTATTAATAACAATAAGAAATCCAGACGGTAAGTTAACGCAATTACGCGGCAGTGAAATCCAAAAAATAAAAGCATTAAAACCATTCCTTGAAGATCCAAACCACACGTTTATAATTCACAATTCAACTTTTGATTGCACTTGGATTGCCGTTCATTACGGCATATTTATAGCAAAAATTTTTGATACAAAATTGATTGCACAAATAATCCAAGGCGAAGGTGAATTTTCATCATCATCATTGAAAACTGTTTTGGCAAAATACAAACTTGCTGATTTAGATAAAACGGCACAAAAATCTTTTATCGGTATGAAAACCGAAAACTTTAGTGTGGAACAATTAATATACGCTGCTTTAGATGTTGAACATTTGCACGCATTAAAAAAATTGCAATTAGCTGATGCTGATAAAATGAATCTTTTAACGTTATGCGAACTCGAAAATAAAACCGCTGTAGTTACTTATAACATGCGCGTTAATGGAATGAAATTTGATCGCAAACGATGGTTAGAAATAGCAACTAATTATCAAAAACGTTTTAACGACATTAAAGCAAAATTAGATAAACATTTTGGCGAAATCGTTACCAAAAAAACCAAATCACAAACTGTTTTGTTTGATTCCATGCATGTAGAAAAACGTGATCCAATAAATTGGACATCACCAGCTCAAGTCAAAAAAATATTTCCTATAATAAAATCGTTTGATGATCTTCCTTATTTACGCGGTAAAGATCAATGGTTAGATTTGTGGTTGGATTTGTGGAACATTAAAATGTATGTAACGACTTATTCTGAATCATGGTTGGAAACTGAATATGGTTCAACAATTGCCGCGGACGGCCGCGTTCATACTGAATTGAGCCAAATTGTTTCTACAGGTCGTTATGCTAGCTCAATGCCTAACATGCAAAACATTCCTAAATCTACCGAACATCGAAGCGCATTTATTGCTGAAACCGGAAACGTTTTGGTCTCAGGTGACTTTAGTGGTCAGGAACTTGGCATAATGGCATACGCTAGTAACGAAGTTACTTGGCTTGATGCAATAAAATCTGGAAAAGATGTTCATTCAATCATGGCTACCAAATTTTTCCCTGATGAATGGCGTAAAGGAACCGAAAAAAATTGCACGTATCCAAAACGTTGTAAATGTGTTGCGCATAATAAAATAAGAACCAAAGCAAAAGAATTTAATTTTGGTCTGCCATACGGTAAATCCGCCAAGTCATTAGCATTATCATTGAGCATGGATCGAAATGATGCTCAAGATATCATTGATCAATACAATGATGAAGCACCAGCATTAATCGAATGGTTACAAATTAATGGCGCGTATGCAATACGACATCACGTAGCGTACACATTGCCACCATTTAATCGTTATAGAAATTTAAAAAATTCAAAAGAAGATTGGCACAGACGAAATCAAGGTTATAATACACCGGTGCAAGGTACTGGTGGAGATATGTTAAAACTTGCGCTTGTATATGCGTTTGAAGCCGCTAAACAGTTTAAAACAGTAAAAATTTTGCTATGCGTTCATGATGAAATCATCACCGAATGTTCTACTAAAGAAAGCAAAAAATGGTCCATGGAGTTAAAACATCAAATGGAACGAGCGGCTGAATTAATATTGGATAAAAATATAGTAATAGTTGAACCTAAAATTTCCACATCATGGGGGTAGATAAAAACATTCTCGCGTTGTATGATAAACAACGTATTCCGATTATTGAATACATACGGAAACGCGGCTATGTTAGTTTTTCATCATTGAAAAATTTACGCGACGGCACTATGAAAACTTACACGGCTAATATTAATTTTGATATCGGCACGGAAGTTCATTCACGTTGGATGGAAAAAAAGAAAACTAAAACTAGATGGAATGATGATCATGAAAAAAACATTAATGCCATGGTCAATGCATTAAACGAAGACAAAATTTCTAGCGGACTTTTAAAAGGTGCCGCAGTTGAAGTTGAATTTGATAAAATTATAAATGGTGTTCGTGTTTTCGGTTACATTGATATTTTACCTAAAATCAAATTAATTGGTGACTTAAAAACAACTGCGTTAATTTCCGGAGATGCATTTATAAAACAAATGGATTTTCTCCAAGCGGCTTTATATTTAAAAGCAATGAATCGCGAAGACTTTTATTATATAGGCATTTCAAAAATAACGCATGCGGTTTTTCCATATCGCGTTTCAAAATATCCAGATCGAATGATGGCGGCAAATAAAGAACTAATAACCCTTTTAAATTATGTCAAAGAAAAAATCTAATCCCGTAAAGAAAACCGAAAAAACAACGCCTGTTAAAAATGATGTCGTTTCAATTTCGGCCGCGTTGGCAATTACAATGCACTCAGCACAACGTTATGATAAACAATTAACGATTGTTACCGCTGATGATTATGAGCGCGCGCGTGAGCATTACAAATTGATTCGTGCTATGGATAGGGAAGTTGAATTAAAACAACGTGCAATCCTTGACCCGTTAAAAGTTGCAATGAACGAAGTAAAAACGTTATTTTCGCCCGCCCGCACGTTACTGGCTCGCGTCAGTGACGTTTACGAGGTTGAAATGACAAAGTATGCGAATAAACAGGCGATCTTGCGCCAAAACGAATTAAAACGCATCGATTCAGACAAACGATTGACGAATATTGAAACCATACAAACGAAACGAGAACAAGTGGTTGAACGACCATCCGGAACAATGATTGTAAAAAAATTGCATATAATTGATGAGAAAAAAATTCCAAACAAATTTTGGATCATTGATGAACAAGCTTTAAAAATGGCATTGAAATCAGGAGAAAAAATTCCGGGTGCTGAATTAATCGATGAATTAACAATTGTTAACAGGTAACGAAATGAAAAAAACAAAATCGTTAATTGAACATGAAACTAAAACCGATTATTTAAATATTCCGGTTGGTGTTTACAAAAAATCTCCAAATGGAACAGGATTTATACGAGTACGATCTGAAACGTTATTAAATTTAATCAGTGAAGATACTTATGATGATGCTGTTCAAACGTTTCGTAAATCAAAAACTAAAAAAGATACAAAAGGAGATTCTGAATTAAAAAAACTTATTCCGGCTTATCAACCGTCAGGTGATTACGGCAAAGGCGTTCCACGTTCAATGAAAAATGAACTTGCAACAATTACTAATTTGGTTCAACTTGATTTTGATTCCAAAGATGCACGCGTAACCGATAAACGTATTGACGAACTATTCAACAAATATAAATGGATTGCAATTGCGCAACGTTCTTGTGGTGGACTTGGTTTTTATTTATTAGTGTTGACACCATCACACGAACATTACCAAGAATATTTTGGCGCATTGTGTGATTTTTTCCAAAACAATGAATCATTAATAGTTGACCGCGCGGTAAGTTCAATAAATGAAATTCGTTTTGTTTCGTTATCAACAGAAGCTCGTGTTAGAAAAAATGCAATCGAATGGACAATTAGAAAAAAATTCGTAGCATCAACCATGGAACGCGTTTTGATTCCATATGATGGTAAAATAATACCATTACCTGATGAATTAAACGATCCGACCGGCGCTCATTATGATGATATAATTTGCTGGGCTGGTAAACAAAATTCAAACGGCGTGCCATTAGAACGCGCATTGGAAAGTTTTGAAATGGATCGAATCAGCAAACATTCTTCTCATTATAAAAACAAACCATTAGTTGAATATGCGATTGAACGCGTTTATGAAACGTATGCAGAACAACATGGCGAAAACGTTATAACCAGCGCTGTATTGCGCGGCAAACCAGTTAATTTACCTGAAATAATTTTTAGCAATAAGGACAAATTGGACAAACAAGTGCAAATGGTTATTGATAATGTTGAAAAAACTTTTTTGTTGCGCACGCACGCGGTAAAAGAACAAACATATCGTTATAACGGCACACATTGGGAACCATTATACAATGAAGAGTTGCGTGATTTTTTAACTGATTGCGCGCTCGTGTCGCGTATGAATCAATCTGTAGCACGTTTACCTGAAACGCGTAACTTATTGGTGGAAGATTTACAAGACCGCACACAACATAGATTTAAAATTGAAGAGAACGCGTTTAATGTTAACAATGGCGTTTTAATATTCAAAGATGGCAATGTATCATTGGAACAACATTCAGACAAATATTCGTTTGAATATAAATTAGACTATGATTATTTGCCGGAAATTACGAACGGCGCCGAGTTTGATAAATTCATTGATCGCGTTTTGCCAGATAAACCAACTCAAGACATGTTATTTGATTATATCGGATCTTGTTTTATTTCAAACGATAAAATCAAAATTGAAAAAACGTTGATTTTACTTGGATCCGGCGCAAACGGCAAATCCACTTTATTAACATTGTTGGAAGCATTGTTTGGTGATGCAATTGGTAATTTTAATCTCGAAAGATTGACAGACCCGCAATACGCTGATCTCGAGCTATTCAACATCGAAAACAAAATTCTTGGCGTTTGTCATGAAGCACGCATGATAAAAGAATCCAACATTTGGAAATCAATCGTATCAAAAGAAACGCGTTTCGCCCGCCGTTTTTACAAAGATGCATATCCAACCAACAATTATGGACGTTTAATTACATGTATGAATGAAATGCCGCGCATTGATTCGGTTGCGGGCGCAATGCGGCGCGTTTTAATAATAAGCATGCACGTTCAAATTCCAGAATCGGAACAAGATCGCCAATTGAACGCAAAATTAACCGTAGATCGTTCATACATATTAAATAAAATAATTGCCGGCTATAAACGTGTATATGCCGCGCGAGAAATAATGCAATCGGCTGATTCAATTGAAACAACGCGCGTAACGATTGATGATAATGACCATTTGTTACAATTCGCAATTGAATACCGATTTTATCCAATACCATTATCGAACGACAAAAGCAATAAAAAAACAATGATTGAAAAATTCAATGATGATATAAAAGCACGTAAATGGAATGCGCACATCGAACTAAAAACAATGAGTGAATTACACAAATTATTTTTATCATTTACGCGCGATGTGCTCGGCGTTGATTATAAACTGCCACGAGCTCGATTTAAAGAACGATTGCTTGCAATTAACGCGCGAAGATTGGGTAAAGGTGATGGCACATTTTACGAACATAAATTTACAGCCATGCCAGGTTATCCAAGTGCATATTACGTACCAATTGCGTTGTTTAGTTTGGATGATGAAGCACCACCAACAAATAATAAAAACGGTGTATTAAAACCAAAAAAAGAAAAAGAAAAAGTACCATTTTAACATGATTCCACTATGATTTTAAACATGATGTCACTATGATGCCACTATCAAATTTTGATGTAAAAACTCGATTACAAAACCAGTTTATTTGATTACAAATTTCATGTCGATTACAAATTTTAAGGTGATTTTTGACGAGTTGCGATGAGTTGCGATTGCAACCTAGAGCATCACTTTAACTAAACACGACAAAATTTTTGTAATCGATGAAAATTTGTAATCGATGACCACCATTCGAGAAACGATCATGGATTACATGGATTACAAATTTAAAACCATTCTATCTTTAAAAAAAAGAAGTAGTAGTATATATATAGAAGCTAGGAGGATTTTGAAATCATTTGTAATCGATGAATCCATGTAATCGATGCGATTTGTTAAACGGAAACAAAGGCGTGATCGGAAATAAAAAATTGATTATATTTAATTAAACATTTAAAAAAATGAAAATGAAAAAGAAAAAATCAAAAGGTAAATTAATCCCAGTTTATGTTCGTGCGGAAGAACATCACAAGTTAAAAGTTATGGCTGCAGAAAAAGAAACCACAATTACCGCATTGATGAGTGATTTGTTATTAAAATCAGTTGGTAAATTAAAACAGTAGTTTATGAAAATAGAATTAAAACATAAAATTAAACGTGATCAATACACAGATTATGTGTGTGATGCGTTTGACATTCAATCACGCACGGAATCAAACGTTACAATTGAAAATAAAATAAACGTGTCTTCTTTCGATTGGCAAATTGGTGTTATATATGGTGGATCCGGTAGCGGAAAGACAACGTTGTTAAAATCGTTAGGTGAAATTAAAACGCCTAAATTTAATTTAAACAAATCGTTGATATCTAATTTTGATTTTTGTTCACCACATGAAGCGACATTGTTATTATCAGCAATGGGTTTATCTTCTGTTCCATGTTGGTTGCGACCATTTCATACATTATCAAATGGGGAACAATATCGCGCATCATTGGCGTTTCAAGTTGGCAAATCAGATGGAAAATTTCCTATATTAATTGATGAGTATACTTCGGTAGTAGATCGCAATGTTGCTAAAGCTATGTCTAATGCATTACAAAAGTATATTCGTTCAACTAATAAACGAATTGTTCTTGCATCATGTCATTTTGATATTATGGAATGGTTAAAACCAGATTGGATTTATTCTCCAGACAAGGGGCGGGTCGAAAGACCTGGTTTACTTCGGCAAGCAAGACCGAAGATTAAATTGGAAATATTTCGATGTAGATATGAAAGTTGGAAAATATTCAAGCAGCATCACTATTTGACGGAAGAATTAAATGCGGCAGCAAAATGTTTTATTTGTTTATGGGAAGATAAGCCAGTCGGTTTTATGGCAATATTACCGTTACCACACGGACATTTACAAAATGCGTTTCGTGTCACTCGTTTAGTTATATTGCCAGATTATCAAGGTTTAGGCATTGGATTTGGCATATTGGATTTTTTTGGTGCGTTGTATTTAAAAGATCAAAAAGTTTTGCACATTAAAACATCAAATCCAGCATTGTTTAAAGGTATGGAACGTAATAAAAATTGGTCGATGACTGGTCAAAACAATAATGTTGAACAAACAAAACGAACAAATGATGCATTGCGAGCGGCAGGAGTTTCAACGTTTAAGATGGCAAAAGAATCAATTACTAAATCATATCGTTACATAGGTCCAATATCTGATCAATCAACTGATGTATTGACTTTTAATTTGGATGCTTATCGAAACGTGGCACAGAATCAAATTTCTATGTTTGCGGATGCATAGTTATGCAAAAAATATATTTTTCCGGCACGTTTTTATTGTGTAAATTAATGAATTAACCGGCGGTTTCAATGGAAACTGGCGTTAAACAAGTGATTCTGAATGGCAAAAAAATCAGGGTATAAAAATAAAAATATTTCCAGCCTTGGTAAAAAAACTGAATGGAAAAAAGGACAATCCGGAAATCCTAAAGGCCGTCCACGGAAATTACCGTCACTCAATGTTGCACTTACAAAAGTGTTTGGTGTTACCGCTGATGACGATGTTTCAAAAGTTGAATTGATACTTGAAGCAATGTATAAGCAAGCGATTAAGAAAGGTAATGTACAAGCAGCAAATTTAATTCTTGATCGCATGCATGGTAAGCCGAAGCAATCTATTCAAGTGAGTGGTGCGCTTGAAGCGCGTGAAGAAGTTAGTAAGTTAATGCCGTTTGCGAAACCAAAAAAAGATTGAGTATGTGTTCAGATAATATTAGTACTAAGCCAATCAAGTGTAGCGACATCAGAGCTAACTGTAATGAGTCTCTACCAGTACAGGAGTTAATTAAAAGAATGTTGGAAACAACTAACCATTATAATAAAGGCAACACGGTTGATATGGCGAAATTTTATGAGCTTGAGAAAAAATTTACTTAAGTAAACAACGCTGGATGGCGTTATATTATACCAAACAAAATAGATTATGGAAAAAACTCTTGATGCAGTAAACATCGCAGACGTAAAACAGAAAGTTTCCGATGTAACCGTTTTTGGTAATGGTGATTTGTTCCAACTAATTGCAAAGGCTTCATCTAAAGAACAGGGATGGATGAAATCAACTAAGGCAATGGACACAGGTGTTGGTGTAGTTGTTCAAGTGACTACACAACAAAAGAATCCCGATGGCTCTTATTCAGTTGCAGAAGCTCTGACATTTGTACCCTCTGTTACAATAATTGAAGATTCAAATGGACACAAAGCTATCGGTAAACTCAGTCTGTAATTTTGTTTTTCGTGCGGTGGTGGCTGTTAGTAAGACTGCAAAAATTTTATGAGCTTGAGAAAAAATTTACTCAAGTAAACTAATGGAGGAAACGTTCGCATACACACCAATGATCTACTATGTGTACGAGCGCGTAAAAAGGAATCGGCTTCAGTTTGTTGGTAAGACATGGGGGTTAAGAAAAAGTTATTTTAATACAGTGGGTATAGTTGTATTTGTTCATCATCTGAATTAAATGGAAGATCGTAAAGACATAGATGTTATCCTAAAATGAAAAACTATGGGAAATTTTTTGCTCTATGTCTTTCTTTACTGTTTAGTGGTTGTGTGTATAGTAAAGGCATTCAACAAACTCAAAAGCCAGTGAGCGAGGTATTAATCAACCCAAATCTCCAATTCTTATATGATTCATTTCATGCTGGTAAGTCTGGCGTGGTGCAAGAGGGCTCATCACGCAGTGGCAAGACATGGGCAGACGTTGACTTTCTTGTTTACTTATGTAGCACGATAGAAACAAATGCCACTATCAATATTATTAAAGAAACATACAAGTCATTCAAGACTACATTGTATGATGACTTTAATAGACGCCTGCCCATGTTCGGTATTTCATCACCATTCGTTGATAGGTCAGATGT
>Ga0154020_10007642_pt1 | contig 12604 bp, 10 predicted proteins | sample Klosneuvirus_201_FD_109709 | JGI IMG/M metagenome (GOLD analysis project Ga0154020, IMG submission 109709) | Active sludge microbial communities from wastewater, Klosterneuburg, Austria - Klosneuvirus_20160825_MG | ecosystem: Engineered > WWTP > Aerobic digester > Activated sludge | place... | reverse complement strand
GAAGATCCCGAGGGTGGCGACGAGCGCGCCGCGCCAGCCGGCGAGCAGCCACCCGACGAACGTGGCCGTGGTGAACACCGGCCCGGGCGTGATCTGGCCGACGGCCACCGCGTCGAGCAGCTGCGCCTCGGTGAGCCAGTGCAGGCGCAGCACGAGATCGCTGCGCAGGAACGCGAGCAGGACGTAGCCGCTGCCGAACAGCACGGAGCCGATCTTCAGGAACACGAGGAAGATCGAGGACAGCGACGGCGCGAGGGCGCCCACCGCGAGGCCGGGCAGGACGGGCGCGAACGCCGAGAGCCCCTCGCTGCGGCGCCCCGCGATCATGGTGAGCACGCCGGCCCCGAAGAGGACCGCGAGCTCGTGCACGCCGAGCGCGTAGGCGACCACGGCCACGACACCCAGCACGCGCAGCCACCCCGTCTTGGCCGCCTTGGGCGCGAGGGCCCAGATGGCCTGCACCACGACGCCCAGGATCACCGGCTTGACCCCGTAGAGGAGCCAGCGCGCGGAGGGTACGGTGCCGTAGCGTACGTAGACCCAGCCGAGCGCCGCGGTGATCAGCATCGCCGGCGCGATGAACGCCACGCCGGCCACGAGCAGGCCCGCCCAGCGGCGACGCTCGAAGCCGATGTGGATCGCCATCTCGGTGGAGTTGGGCCCTGGGATCAGGTTGGTGGCGCCGAGGAGATCGAGGAAGCGCTCCTCGGTGAGCCACTTCCGGCGCACCACGACCTCCTCCTGCATGATCGCGACGTGCACCGCGGGGCCGCCGAACGCCGTCGCGCCGAGGCGCGCGAACAGCAGCGCGAGCTCGGTCAGGGACGTGCGCTCCACCGCGCCGACATAGACGCGGTTCGCGTAGGCGAGAAGCGACCGGTATGCTCGGCGCCTTGCGCGCTCTCGCCCTCGCCGCGTCGATCCTCCTCGCCAGCACCGCCCACGCCGAGGAGGAGCCACCCGTCTTCGCGGGCCACCCCGCCATCACCCGCCACACCAAGGAGCTCGGCCTCGAGGTGACACCGATGCGCCTCGACTCGGGGTGGGCCATCGGCGGCGGCGCGGCGGTCTCGGCGTTCTACTCGCGCTGGCTCTCCCCGGTCGCGGGCGCCAACCTCTCGCCGGGGTGGGCCGGCAAGCGCGCGCACTGGGACACGCGCGCAGGGACCCGGCTCGTCTACCCGAGCCCGCTGTTCGGCGAGGTGTTCGGGTACGTCATCCTCGGGACGAGCGTGCTCTTCACGGCGGTCGACGGGCAGGACGACACCTTCACGCGCGCGTTCATGCTGATGGGCGGGATCGGGCTGTTCGGCAACGTGGCCGACCACGTCCGCCTGCGGTTCGAGCTGCGCGATCACGTGCGGATCTACGGGACGTCGGACACCAAGCACATGCCGACCGCCTCGCTCGCGTTCGTGCTGACCTATCGCTGACTCGAGGCGTGTCGACGAATCGAGAGGCCTTCACTCCCACGGGTGGCGCACCTCGAGCTTGCGGGCGCGCTCGACGAGCTGCGGATCGAGCGCGCCGTGCTGCGCGCCCTCGAGCGCCTGCGCGAAGGCCGCGGCGGACTCGAACCGATCTTCGCGCCCCTTGGCGAGCGCGACCGCGAGCACCACGTCGAGCTCTTCGGCCAGCGAGCCCACGACGCTCGGCCGCGGCGGCATGCCGTGCAGCACCTTGTAGAAGATCTGCGGCTCGGTATCGCCGGGGAACGCGGGCCGCCCGGTGAGCGCGCGGTAGACGATGACGCCGAGCGAGAACAGGTCGGTGCGGTGGTCGACGGTGCCGCCGTCGATCTGCTCGGGCGCCATGTACCCCGGGGTGCCGACGATGCGGTCGCGGGTGAGCGTGCCCTCGTCGTCGGTGACCTTGCTCACGCCGAAGTCGAGGATCTTCCACCGCTCGCCGCCGCTCTCGTCCTTGGCGAGGAACACGTTCCGGGGCTTCAGATCGCGGTGGACGATGCCCGCGGCGCGCGCGGCCTCGAGCCCGAGGCCCACCTGACGTACGAGGTCGATCACCTTGCGCAGGGACATCTTGCGGTGCTCGCGCAGCCAATCGGAGAGGTCTTGGCCGCGCAGCCGCTCCATCGCGAGGTAGGGGATGGCGGCGTCCTCGTCGGAGACGGCCAGCACCTTCACCACGTTGGGCACCGACAGCGAGGCGGCGATGCGGGCTTCGCGGTGGAAGCGCTTCACGTGCTCGGGCTGCGCGAGCACGTGGTCGAGCAGCACCTTGACCGCCGCGAGCTCCTTGGTGCCCGTGTGCACGGCCTCGTAGACCTCGCCCATGGCGCCGCGGCCGATGACGTCGCCGAGGTGGAAGTTGCCAAACGTGCGGTTGGTGTAGCGGCCCTGACCGCCGCGGAGCGCCTCGACGAGGTCTTGCCGCGCCTCCTTGAGGAGAGCCTCGCGCTGGGCCACCGAGGCGAGGGCCACGTCGTGCTGCTCGATCGCGTCGAGGATGGCGCGCCGGCTCTGGCGCATGATGACGTAGGTCGCGAGGTAGATCGCCTCGACCAGCGCGAAGGTGACCAGCTGCTCGAGCTTGCCCGAGCCGAAGGCGCGGTAGAGCCCGCGGTCGGGCACGAGGCCGAAGATGATCGGGAGCGAGATCGCCGCCTGCAGCCCGGCGCAGAGGATGTAGACGGCGCGCACCCCTGCGGTGTGGCCGCCGGTGCTGAAGAAGCAGAGGCCGAACGGGATGATCGCGACCGCCGGAGACAGGGGCCCGAAGTAGAAGATCGCCGCGAACGCCGCCGACACGCAGCAGACCGCCGAGACCATCACCTTCTGGATGGTGAAGCCCTCGTCCTCGCGGATCTCCCGCGCGAGCCAGACCGAACTCGCGACCACGAGGGCGAGCCCGCACCAGGTGACCACCTTGGCGGCGAAGTCGCCGCCCATGGGCACGAGCACGAGCCCCACCACCACGGCGAGCACGATGGCGATGCGCACGAACGAGCGCGTGTTGCGGATCTCCTGGAAATGCAGGGTCTCCCGCGCCGTGACCACCGACGTCGAGCGCGAGCCCGCGGTGGCGCCGGTGGAGCCGGTCGAGCCACCCGTGCGCCGGGTGTCGTCGACCGAGGCCCCCCCCGAGCCCTCCAGGGGCCGCGCTGGCCGGGCGTCGACCAGCGTGGGCGCTTCGTTGGAGGGCTCGTGCGACACGCTGCCCCGAGCATATCATCGCGCGATGACTTCCCTCGCCGACCTCGAACGATCCGGTCGCTACCTCCCGACCCTCGACGGCCGGGTGTTCGTGAAGGAGCGCGGCGAGGGCGGGACGCCGCTCGTCGTCCTGCACGGGTTTCCGACCTCCTGCCACGACTTCGACGAGGCGATCGGCGAGCTCGCCCGCGACCGCCGCGTGCTCACGTTCGACTTCCTCGGGTACGGGCTCTCGGACAAGCCGGGGCACTACTCCTATTCGCTCATGGCCCAGACCGACATGGCCCTCGCGGTGCTGCGCGACGCGGGCATCACACGGGCGCACGTCTGGGCGCACGACATGGGGACCAGCGTGGCGACCGAGCTGTGCGCGCGCCGCGAGCGCGGCCTGCTCGGCACGTTCGAGCTCGCGAGCCTGACGCTGATGAACGGCAGCGTGCACGTCGAGCTCGCCGACCTCACGTTCGGTCAGCACCTCTTGCGCTCGCCGCTCGGCGGCCTGTTCGCGCGGTTCACGAACGAGCGCACCTTCGGCCTGCAGATGCGGCGCATCTTCGGCAAGCCCGTGGCCGACGAGAAGGTCCACGAGATGTGGGAGCTGCTCGCCCGCGAGAACGGCGCGCGCATCATGCCGAAGCTGATCGGGTACGTGGGCGAGCGCTACGCGTTCTGGGACCGCTGGATCGGCGCGCTGCGGCGCCTCGACGTGCCGACCCTGGTCGCCTGGGGCGAGCTCGATCCGGTGGCGATCATGCCCATCGCCCGCGCCCTCGCCGCCGAGATCCCCGGCGCGCGCTTCGAGACCTGGCCCGACCTCGGCCACTACCCGCAGGTCGAAGAGCCGGCCCGCGTGGCTGCCACCGTCGCGGCGTTCCTCAGCGCCACCCGGAGCGGAGGACCGGACGGGGACGGTCCGGGAGCGACACAGCCAGCCGAGCGTTGACCCCTTCCCTGCCCCGCGCGGATCGACGACAGTGGCCGCTTCGTGGCCGAGCCGCTCGACACCGTGGTCGTCATCGAGACGCCGGAGCACATCGTGTTCCGCCACCGCGTCGCGGGTCCGGCGCGCCGGGCGGTCGCCTACGGGATCGATCTCATCGTCTGCTACGGCAGCCTCATCGGGATCGCGCTCGTCCTCTCGATCGTGGTGATCGGTGGCGCGTTCGGCGGGCAAGAGGCGCTCGCCAACGTCGGGATCGGCCTGTTCTTGCTGCTCCTGTTCTGCGCGCAGTGGGTCTATTTCGTGGCCTTCGAGACCTTCACCGGCCGCACGCCGGGCAAGAAGCTCATGGGCCTGCGTGTCGTCACCACCGAGGGTCGCCCCATCGGCTTCACCCACGCGGCGCTCCGCAACCTCTTGCGCGTGGCCGACTTCCTCCCCACGGCCTACCTGCTCGGAGGCTCGTTCCTGTTCCTCTCGAAGCGCTTCCAGCGGGTGGGCGATCTGGTCGGCGGAACGCTGGTGGTGGTCCCCGAGAAGCCCACCGTGGCGACCGCGAACGTGTTGTGGCCACCCCCCCACCCCGCCGAGCTCGCCGCGATCCCGCAGAACATCGTGCTGGACGCCGACGAGCGCGCCGCGATCGAGCTGTTCGTCCGGCGGCGCGGGGCCCTCGGTCCAGCGCGGGAGCACGAGCTCGCGGTGATGATCGCGCCCGGGCTCGCGGCCCGTCACGGCCTGCCCCTCACCATCGACCCCTCGCGCTTCCTCGCCATCCTTCACGACCGCGCCACGCACGCCGGCCGCAAGGAGGCCGTGGTCCGCGACAGCCTGCCGCCGCCCTCGAGCCGGGAGGCCGCGTGAACGCCGAGCCCCGCGCCACGGTCTCGGCGACCGCCCTCGCAGAGGCCGCGTTCACGGACAAGCGTCGCGGCGACTGGCAGGCGCTCGAGGCGCTCGTGCAGCGCGCGCAGACCCGCCGCATCCGCAAGCTCGACCCCGAGGAGGTCCGCCGCCTCGCGCCGCTCTACCGCGACACCTGCGCCGATCTCTCCCGCGCGCAGGCCTCGCACTACAGCGCCGCGCTCGTCGACTACCTGCAGGCGCTCTCGGCGAGCGCGCACGGCGTGCTCTACTCGGCGCCGGCCAAGGGCCGCATCGCCCAGCGCGCACGCTCGCACGCCCACGCGGTGTGGGTCGCGTTCCCCCGCGCGGTGCGCCGCCACTGGCGGTCGATGGCGATCGCGTTCCTGCTGTTCTTCGTGCCGTTCTTCGGCGGCTTCGTGGGCGCGTGGGTCGACCCGACGTACGCGTTCAAGATCGCGCCCGAGCCCATGTTGCGGCAGCTCACCGAGAGCTACCGGCAGGGCTTCTCGACGGGCCGCGACGCGGGCCAGGACACGTTCATGGCCGGGTTCTACGTCTACAACAACGTGGGCATCGCGCTCCGCTGCTTCGCCCTCGGCGTGCTCGGTGGCCTCGGATCGGCCGTCTACCTGGTCTACAACGGCCTCGCGACCGGCGCGATCATGGGGTACGTGGCGTCGCAGGGCGCCGGCGACAACATCCTCACCTTCGTCGTGGGCCACAGCACGTTCGAGCTCGGCGCGATCGTGATCGCGGGAGGAGCCGGGCTCTCGCTCGGCTGGTCGATGGTGTCTCCCGGTCGCGTCACGCGCATCGCCTCCCTGCAGGCGGTCGCCAAGGACCTCGTGGTCATCGTCTCCGGCGCCGCGTTCATGCTGCTCCTCGCGGCGATGATCGAGGGCTACTGGTCGGCGTCGGGCCTCTCGTCCACCCTCAAGCGCAGCATCGGCGGCGCGTTCTTCGTCACCATCCTCGCCTACCTGGCGCTCGTCGGGCGCGAAGCCGGAGCGGAGGAGGGGGCGCGATGAACCTCGGGGCCGGGCGCGTCGTCTTCCGCCACCGCAGCACGATGGACGTGCTCGATCTGGCCGCGCGCTTCCTCGTGCAGGAGCGGCGCGCGTTCCTCCTCCTGTCGGCGGCGGTCCTCCTCCCGGCGTGGGCGCTCGTGATGCTGGTGGCCCACGGGGCGGGCAACTGGGAGGGGGCGCTGTTCCTCGCGGGCCTGTTCGCGGTCACCGCCGACCTGCCCTTCACGCTCCTCGCCTCCCGGCTCGTGTTCGACGCCGACGTGCCGGTCGGCGCGACGATGCTCGACGCGGTGCGCGCGCTGCCCCGCCTCCTGCTCGGCCGGCTCGTGCAGGGGCTCGTGGTCGGCGTCGGTCTCTCGCTGTGTGGCCTCCCCGGCATCTGGCTCGCCGTGCTGCTGCAGTTCCTGCCCGAGGTGATCGCGCTCGAGAAGACGCCGGTGTTCAAGAGCTTCACGCGCTGCAACCGCCTGCTCTCCGGGCAGTTCGGCGACGCCCTCGTGGCGTGGATCTGGTTGACCGGCCTGCAGATCGGCGCCGTGTTGCTGTTCGACTTCGCGGGCCGCACGATCCTGCGCGACGTCCTGCAGATCAACCCGCCGCGCCCGGTGTGGAAGGACGGCCACTCCAGCCTCGCCATCACGGGGTTGTTCCTGTCGCTGCCGTATCTCTCCGTCGCGCGCCTGCTCACCTACCTCAACATCCGCACCCGGACCGAGGGCTGGGACATCCAGGCCCGCTTCGTCGCGATCGCGCAGCGACTCGCCCCGGGTGGTGCCCCGTGAACCCGCGCGCGTGGGGGCTCGCGTTCGCGCTCACGGCGGCGCCGGTCGGCGTCGCGCACGCGGGGCTGAACCCGGGCACCGCCGAGGGCCAGGTCGAGGCCGCGCGCAAGGCCGACGACGGCTTCTGCCAGAACCCGACCAAGCCGCTGCGCGACGCGGTGCAGCTCTGCGGATACGCGAAGGAGGTCCCCGACTGCGGCGGCTTCGCGACCGCCTGCGCCGAGGCCATCGCGCCGAAGAAGCCGCCGGACCTCGGCTGGCTCGAGAAGCTCGGGAGGTTCTTCGCCAGGTTCGGGCAGCTGTTCGAGGGGCTCGGCACGGTCGCCCACGTGCTCGTGTGGGCGGTCGTCATCGCGCTCGTCGTCTTGATGGCCTACCCGCTGATCAAGTCCCTCCTGCGCATGCGGCGCCGTGCGGGCGACGACGCCGAGCGCAAGAAGAAGGAGGTCGAGGTCGCCGCGGCGCCGCTCGAGGAGCTGCTCGACAAGGGCGACGAGCGGGCGCTCCTCGCCCGCGCCGAGGCCGCCCTCGCGGCGGGCGACCTGACCGCGGCCCTCCACGCCTTCCTCGCGGCGACGCTGCGCGCGCTCGACCGCAAGGGCGCCCTCCAGATCGCCCGCGACCGCACCAACGGCGAGTACGTCCGCGCCTGCCAGGACGAGGCCGCCAAGATCACGCTCAAGGAGCTCGTGCGCGAGGTCGATCGCGTGCAGTTCGGCGCGCTCGGCACCGAGCCCGATCGCGTGCGCACCCTCGGGCAGCGCGCGGCCGCGATCGTGCGCGCCGTCCTGCCGCTCGCGCTCCTCGTGCTCCTCGCCTGCGGCGGGATGGACACCAAGAGGCTGCGCGTGCCGACCGGCAACCCCACGGGCAGCGAGGTGTTCGAGCGCGTGATGACCGCGCAGGGGGTCCGGCTCGGTCGGCCCCCGAAGCCGCTCGGCCTGCTCGAGAAGCCGGGGCCCGACACGCCGCCGATCCTGGTCGATTTCGGGCGCGTGCCGCTCGACGAGGACACGGAGAAGCACCTCGTGCAGTGGGTCCGCGAAGGCGGCACGCTCATCGCCGTCGACCAGCCGCACCGCTGGCCGAAGGAGCTCCGGCCGTCGACCACGGTCGGTGGGGAAGACGTCACCGTCCAGCAGTCCGACTCCGCGAAGCTCGAGGGTCGGTTGCTCCCGGGTCTCGCGCTCGGGCTCGAGAGCAAGGGCACCGTCGTCGCGACCACCGGCAACGAGGCCTTCGCGATCTTGCGCGCCTACGGCTCGGGCCAGGTGCTCGGCATCGCCACGGGCGACCTCATGACCAACATCGGCATCTCGGTACCCGGCAACGCAGCGGTGCTCGTCGCCATCCTCGGTACCGTCAACCCGCGAACGATCGACGTGGCCAGCGAAGAAGACGGCACCACGCCGCCCAGCAACCCGTTCATCGCGCTGTCCCGCGCGGGGCTCGGGCTCGGGCTCTGGCACGCGCTCGCCGCGACCGCGATCCTGTTCCTCGCGGTCGGCATCCGGGCCACCAAGCCCATCCCCGACCGCCCCGCGCGCCGGCGCGCCTTCACCGAGCACGTCGGCGCGGTCGGCGCCCTCTACGCCCGCGCGCGCCTCGGTCACGTCGCCGTCGCCGCGCTCGGGCGCCTCCTCGAGCTCCGCGCCCGCGCGCGCGCCCCGCGCACGCAGGACGTGGCGAGCTGGCTCGCGACGCGCGTCGGTCGCGACCCCGAGGAGGTGCGCGCCCTCCTCCACAAGGCCGAGCTCGCGCGCAAGGACACGGTCCCCATCGGGGACGAGACGAAGACCCTCGAGGAGCTGTCCAGCCTCTACGCCGCCATGGAGAAGACATCGTGAACGAGAGCCAGTTCGAAGCGACGTTCGACCGCCTGCGCAAGGAGATCGCGCGGGTCATCGTGGGCCAGGAAGACCTGGTCACGGGCCTGCTCGTCGGGTTGTTCGCGCGCGGGCACGTGCTCCTCGAGGGCGCCCCCGGCCTCGGCAAGACCCTGGTCGCGCGGAGCCTCGCGTCGGTGAGCGGCTGCTCGTTCAAGCGCATCCAGTTCACGCCCGACCTCATGCCGAGCGACGTCACCGGCTCGTCGATCTACGACAAGGAGCGCGCGGCGTTCACCTTCATCCCGGGCCCGGTGTTCGGGCAGATCCTGCTCTCGGACGAGATCAACCGCGCCCCCGCCAAGACCCAGTCGTCGCTGCTCGAGGCGATGCAGGAGCGGCAGGTGACCGTCGACGGCACCGCGCGCCCCCTGCCCCTGCCCTTCATGGTCATCGCGACCCAGAACCCCGTCGAGTCGCAGGGCACCTACCCGCTGCCCGAGGCCCAGCTCGACCGCTTCCTCTTCAAGCTGACCGTGCCCGATCCCCCGCGCGACGTGGAGATCGGCATCGTGAAGAACCACGCCGCGGGCTTCGACCCGACCCACCTCGATCTGAACGCGTCGACCAACCCCGACGAGATCCTCGCGATGCAGCAGTTCGCGCAGGGCGTCCGCGTCGACGACCAGATCATCGCCTATGTGGTCGATCTCGTGCGGCGTACGCGTGAAGACCGCGCGATCGAGCTCGGCGCCTCGCCGCGCGCGTCGATCGCCATGATGAAGGCCGCGCAGGTGGTGGCCGCTTCGCAGGGGCGCAACTTCGTCACCCCCGACGACGTCAAGCCCACGGCCAAGCCGGTCATGCGTCACCGCGTGATGCTGCACCCCGACGCGCAGCTGCAGGGCCTCACCCCCGACGACCGCATCGACGAGATGCTCAAGGCCGTGCCGGTCCCGAGGCTCTGATGCCCCTCGTCCCCACGAAGCGGCTGGCCGCCTTCGCCTACCTCGCGGCCGCAGTGGCCGTGGTGGCGGGGCTCGCGCCGGCCGTGCGCGGGCCGCTGTTCCTGTTCGACGTGGCGCTGGTCCTGCTCGTGGTGTTCGACGTGGTCGCGGTGCTCGGACACCGCATCGGGGTGACCCGCACCGTCGCGCAGATCTTCTCGCTGGGCCGCGCGAACCCCGTCACGCTGCTGGTCGAGAACCGCTCGAACCGCGCGCTGTCGCTGACGCTCGACGACGACCCGGTCGAGGACGCGGAGGCCCCGGCGCTCCCGGCCAGCGTCGACCTCGCGCCGCACCAGCGGGTCACCGTGCGCTACGAGCTCACGCCGAAGCGGCGCGGACCTCGCGAGCTCGGCGGGGTGACCGCGCGGTACCCGGGGCCCCTCGGCCTCGTGCAGCGGCAGGAGCGCACGCTGTTGCCCGCACACGTCGACGTCTACCCCGACGTGCACGCGGCGCGGCTCCTCGAGCTGCTCCGTCGCCAGGGTCGCCAGGACGCGCGCCTCGGCTCGATGCGGGTGCGCGGCGGCGACACCGACTTCGAGCGCCTCCGCCCCTACGCGGTGGGCGACGAGCCGCGCTTCGTCGACTGGCGCGCGACGGCCCGCCGCGACGACCTCACGGTGCGGCAGTTCCAGGCCGAGTCGGACCAGAACGTGGTCTTCGCGCTCGACATCGGGCGCAGCATGCGCGGCGAGTCCGAGGGGCTCACGAGCGTCGACCACGCCCTCAACGCGGCGATGCTGGCCGCCGACGTCGCGCTCCGCACCGGCGACAAGGCGGGGCTGCTCGTGTTCGACGACCGTCCGCGCACGTTCGTGCCGCCGACCGGGGGCCGCTCCGGCGCGCGCAAGATCACCCGGGCGATCTACGCGCTCGACGCCTCGCTCGCGGCCACCGACTACCGCGCCGCGACCGCGTTCCTGCAGACCCAGGTGAAGGCGCGGAGCCTGTTCATCCTGTTCACGCACGTCCTCGACCAGCGCTCGGCCCGCGAGCTCGCGAGCGCGCTGCGGAGCCTCCTGCCGCGACACCTGCCGCTCTGCGTGCTCATGCGCGACATGGACCTCGAGGCCATGGTCTCGGCCCCCGCCACCAGCGAGGAGGACCTCTACGCCAAGGGCGCCGCCGCCGAGCAGATCGCGGCGCGCGAGGACCTGCTGCGCGCGCTCAAGAAGGCCGGCGTGCTCGTGCTCGACGCGAAGCCGGGCGACGTGACCCCCGAGCTCGTGAAGCGCTACCTCGAGGTCAAGGCGCGCCGGCTGCTCTAGAGGGTGGCGAAGAAGTCGAGCGCGCCCTTGTTCATCCAGGCCGAGCCCGGCCAGCGGTGGCCGCCGTCGTCGCTGCACCAGATCGTGCGCTGCTTGCAGCCCGCGTATTCCACGCACGGCGAGCCCGCGATGGCGGTGGTGGTCGCCGAGCACCCGTTGACCTTCACGTACTGGTCGCGCGTCGGCGGGCCGTAGCTCGCGAAGGGCACCGTCGTGTCCTTGGTGCCGTGGTACTGCCAGAGGGGCGTGGGCGTGCTGCAACCCGTCGTGCCGCCGGCCGTCGCGCTGCCGCGAATGCCCGCGGTCCGGGAGCACGCGAGCGCGCTCGCCATGAAGCCCCCCGAGCTGAAGCCCGAGGCGAACACCCGCGCATCGTCGATGCAGAGCCGGGCCGCGAGCGACTCCTTGATGGAGACCACGAGGGTCGAGTCGGGACCGCCCGGGGTCCAGCAGCTCGCGGCCGACTTCGGGTAGACGAACACGTAGCGGCCCGCGCCGTAGGCCTCGTAGTCCTTGGCCTCGCTGATGCCGCCGCCGCACCCGTGGAACTGGAACACGAGGCCGATCGGCTTCTTCGAGTCGTAGGTCGGTGGGACGTAGAAGCAGTAGTCCCGCGCCACGCCCGCGACGGTGAGCTTCTCGCACTGCCAGCCCGTCGTGGCGGTGAGGCCGCAGCCCTTGGTCGGCGCGGGCGGGGTGTCGACGCCGACGTCGGTGGGGGGCGTACCGAGGTCGGCGCCACCATCGCTCGTCGCGTCGACGGGGGCGCCGTCGGGGCTCGTCGTCGCGCCGTCGCTGGTCGTCTCTCCGGCCGCCTCGTCGAGAGCACCGTCGCCAGGATCGTCCGTAGGGCCGTCGGCGCTCGAGCAGCCGACGAGGGCGAGGCACACCGACAGCGCGGTGAGGGGGCGGATCATGGGACGAGCACAGCAAACCCCACGCCACGCGCTCGACGCCTCCGACCTGCCGAACGGTCGGCGCGGATGGGGGACGATGCCCCCTGTACGAGGCCTGCTGCGGGGGGATTCACCCCCGATCAGACCCCGAACAGCGCCCGCGCGGTCGCGGTCGTGTCCCGCGCCACCTCCTCCGTCGATCGACCGAGCGCGCGCGCGACCGCCGCGAGGACGTCGGTCAGGAACGCGGGCTCGTTGCGCCCCTTCTTCGGCGCGGGCGTGAGGAACGGCGCGTCCGTCTCGATCATGAGCCGATCGCGCGGCACGCGCGCCAGTAGGGGCCGCAGGTGCGCGCCGCGGCGGTCGTCGGCGATCCACCCGGTGATGCCGACGTGCAGGCCGAGCTCGAGGTAGGCCTCGAGCGAGGCGGCGTCGCCCGTGAAGCAGTGCACGACGCCGCGCGGCCGCGCCTCCTTCACCATCGCGAGGAAATCGGCGTGCGCGGCGCGCTCGTGCAGGAACACGGGCTTGCCGAGCTCGGCGGCGAGGGCGAGCTGCGCCGCGAACGCCGCTCGTTGCGCGGGTCGCGGGGAGAAGTCGCGGTCGTAGTCGAGGCCGCACTCGCCGACCGCCACCACGCGCGGCGAGGCGTGCAGCTCGCGCAGCGCGTCGGTGGCCCAGGGGCCCCACTGCGAGGCCTCGTGGGGGTGGATACCGGCGGTGCTCTGCAGGCCCTGGGCGGTCGCGAGCTCGAGCGCGCGCCGGCTGGCCTGCACGCTCGTGCCGGTGACCATGATGGTCTCCACGCCCGCAG
>Ga0154020_10007641_pt1 | contig 12604 bp, 9 predicted proteins | sample Klosneuvirus_201_FD_109709 | JGI IMG/M metagenome (GOLD analysis project Ga0154020, IMG submission 109709) | Active sludge microbial communities from wastewater, Klosterneuburg, Austria - Klosneuvirus_20160825_MG | ecosystem: Engineered > WWTP > Aerobic digester > Activated sludge | place... | reverse complement strand
GGGTGAAGTCGTAACAAGGTAGCTGTAGGAGAACCTGCGGCTGGATCACCTCCTTTCGAGGGAGATTAATGCTAGACTAGTTTCTAGCGCCTTTTTAGGTGTAATAAAAATTTAGAGATTCTCATCAATTCAGGGATTCATACGAGTGTTAGCTTGTAATAAGCGTAACATCTTGGACTGGGCCCATAGCTCAGTTGGTTAGAGCACCCCGCTGATAACGGGGAGGTCAGTCGTTCGAGTCGACTTGGGCCCACCAGTCTTCGCTTATCCAGGCCTTCAGGCTTGGCAAGCTACGACCGGGCAAGCCATATTATTTTATTTGTCGTAAAATATTTTATGGTGTATCATGTAATCGTATATCTGCATAATAATCAAATATGAAAAGTTCTGGGGGTGTAGCTCAGTTGGTAGAGCGTCTGATTTGCACTCAGAAGGTCAGCGGTTCGACTCCGCTCACCTCCACCAGATTTAAGCCCTGCAAGGTAAAACTTGTGGGGCTTTTTCATTTCTTGTAAAACATTGTTATAATTTCATATAGTTAATTATATCTTCGCTTATCGTGGTTCACGATAGATTATTGTGGGGTTACAATGGTTTATAACAAGTATTTACCAAAAGTTATCGGTGTTGTTGTTCTAGTATTTGGAATATTTGCATGCTCAACACATTGTGTATCAGCACATAAAATTCAGAAATTTTTTAGAGATCATAGTGCGCAGGAGCAGATTGTTTTTGCAGAAAAAAATGATGCACAGCGCGCATATGAGACGCTTTTAAAATTTTGTGATAATGACAAAGAAAAGCTTGATCAAGTACATGATATTAAAAAACTAACCGGCGGGTTTTCTAGTGCGATAATTTTCGCTTTTACCTTTCAAGAGCATTCGTATGTTGGACGGCTTTTTCCTTCTCATTATGATCAACAAGAAATGCTGCAAGAAGTTAACGCACAATCTGCGGTAGCAGATGTGGGGTATGCACCAAAAATCTATGTATACGATTTACAAAAGCGTTCTGTAATCATGGATCTTGTTCAAGGCAAAAATATTAATAATCCAGCCCTTCCCTATGATGAATCTCTACTCAGACAATGTGCTATAGCATTGCGCACAATCCATAGCATTACTCAGTTATCGGTTTCAGACTTACAGATACATACATATGCAAAAAACAGAATAGGTCTTGATGCACAGAAATATGTGGATATTTGTGCTGAAATGTTTTCTTCAAGTAGTGTAATACAAGACCTTCAAACGTGTGTTCTACAATTATGTGATGTGGTAAATAGCGCAGAACATGTGGTTGCGCTTACTCATAATGACATTCATTGTGGCAATATTTTGATTGATGACTCTGGTTGTGTAAAAATAATTGATTGGACTGACGCTGGATTTGATAACCCTATGAATGATTGTGCAATCCTTTTGAATGAGTATAAGCCGAGTATGTCAACTGAAGAAGATTTTGTTACATGCTATTTTTCTCCTGTGCGTTGTGAAAAATTTCTTACCTGTTATTTAAACCGTAGCCCTTCGCTACAAGAATCTGCATGGTTACGTGTCCTTATCCACCTGTATCGTATTGAAGTGATAGCCAAAGTTATTTCCAATGCAAACGTGAGTGCAACCGTAAATGACTCATTTCAAGAAGCTCTCAAAAAAAGTATCGATGTATATGTAAAATCTGGAATTTGGGACCTCGAGCTTGAACAAAAATCAGGTTTTCAGGTCTATACATTTGAAAAGTGGATAACTGAGATTAAGCGATATATTGCTCAAGAGCTTGATGCAGATAAGAAGCTTCTACTAAAAAAAATCTAATCTCTTTGCAATCAGAGCTTCTCTTTGATGATAATAAAATTAAAGGGGGGCTTATGGTGAAGCAATTCTATCGGTTCATATTTATTTTAGAGATATGTTGCACTATTTCTGTGCTTCAAGCAATGGTTTATCAGTCGCATGAAATTTCGTGGCAGAATAGACTTTCAGAAAAAACGTTGAAGGATAGCTGGCTTATTTGGGATCGAGACTTTCGACCAGATATCAAGCCAACAAGTGTGTATGCTGATTTTGTTCAAGCATGCGAGCGTCTAAAATACTGTACAATGACAGTTGATGATTTTTTGCAACTTAATGTTGAAAATCACCGCCTTGGACGTTATATTCACGCCAAAACTCCTGAAGAATTTTATCCAATCGATGATAGGCCTCGTCAAGACAATAAAGATGTTCAGAGCGTGCGCTATCATATGACAACACAAAATTTAGTAAGTCCTATTTGTGTTATCTGTGTTGATGATCAGAATGGCCATGCGCGAAAAATTAAGCTGGATGGGAGCCATCGACTAGTGGCAGCAAAGCTGTGCGGATCTCACATTTGTGTTTGTTTTATTAGTTTGTGTGGATTAAAGTCGTGAAAAAAGCGGAAGTAATGCGCGTGAACTTTGTCCTTATATGTGCAATAACATCGGGAACGATTCAATTACGATCATCGATAGAAGATTTTTTTGCTCAAAGAGTTGCACAGAACTCTGAGCAGATTCGATTTCCATCTCGGGATAGCGCTAACCGAGCTTACGGTGGGTTGAGCAGATATTTTAATGAAAATAGTGTCGCACATATTAAAGATATAAGACCATTTCTTGGAGGAAACTCTGCGACCGTATTTTCGTTTGTTTATCAAAGCAAGAATTACGTTGCACGGCTTTTATCAGATGCAACGTCCGTGAAAATGTTTCGAGCAGAACGAGACGCTCATCTGCTTGCATACCGTATCGGAATTGCTCCTGAATTGTATTATGCTGACGAATACGAGCGCATGCTGATTATGGAGTTTATCGTTGGTAAAAATTTACATGATGTTAGCTTTGATTCATATGATCAGTACAAAAATATTATTATTCAGTGTGCGAAAACATTGAGAGAATTTCATAAGATTAATATTGCAGCTTCTCATAATAATAAGCATTTTGTAAACATCAAATGGTATCAAAAAAGTAAGATGATTCATGCTATTGCACATGAATGTGACCAATATTTTGAATATTTTCAGAATGTTATGCTTATTAAACAACTAAAAAGTCGGTTTTCAGGGCTTGTCGATCTTATTTTAAGAGCTTCGACTCATATGAAAGCTTTAACGCATAATGATATTCATTGTGGAAATATCTTGCTTGATGTAAGTCGACAAAAAGTTTTCGTAATCGATTGGTCAGAAGCTGGGATAGATAATCCATTTAATGATATACTGCGGTTTATTGCCTTATTTCAACCAGCATATGAATATCGAAATGACTTTTATGCTTCGTATTTTGGAAGAGCAATGAGCCTCTACGAAAGAGCGCTTGTACGCTTAATGGAAAACTTTTCTCGTATATGGTTGCTTGTAAGAACAATCAATGGGGATCAAGCTGTACAAAGGATGATGTGCAATAAGAAATGGTGGGAATCACTTCAGCCGGCTCATACGATGCAATGGTATAGTAGGAAATTTTTTCTTGAGCCTTCTCGAGCTCAAGAACCTAGAGTGGTCTGTCAGCAGGTTAAAGCTGGGTTACAAGAAGCTCTTCGCTATCTTTCGTCAGGTCAATATAGCGCTGATAAACGGGTATTGCTCAAACATTGATTGCAAAAGGTTCATGTAAGATTAATGAGACCCAATAAATAGAGATTGGGATTTTTTATTGATCACAGTTGATTTTCAAAGCCAGATTAAAACCATTGTGTGATGAGCGTCTTGAATTCAAGAATAGAATTTCTATATTACAGGAAAAAATACCAGCATAAACAGCCAAGCGCCGCGTACCAGCTTGATGACCGCAGGTTGATTTGCCCAGTGAGTGCTATCCCCCAAGTCTTGTATGCATGAAATGCGATGAATCCAAAATGTAACGCCCGCACAATAATCAAGATTGCCAGAAGCTGGATAGCTGACAACGGGCAGTATTTTAGAAGCGCAAAAAGTGCTCCAAGCTCAATGAGTTTGATGATGCATAATCGATGTGCAGCCTCTTCAAGAATATACCATTGCTCGTAGAGCATGAAAAAAAATTCAAAAAAAGTAATGATTAAGTATAGCAAGCAGAGTACAAAAATGTCTGTTGCTGCGCTCTGTATATATCCGCGATGCAATGCCCCTGCACAGAGTGGAGCAAAAAGCGCGCAAGCTGGGATAATAAGTGATAAAAGCTTTGCTGCTAACAGCGAAAACGCAGCTCGTTTTTCAGGAAGAGCTTTGTTCTTTATTTGCGCAAGCAGACCATTTCCAGAATAACCGATCGATAATTTAACTACAGCAGAGACAATTCTTGCGAGCTTGCTGGCAAAGAAAAAGAGCCCTGCAGTTTTCAAACCGAATTGAAAAGCGAAAAGTGGCGTCAAAAAATGGATGCTAAAAATATTTCTGCTTAACCGAAGTAGATAGTTGTATGCCCTATTCTGTGCTAAACGCCAACTAAAGTGGGCGGGAATATTGAGCTCTGTCTCAGGAAGTTTTTTGTACACACGCGTAAGCAGTGCTAAAAAAAGAGACAGGCATATGAGCGTACTTGCCAAGTGAGACCACATGATGAGTGAAATTGTCATAGGATAATTGCAAAGCAATGATAATCCCCATATTGCTCCATAACGTGCAATAAGTAATCCAAGTTCTATTGAAACAACTGCTGTTGTTTGAAAAAGCGCGTACAAGAGCTGCCGCATGAACGACTGACCACTTTCAAGAATAATTAAAGCCATCATTATTATCCCGAGTGTTACATCAATATTTTTTGCAAGCGAGGTATGCAAAAAATAGACCAGCGTTCCGATGCTTGTCAGGAGTATCAATGGAAGATGTGGCAGGAGCGTTTTTTGAATGAGTAAAAATTGCCAATTATTTTTGTTCTGCGATAAAAGCTGAAGGAATGGGGTGATTGAATTTGTTACGCCCATATCAGCTATGTGTGTGCCAATATGGATAACGCCCAGAACGGTTCCTAGAAGTCCATATGTCTCTAATCCAAAAATATGTAAGAGTGAACATGAGTGTACCAAAACTAGGAGCTCGTAGGTGAGACTTCCTGCGACGGTTACATTGAAATGTGACGTAAATAGGCTAATTTCTGCTTTATGAGTATGTGATGATCTAATTGTTTTCATTATTACTGTCTGTTCCTAGGCACTCCTGAGAATGATAAAAAAGGTAGCGTAAATTTTTGTTAATTGTACCATGCTCAAACTATTTTGGAATTATGGAGCAGCAGTTTTACAGTAAGAATTCTATTTGGATAAATGCTTATTGAGAGTATTTATTGACAGTCTATTTTTTTTCAATAAAATGGGGCGACTCCTTATTATTTTGAAAAGACTGTATATCACCGATTATTGGGATTGTATGCAAAAAATATCTATTAATTTTTCAAGAACGCTTGTTTTGTTCCTTGGACTAGCCCTGATGCCTCGGACTCATAGTCTGCATGCTATGGCTGAGATATTGAATCTACTTGGTGGTGGTCAGCAGCCGGCTGTCAATATGTCGGATGCCGATCGAGCTGAACTTGATGCAATAACAAGAGAATGTGACGAAGTAATGCGCGATCAAGCTATTGGTGATGACGAAATGGCACGCCTCAGAGTAGAAATGGACAGAATGATTGAAGAGCTTGCAACGCGAGATCCTCGACCATTTGGGGAATTTCAGAATAAGGTTCTTGTGGATATAAGGTTGCCCGAAGTTAATGCCGATTATTGGGCAAGAGCTCTTCGTAACGGGCCTGGGCATTATAATTACCATGGTCATAATGATGTTATGTTCAGCGGCTCTATCCAGGTTACTGGCCATGATCTTTTATCAGCTATGTTTATAACCGCTCGCTGTGGGCTTGATTATCTGTTTCTTCAGCAGCTGAAAAAATATTATTTTCACAATGTATTGAGTAATTTTGATGGTAAAGTGCGACAGATGCTTGAGGTACTTTCTTGTATCGAACAGGACGAAGAGGGCGAGTTACTATGGGATAGTAATGGGCAAAAGCTTATACAAGATGCCTTTATGAAAGAATTTTTCCCCAGTGAAGCAACGTCTCTCAAAGTAACCATGCTGTTTGGATTGTATTTTCTTGTGTCTGAGTGCTGCCGAAATCTTAAAGATCGAACATTATCGTTGCCATGGACCGGTTTGATTGACTATTGCAGAAAAAAATTCAGAGCTATGGAAAGAATGGCAGAGGAAGGCAGACGTCCCAGGTGGGTTGTATCGTCGGCTTTGCATGTAGCTGATGGCTATGTGTTGGGTGGTGAGTCATCAATTGTTTTAGATACTTTGCCTACGGTTCGAAAATATGCACTTTTGTTTAGCGGCTACAACTATGCGTTTTTACAGAGCTCTTCCTTTGAAGCGATCAAGCGGTCGCTTGTTTTGGCACGCTTTTCTTCGCAAACAAAGTACTACTTCCAGAGTAAAACAAAGTCATTTATTCAAAAAAGAAAAGATACATTGTGTGCGCTTATAAGTTCTCTTGCATATGCGCGTGCTGACGAAGATCCTGAGTTGCAAAAAATGGTTATGGAGCGACTTAAAAAGTTTATTCTAGAAAGTTGTGATTACTCATTTTTTCAATGGGTACGATTCAAAGGGAGTTGTACATTTTGGAGCACCCTTTGGACAGAGTTGCTGCTGTTGTTGCCGCCAGTTGCAAAAGCTGGTGTCAAAATATACAAGAGCATGTAATAGATTTATTTGGTCATAATAAGAGCGGTTTTTAATTAGAGCAATTTGAGGTAGTTATTTTATGTTGATGTCAAGGTATATGCGAGTAATGATCATCGCTTTTGGTTTGGTATATTCCTATGGGGCGCTTGGTGCAATGGCAGAATTATTGCGTGATATTGGGAGAAATCTTAATGACGCAGCGAACCATGGAGAGCGAGAGCTGCGAAACCATCATATAAATCAGAATCATAATCGAGAGCGAATTGCTCAGCAGATTGCGGCTCTGTATGACCAAAACCGTAATCACCCAGCGATTCCTGCACTTCAGCAAGAGTTAAATGCTCTTCAGCAAGAAGACCAGATGGTGAATGCTGTGGGAAATGCTGTTATTGGGGTCTACACCGCCGCTGCAAATGTTGCTATCGAGACGGTAGGCGGCGAACTCAATGCTGAACGGCAACGTAATCTTGCTCGAGACAGAGCAATGGTTGAAGGTATTGTTGCAAACCGAGGAGCCCTTGAGCAGCTTCGAGAAAAAATGAAAACACTCAAAGATCCAAAGGTTCTCGCAACATGGGGAGCTGCCCTTGCAGGAACCACCTTTGGTGTTGTTGCCGCTTATTATGCTGCCAAAATTGGATATCAGTATGTTGATGCTCGTATGGGTAAACCGAGTCTTGTTCGTGAATCTTCTCGTGCAAGCGTTTGGCTTGAAGTCCAACGTGCATTTGGGTTTAATTTGCCGATTGAAGCAAAACTGACCGATATTGTTCTTGAGCCTGAAATTCAAGGACAGGTTTATGACCTTGCAGATGATACCAAGCTTGTTCGCGAATATGGCCTGCCATACCAAAATATGTTGTACTATGGTCCTCCTGGAACCGGTAAAACCGAGTTTGCAAAGATAGTAGCACATTATGCTGATATGGATTTTGCAATTATGTCCGGTGCAGACTTTAGTCAGTTTACCGGTGGTCAGGGTATTGTTGAGTTGCATAAGCTCTTTGACTGGGCTGAAGCGAGCGAGCGAGGACTTATTATTTTCATCGACGAAGCCGATGCTTGCTTTAGAGATCGTGCAACACTTGATAAAGATGGTGTTAACTTGGTTAACGCATTTCTGTCACGTACCGGTGCTTCATCAGATAAGTTTATGATTATCTTAGCAACCAACTACGAAGATGAACTCGATGCGGCGGTCAGAAGTCGTATTCACAAGAAGCTTCCATTCAATCTTCCAGGCCTTGAACAACGCTTCAAGATTATGGATAAAAAGATTGAGAAATACATTATTAATGATGTTCGTGAGGTCGTTAAAGATGATGGCTCCGAAGCTACATACAAGCTTGAGTTTGACTCAGATGTTAATGAAAAGTATCTGCGTGATGTTGCTCAACGCATTGATGGATTCTCTGGTCGTGATATTGATCAGTTTATCGCTGAAGTTCGATTGGCAACCTATCGATCAGGTAAGCTTGTAATAACACGCAAAATCTTTGACTATGTAATTGAACAGAAAATTAAGCAGATCGATAAAGATAAGAAGACAACAGAGTATCAACGTGCTCGTGCTCGTAAGCAGCATGGTGCTCCAGACGTTGTCACCCAATCTTCTGCGGTTGTGGCTCCAGCGGCATAACTGAGTTACTGACTTAAAAAATAGGCAAGAGTCCAGAATATTCTGGACTCTTGCCTATTTAGCTTTTGCACCCCCAGATATTTTGCAGTAAAGTCATGATTTAGGTTGTGGTCAATTCGGTAATTTTTAAATAAAAAGTAGTTTACGATGAAACGAGTAAAAATTTTGAGCGGAGCACTTTTGATTGCCAACTGTTTATGTTCTTACGTTAACGCTGCAAGCGTTGATAAAGGGATTGAAGGAGCCGCTTATGCCTTGATGCAAGATATCATTGAAGCTCGCTTGTCTGATGGTTTGTTTGGAAATATTTGGTGCCGTAGCTGGCAGAACGAAGACGCAGCTCTGTTGAGCAAAAGAATTGCATGTGGTGCGAACATGGATTATGAAGAAGTATCATCAAGTGATGTCGATCTAGTTCAACTCTTTGGTCAAGCAGAAAAGAGTAAACGGGGCATGGTTATCTTTTTCAAAAATGCACATGAGTATTTACGGCCGTCAGACTATATTCAAGATCCAAAAAACATTCAATGTATCAATGCATTTTTGTTATTGACCTTTAGTCCTTCTAAGAAAGTTATTTTTATTGTACATACAGATGATAAAAGCAGCCTTGATGGCAATGTCATTAATCGTATGAGCAAAATTATTTGATAGAACTGGTACAAAGGTTATTGCCCCTTTTGTGTGCAAAAAGGCTTTGTGCTACAATAATGTAATGCCTGATCTGTGCAGGCCGATTATCTGATTCTCATCTGTAAGGAGCTATTATGAATACAGATTATTCACAAGGTCGAAGCCTATCTTCGTTTATGTACAAAGTGTATGGTTGGATGACCGGAGGACTTTTTGTAACCGCCTCCACAGCATATGGTGTGTATGCATACCCTCCACTTTTTGCAGCAATTATGAGCAGTAAGCTTATTCTGATAGGCTTATTTGTTGCACAAATTGCTTTAGTTATTGCGCTTTCTGCATTTATTAATAAAATGAGTTTTGCAACAGCAGCGCTTACCTTTGTTGTTTACTCAGCGCTTCTTGGCCTGACGCTTTCTTCTATCTTCTTTGTATATCAAATTGCCTCAATTTATATGGTATTTGGTATTACGGTTGGTATGTTTGGAACTATGGCATTGTATGGCTATGCAACGGGTGCCGATTTGAGCAGCTTTGGCAACATTATGATTATGGGACTTATTGGCTTGCTGATCGGTTCGCTGGTCAATATGTTTTTGCAGAGCAACACCTTTGGCTATATTCTCTCATTCTTGGGAGTTGCAGTCTTCACAGGGCTTGTTGCTTACGATGTCCAGCGTATAAAGTACATGGGACGTGAGATGCTTGGTCATGGAGAGATGGAAGGCAAAGTTGCTTTACTTGGAGCTTTGACACTCTATCTTGATTTTATCAATCTCTTCTTGTTCCTGCTTCAGTTGCTTGGAAGACGCAGAGACTAATTAAAAATAAGCATAATAATAGAAAAAGCCCCTGATTTGATCGGGGGCTTTTTCTATTGTGTTACGTACTTCTATGGATTTTCACTATTTTAATTTTTCGGTGCTGACCATATAATGGTATTCAACATGTGTGTGCTTACATTGTGCTGCCGTTGAAAGGTCATTGATGAAACTTTTACCAATCGGTATTCAAGATTTTGAGAAAATGGGATCAGGGGATTATTTTTATGTTGATAAAACAAAAATAATTCATGAACTCATTACAACGGGGAGCTATTACTTTATCGCTCGTCCACGTCGATTTGGAAAGTCACTTCTTCTTTCAACGATCAAATGTATTTTCGAAGGAAAAAAAGAACTCTTTAATGACCTTTGGATTGCAACAAACACTGATTATAGTTGGCAAGTACACCCGGTTATTCATCTGAGCTTTACTTCAATTGACTATGCAACCCCTGAGCGGCTTGAAAAAAGCCTTATTATGAAATTGAAAAAACTGGCTCAAGATGTTGGCATTAGCTATCCAGAAGATGTTTCGCTCGTTTTTTTATTCGAGCACCTTGTTCAGTCGCTTGCCGCAAAAGGCAAAGTTGTTTTATTAATCGATGAATACGATAAACCGATTGTTGATCATATTAATAATCCAGAGCTTGCTGAAGCAATGCGTAATCAGCTCCGCATGTTTTATGCGGTTATTAAAGATTTAGATCCTTACTTGAAGTTTGTTTTTATTACAGGTGTCAGTAAGTTTGCACAGACCAGCATCTTTTCTGGGCTTAATAATCTGCGTGATTTGACTATGGAGAAAAGCGTTGCAACACTTTTTGGTTGCACCAAAGAAGAACTAGAAATAACATTTTCAGACTCACTTGATGTATTTGCTCGTAACTTACATATTTCATTTCAAGAAGCTCTTGCCAAAATGACTGAATGGTATGATGGTTACCGCTTTCATCTCAATGCTCAGCATGTTTATAATCTTTTTTCTGTTATGAATGCTCTGGCCTCTGGTGAGTTTCATAATTATTGGATGAGAAGTGGTACTCCTACGTTTTTGATAGAACTATTTAAAAAGGGTAACTACATTCCTCAAATTGATCCAGATTATCAGATTAGTGCAAGCCACTTTGAGATTGTTAATTTTTCTCGGATTGCATTTATACCACTCTTGTATCAAACAGGGTATTTGACGCTGCTTGAAAAAACAGAGTCTGGAATGTTTCGATTAGATTTTCCCAATAAAGAGGTTTCTGATAGCTTTACTGAAATTATTGCTGCCGGTGTTTTTGAAAAAGACCAAAGCGAGATACATTCTCTAGCAGCCCCCCTTGGCCGCATGTTGGAAAATCTTGAAATTGATGATTTCTTTGAGCAGATCAAGCGCTTTTATGCTGGGATACCATACACCGTTGCGGTGCCTGATCGTGAAAAACATTATCAAACTATTTTTTATGTTCTTACAAAAATTATTGGCATGAAGGCATTTGTTGAAGTAGCAACTAATCGTGGCAGCATCGATTTTGTACTTGAACTCAAAAAACATATTTTTATTTTTGAGTTCAAAATTAGAGGGACTGCGCAGGATGCTTTGACGCAGATCAAAGCAACGCAGTACGATCAAAAGTATCGTGGGCTTGGTAAACAGATTGTTTTAGTTGGCGCTTTGTTTAGTATTCAAGAACGCAATATTGATTCCTGGGTTTATGAGGTTATTGGAAAATAGGGTTATGGAAAAGTTTTTTTTTAAACGTAAGCATATTCTTTTGATTGTAGCTCTTGCTTTGAGCATTGCATGCGTGAGGTCCTGCCTGAGTATTCGATTTAATAGTCAAGTTCAGGAGCGGGTTGCATGTTCTTCGGTTACAGAATTTATTCAGGCTTATCAAAGTAATAAACAGCTTACGCTTGATTTTGGCCATATCCTTGAAGAGCTCAATCTGTTTGTTGCAACGCAAGCGCAGCGTATGAGCAAAGTGGATAACTGGCTTAACGGTGTAATGCCTCAAGAACATTGGTTTAACTCCAATTTATCTACGCTATCTATTGATTACAAATCTTCAAATCAATTTTTCCCCTATGTTGAAAAACATATTTTCCCGGATGATGTACGTATTGCTGTTTGGGGGGATTTACATGGAAGTGTGAGTACCGTTGTTGAATCGTTGCTTCAGTTGCAGCGTGATGGATATCTTGATGAACATTTTATTATTACTCACAAAAATTTTTATTTTCTGTTTCTTGGTGACTTTGTTGATAAAGAGTCTCGTGGAATTGAGTTGCTGTACCTCTTGATGAAGTTGCATAACCAAAATCCTGGACATGTTTTTTTGTTGCGCGGTAATCATGAGGATGCTGCGGTTAATAAAACGTTCAGAAAAGAGCTTTCAAAAAAATATTCAGATCTTGATGATGAGACGCTTAAAAAAATCTTTTGCTTATACGATCATCTATCCGTAGCACTTTTTGGTGGAATACGTGATGCTCGAGGTCGTGTGAATGGCATTCAATTTTGCCATGCAGGATTTGAACATGGCTACAATGCGCGCACTTTTTTACAGAGCAACGCTCACTATGAACTGATAACAGAGCTTAAGCGGGTAAGTTTGGTTGAGCAACTTCCTGACGGGCAATCAAAAGAGCAGCTGATAGCGTTGCAAGAGCTCATTCAGCAGGCATGTTCTAGGCGCGATAAAAAATTTGAAAAGTATCTTTTGAATCAAGCTCAAATGGAGCAGCGTATTATTAATGGGTATAATTGGTTTACCATCCAAATGCTTACCTGGTTTTATAAGCAAGACATTATTGATGCGTTGCCAACACT
>Ga0154020_10007640_pt1 | contig 12604 bp, 11 predicted proteins | sample Klosneuvirus_201_FD_109709 | JGI IMG/M metagenome (GOLD analysis project Ga0154020, IMG submission 109709) | Active sludge microbial communities from wastewater, Klosterneuburg, Austria - Klosneuvirus_20160825_MG | ecosystem: Engineered > WWTP > Aerobic digester > Activated sludge | place... | reverse complement strand
TGAGAGTCCGTGGGCGCGCGCCGCGATCGCCGCCGCGAGCCCGACCGGCCCGCCGCCCACCACGATGACATCGACGACGGCGCTCATCGACGCGGGTTCGCCCCGGCGCCCGGCGCGCCAGATGCCTGCGGCGAGGGCAGGAAGCCCGCGCGGAAGAGTCCGGCCCGGGCCAGGAAGCCGGCGAACGCCGCGCGCAGCACGCCGAAGCCGTAACGTACCGAGGGCGCGAAGTGGATCGTCGACGCTTCGGGAAAGTACTTCGTGGGGCAGGAGAGCTCGCCGACGCGGAAGCGCGCCGCGAACGCCTGCACGAGGATCTCGTTGTCGAAGACGAAATCGTCGGAGTTGCGTTCCAGGGGGAGCGCCTCCAGCACCTCGCGCCGGAAGGCCCGCAGCCCCGTGTGGTACTCGGAGAGCTTCTGGCCCAGAAGGAGGTTCTCGACCAGGGTGAGGGCGCGGTTCGCGACGTACTTGTAGAGCGGCATGCCACCGGCTAGGGCGCCGTTGCCGAGGATGCGCGAGCCGAGCACGATGTCGTACTCGCCGTAGGCGATCATCGCCGCCATCGCCGGCACCAGACGCGGCGTGTACTGGTAGTCGGGATGGAGCATGATGATGATCTCTTCGGGTCCGGCGAGCGCCGCGGCGTAGCAGCTCTTCTGGTTGCCGCCGTAGCCCCGGTTCTGCGGATGCAGGTGGGTTTCGATTCCGAGCTTCCTGGCCACCGCGACGGTGTCGTCGGCCGAGGCGTCGTCCACCAGCAGGATGCGATCGACCACCGTGCGGTCGATCTCGGCCCAGGTCGGCTCCAGGGTCGCCGCGGCGTTGTAGGCCGGCATCACGACGCAGACGCGCTTCCCCTGGATCATCGCAACCTCATTCTAGAGGGTTCCGGCGCGCTTCATCCGCCCCTTGCGGGGGGCTTCGCTGCGCGGCCTCGTGTTACGCTCGCGACTCATTTTCAGGCTGGGAGGGACCCTGAGGGGGGAGTCGTCTTGAGTGCGAGCGAGCCGCGACTGGGAGGCCTTCTCGACCGCCGCTACCGGGTCCTCGAGCGCGTCGGTGAGGGGGGTGCCGGCGTCGTCTATCGGGCGCTGCACGAGGAGATGGACCGGCCGGTCGCGATCAAGGTCCTGCTCTCGGAGCTCTTTCCCTCGCCGGTCGCCTTCGCGCGCTTTCGCCGCGAGGCCCGTGCCGCCGGCGCCCTGGTGCACCCGCACGTCGTCACGGTCTTCGACTTCGGCCGCACCGAAGAGGGCGAGCCTTACCTCGCGATGGAGTTCTGCGAGGGCGGTGCGCTCTCCGAGCGCATCGCCGACCGCGGCGCGTTGCCCGCCGCCGAGGTCGTCCACCTGCTCGGCGGCATCGCCGCGGCGGTCGACGCGGCACACCGCCAGGGGATCGTCCATCGCGACCTGAAACCCGGCAACATCCTCTTCAACGGCGGGGTCGCCAAGGTCGCCGACTTCGGCCTGGCCCGGATGCTCGACAGCGAAGACCCCGGGCTCACCGGCGGCCACGCCATCGGCTCGCCGTTCTTCATGAGTCCCGAACAGTGCCAGGGGCGACCGGCCGGCACGGCGAGCGACATCTACAGCCTCGGCGTCATCGCCTACACCCTGCTCACCGGCGAGGTGCCGTTCCGCCGCGGCACGGCGCAGGAGGTCCTCCTCGCCCATCTCACCGAGGAGCCGCGGCCGCCGCACACGGTCGCGCCGCGGCTCGGCCGGGCGCTGTCGCTCGCCGTGATGCGGGCGCTCGCCAAGAATCCCGACGCGCGCCCGCCCTCCGCCGGAGAGTTTCTCGCCGGACTCGAGCGGGCGTGCGAGGAGCAGACGGACGAGAACCCGGTGCCGTTCGTCGCTGCGGCGGCGACTCCCGTCGCCCAGTCCGGCGCCGCGGCGCGCTTGCGGCGCGCGGTGCGCGACCGTTCGAGCGGCGCTCCGCCCGAGCCGATCGGGCGCGGCGAGGAGCTCGCGTGGCTCACCGAGCTCCTGGAGATGGCCGCCGCCGGCAGCGGGCAGCTCGTCACCATCGCCGGCGAGCCCGGAGCCGGCAAATCGACCCTGGCGCACGCCTTTCTGCGCCGGGCGCGGATGACCGCCCCGCGGGCCCTGCTCGCGCTCGGGCGTTCGCCGGAGCATTTCGGTTCGGCGGAGGCCTACTCCCCCTTCCTCGATGCTCTCGGGAATCTCCTCGCCGGCGGCGAGCGCGCGTGGCTCGCGCCGCGGCTCCTCGAGCTCGCGCCGACCTGGGCGGTGCATTTCCCGGGCCTCGCGACCGAAACCGACGCCGTAGCGGGCGAGGCGCTCGCCGGAATGCGTTCGCGCGACCGCATGCCCCGCGAGTTCGCGGCCTTCGTCGCGGCGATCGCAGGTAGCGGGGGCGCCGGCGCCGCGGGCCCCGCTGGCGATCCCCGCCCGCTGGTCCTGCTGCTCGAAGACCTGCAGTGGGCCGATCCGGCGAGCGTCGAGCTGCTGGTCTATCTCGCGCCGCGGCTGGAGAACCTGAAGCTGATGCTGGTCGGAACCTACCGCCCGGCCGACATCGAGTCCCAGCGCCACCCGCTGCGCGCCGCGCTCGCCAGTCTCGGCCGCGGCAACCTCCCCTGGAGCGAGATCTCCCCGGCGCCGTTCGCCGGCAGCGAGGTCGCGGCCTTCCTCGAACGCGAGCTCGGAGCGCCGCCGCCAAGAGAGCTCGTGGAGTTCGCGCTGCGCCGCACCGAGGGCAACCCGCTCTTTCTCCTGAACGTCCTCAACCACCTCCTGCAGTCGGGGGCGGTCGCCCGCGACGGCGACCGCGTGGTGCTCGCGCGCTCGCTCGACTCGATGGACAGGATCGTCCCGGAAGGGATCGTGGCGCTCATCCGCGACAAGGTCGACCGGCTCGACGACGCCGACCGCCGGATGCTCTCCGTGGCGAGCGTCGAAGGCCTCGAGTTCACCGCCGCCGTCGTGGCGCGTCTCACCGAGCGCGACGAAATGGAGATCGAAGAGCGCTTGCGGACGCTCCAGGCTGCCCATCGCCTGGTCGAGCCGATCGGCGATCTCGAGCTCGCCGGCGGCCATTCGAGCCAGCGCTACCGCTTCGTGCATTCGCTCTATCAGCACGCCTTCTACGACACCCTGGCACCGAAGCGCCGGGCCGCGAAGCACCTGCTGACCGCCGAGGCGCTGGTGGCTCTCCACGCCGGCCGGCTGGAGACGGTGCGCGTCGCCCTGGCGCTGCACTTCGAGTTGGGCCGCGATCTTCCGCGCGCCATCGAGCACACCCTGGCCGCCGCCGAGCTCGCCGCGGCGCGCAACCCGCGCGACGCGCGGCCGCTCCTCGCCAAGGCGCTCGAGCTCGCGGCGAAGCTCCCGCCCGAGGCGTCGGTGGCGCAGCGCGCCGCACTCCTGGTGCGGCTGGGCCGCCACGACGCCGAGACCGCCGAGTTCGCGGGCGACGTCGAGCTCTATGCGCGCGCCGAGCAGGCGGTCTCCGAGGCGCTGGTCCTCGAGCCCGGCTCGATCGAGGCGCGCACGGTCCTCGGCCTCATCCACCTCGAACGCGGCGAGAACGAACGCGCTTTCCTCGACTTCGCGCGCGCTGTCGAGCGCTCCCCGGCACACGCCGCCGCCTGGGACGGTCTGTCCTACCTGTTCAAGAACGCGGGGCTCTGGGCGGCGTCGCTCGCCGCGCAGCAGCGCGCGGCGGCGCTCGACGACCGCTTCGCCTATTCGATCCGCCGGCTCTCGGTGCTGATCTACGAGGGCCGCCTCGACGAGGCCCGCGCCGAGGCGTCGGCGCTGGTCGCCCGGCGGCCGAAGTTCGCGCACTACAACTACTGGCGTGGCATCGCCGCCTGGTACGCCGGCGATCACGCCGAGGCGCGCCGCTGGATCGAGCAGGCCTACGCGCTCGACCCCGCCGATCCGATCGCCCAGGGCGTCCTCGCCTTCGTCCTGGCCACCGAGCCCGGCGACCCCACCGACTCTGGCGGTGTCGGCGGTGTCGGCGGCATTGGCGGCATCGGCGGCACGGCGCGGGCCCGGGCGCGCAAACTGCTCGTCACCGCCGAGCCCGGCGCGGCCGCTGACGGCACGTTCACCTACTGGATCGCCAAAGTGCACGCCCTGCTGGGCGACGCGCCCGCCGCTCTCGAGTGGATCCGCAAGGCCGCGAACCTCGGCTACTGGGACGCCCCCTGGATGCGCAAGGACGCTGCCCTCGCGACGCTCCACGAGCTCCCCGACTTCGTGTCGCTCGCCGCCGAAATCGAGGCCCGCCAGCGCGCTTTCCGCGCCTTCGTCGCCAGGGAGTCGCCCGTCGGCCTGGGGCTCCTCCCGCTCTGAGCAGCGCTCAGCCCTGCCGCCGCACCAGATGATTCAGGGTGAACGCCAGCCTCCAGGCATCGCCGTCCTTCGTGTAGACCGATGTCCCGTGGATCAGGGGGAACTGCTGACCGCCGCAGGTGCCTTCGAGGATTCCCTTGAAGGTCAGGATGGCCACGGTCGAAGAGAGGGAGGTGCGCGTGCCGTCGGCCACGCGAACGCTCTTCACTTCGCACGAATGCCCGGTCCAGAAGCGGAGGGTCTCGGCCTTGCCGGACGTGACGTTGCCGAAGATATCGACGAAGGCTAGGTCGCCTGCCGTCAGCTCTTCGAGGACTTTGGCGTCGCGCGCCTTCCAGCCCTCCCAGACCGCGGTTTCGATCGCCACCATCGCGGCGGTGGCAGGGTCGGCGGCGGGAGCTCCCGGCCTCGCCTCCAGCGCGGCCTCGGCGTCCTGGCTCGACGCCTCCTTCTTCTTCGCTGTCTCGGCGGGGGGCGCTTCGCCGGTTCGGGGATCGAAGATCGGGTTCTCGCCGTGAAAGGCAGCCCGCCACGTCTCGGCGCTCCGGACCCAGACGGTCGCCGCCCGCACAGGGCTCGGGGCCTTCTCGGTCCTGCCATCGAGCGTGCAGGTGCCATCGACCGTGCTCCTGTAGCTGAGCACGTAGATGTCGGCATCGATCTTCGAAAGTCGCGGCTCATCGAGCGTCCAGCCGTCCTCCACATCGCACCGGACGCCGGCAACCATCTCGGTGGTTGCCGTCTTGTCCAGGCGCGCGCCGTCCGCCCCGAGCATGACGAACGGTTCGTTCAACAGCCCCGCGAAAGACGCCGCGTCACCCTTGAAATAGGCCTCGTTCGCCTCCCTCTCGAGGGCGAGCAGCGCCTCCGCGGTGGGCGTCGGCGCGACTGGCCCGGCCGCTTCGGTGCTCGCATTCTCCACCGATTCACTCGTCGGCGCCGCGCAGGCAGCAAAGAAAAGCGCCGCGACGGTAGCCCCTCGAAACAGTCCGCCTCTCTTCATGGCTCTTGTCTCCCCCCGTATGCCGTCCCGCTCGCAACTCGACCCGAGCCGGAACAACGAGACATGGATGGAATAGCGAAGTGCTCGCATCCGCAGCCGAAAGCAGAGGCTAGGCCGCGCGGACGTACTGAATCAGTGTACGCAGGCTGAGGAGACAGACCAGGACGCCGACTCCGACCATGAAGGGCTTGACTGGTACATGTCGGCACGCCCAGGCCCCCAGCGGAGCCGCCAGCAGGCCGCCCAGCGCCAGGGCCAGAATGACGGACCAGTTGCTGAGGCCGATCGTTGCCAGGAACGTGATGGACGCCGCAACGGTGACGAAGAACTCCACCGCATTCACGCTTCCAACCGTGCTCCGCACGTCATTTCCGCGCGCGATGAGCGTGCTCGCGACGATGGGCCCCCACCCGCCACCACCGACAGCGTCGACGAAGGCACCCACGAATCCGAGAGGAGCCAGATGCGTCGACACCGTTCGCGGCGGAAACTCCCGAAATGCCTTGACGATGATGATCGCCCCCATGCCGAGAAGATAGACCGCGATCACGGGCCGCATCGCCTCGCCGGGAAAGCTCGCCAACAAATAGGCGCCGACCACGGCACCCAGGACGGCGGGAACGAGCAGGCGACGGAACAGCGCCGTGTTGACGTTTCCGAAAGCCCGGTGCGAGATCGCGGAGGCTCCCGTCGAGAAGCACTCGGCCGCGTGTACCGTCGCACTCACCACCGCAGGCGGAAGTCCGAAGGACATCAACAGGCTCGAGGCCGAGACTCCATAGGCCATTCCGAGCGCACCATCGATCAGTTGCGCGACGAAGCCGGCGAGCACGAACCAGAGAAAATGACTGTCGAGTTCCAATTCAGCGATCTCCAAAGCGGCCTAACAGATCCCGAGCTCACCGGCGCATCCCAGCAGAGCCTCACCGGAGCTGCGCCTGTGAGCGGGCTCCTTTTGAGTCGTGGAGCGTAGAGTCGGCGTGCAGCGCGGACGATTGCCTGCATGAGGTCGATGCCATCCAACGCCGCCGACACAGAAGGCGACCGCTGGATCTCTTCGCTGGACCCCAACGTCCAGAAGAGCTGCCTGTCAAGAATACTCGCAAAGACGAGGCGGCGACTTCCAATGGTTGCCATCCTTGCCGGGAAGAACAACTCCGGCCTCGAGAGGTAACGGGCAATTCAACCCTTCTTCTTCGAAGCCGAACGGATGACGATCGGCCCGCGGCCGGTGCTCGGGAACGGCACGCCGCTGCGAGCGAGGGCCTCGTCGACCAGGCGCACGATCGCCGGACGGGCGAGGGTGGACGCGCTCTCCACGGAAACCCACCGCGCCTGGGTTCCGGAGCCCCGCAGCAGCTTCTCGGGATCCGGCAATCCCTTGCCACTGTTGAAGTACAGCTTCACCCCCGCAGCGTCCGCGCGGATCGCAAGCACGCCCTCGTAGCCGCGCTCGCTCGGCGAATAGCTGATGACGATCCAGTCGCGGTATTCGTACACCAGCTCATGGGCGGTCGGCAGTCGCTCGAGGAGAGACCGTCGCAGCGCGCCGACGAGCCTTACCTGCGCGGGAGCGAACCTGGCGATCAGCGCACGCAATGCGGCTTCCGCCGCCCGTCGCTCGGCCGCAGACTGAGTGTTCAGCTGTGAGGCGTTCATGATCTGAAGATGCCCCTAGAAAGCACGGTTTCGCATGATGGGTCGAGTGGTCTGCCGATCCAATCGTCCTGGATGGCGCCGGAGGTGTCGACCAGCCGGCGCACAACAATGCCGAAGGACGCTGACGATGGGAAAGGCTAGCACCTTCAGCGATCTGGACTAGCGGCCTGGAGGAACTGTCTGGCGGCGACTGAGAGGCCGTCAGTTCGATTTGCTGCGCAACTCGAGGAGCTGCTGTGGATCGATCCGAATGAGCGTGTAGAGGATCTGCTCCGTCGTGATCTCGACGAAGCCATGAGCGGTGTGCGGAGGGATGACCACAATGTCTCCTGGCCCGACCTCCTGTCGTGTCCCGCCCAGAATCACCTTGCCGAAGGCGCTCGGTCCGATGATCTGACGGACAATCGGACCGTCGAGGGGGAAGGCGGTGGGAGCTTCGAGCGTCCCCCCGGTGACGAGCACGCCCCTGCCTTCGAGGATCTGATAGACCTCGGTAATGGCGTCATGCACAATCGCATCCGGCGGCGTCTTTCCCTCCACCCGAGAGCGGCGGACGACCGAAACTCCGACGTTGTAGCTCGACTCGATTGGAACGACCCGCAGCACGGAGTCCGCGAGGGCGCCGGCAGGGTTGCGCTGCGCCTCCGCCAGGATCTCTGTCGAGCGGATCGCGGTTGCCTGCGGTGGGGCCTTCGCCGGCGCCGGCGCCGGACTTTGCGCCAGCGTGGGACTGGCTGCTGCCAAAGCGACAAGGAGGCCGAACCACCGGGTACGCATCACGTCACCTCGCTGAAGGGATGGGTTGGCGCCTGGCGGCGCAGGAGTTCCGCGGCAAGGTCCGGCCGAAGGCCCGGCTATCCGCCGCTGTAAAGTGGGGTTGGGCGATCCGTCCGCATGCACCCGAGGGGTGAAGCCGGAGGTCCAACCGACGTCGGGCAGCGCTCTCGACTGCGTCGATGTTGGACGCGTCGCGCACGGCAAGGCAGACAACGTTTGCGTACCCGCCAAGTCACTCGGATGCTTCGAGGAGGGCTCGCAGCTCGCGGGCAACGTCGTCGGGAACGAAGACGGCAGGACCCGCCTCGAGAAACGCGTCGAAGCTCTGCTCCGATGCTACTTCGCCGAAGTAGCCGCCTGCGCCTCCCGGGCGTGTCCACCACACGAGCTTGCCTTCGCAGGTGTGAACGCCGCTGGTGGACGAGCCCTCGGCCCATTCCCACGACCGTCCCGGGACAGCCGACCAGTCCTTCGATCGAGGTGCCATATGCCGGGAAGTCTACAGCTGTCGACCGGATCACCCGACGGAACGGTCCAGGAGTCCCACGATCGGAAAGCTAGCCGAATTGAAAAGACGCCGGCGCTTCTTCCCCTTCCCATTCTCTTGTTCTTTTTACGACGCCGCCCCTCCTTCGAGCCCGCAACCAACGGATCCTTCGAGGTCCACGAATCGATCGGACGGAACGAGGGCACGAAGGAGCTTCTGGGACGCCGCGGGCAAACCCCGCAGCCACGCGCCTCACGGTGCGCGACGAGCCTCGATAGGTGTTGGGTGCAGCGACGCCACGTCGCGAAACACCGAACCGCGAAGCCAAGTCAGCGACGATGAAGAGCGAGAACGTCCCGCCGGACGCGACGAGCGCAGAAGCTCGTCACAGAGAAGCTACGGGTGTTGACAGACGGGGGCCTGATAGGTGTTAGGCGGCGCCCACTTCAACGAGTGTGCCCGAGGAGGAGGGAAGTGGGATTGGCGCACCATCCTCTTTCAAACCTTCAATGTGAAGCTCGATCGCTTCACGAATCAGGACCCGAACTTCGTCCTCCGTCTCGGCGGCAGCAATGCAGCCAGGGAGATCAGGAACATAGGCTCCAAAACTCGAGTCACCCTTCTCAATGACGACTAGGTATTGCATTCGCCTACTCCTTTTCCTCGATCAGGCCGGCTTGCTTCAATGCGCTGCGCAAGGTCCCTGTCGGAACATCCACGCCTAGTCCACCAGACACGGTCACAGTTCCGCGCTTCGAAGAATGATGAAACTGCCGGTGACTCCCCCTGGTCCGCACGACGACCCACCCGTCCCTTTCAAGAAGCCGGATGAGCTCTCGGACCTTCACTCGAAGAGTATAAGGAACGGGTCAAGCGCCGTCTAACGGATCTGGAGCTGAGCGGCGCGCCACAATTGGCGGGCCGGCGAAGCCGGGCGCTGGCGCCGAACGCGTCCGCTCGAACGACTGGTCAGGCGTCAGGGCGCGCCTCGCCTCGTTCCATTGCTCCTCGCACCGCTATGTTTCGCCGCCCATATGGCCCAGTTGCGTCAACGCCGCAAGGTTGTCCCACGAGGTCCAGGTTTCCGCCACCAGCCCATCGTCGAAGCGGTGCATGCCGATGATGACAAGGTCCATCTGCCTGTGCGTCGGCGGGAATGGTCCAAACGGCCCCGCCTGTGTGCCTCTAGCTCGCGAGCGCCATGCGACGAAGTCGCCCTCACCGACCAGCCACTCGACCTCTTCGTGATAGTCCGGGAACGTGACGAAGCACGAGCTCAACCACTCGTGCATCACATTCCTCCCGCGAAGCTCCTGAAGCTCTGGAGGCATCGCCTGGGAGTGGCGGACATAATCCGAGGCGAGCGCCTCCGTGAAGCCCGCGACATTCCTGTTGCTCAGGTCCGACAGCATGCGCCGGACGGTTGCCTTGTTCGCCTCAACCTGATTCTCGCGAGCGGCACTTGGGGTCATCGTCGGCTCCTCTTTTCCGAGCGGTCGAGCATTCTTGACTGATCCGAGTGCCGCCTATCGGATCTGGAACTTAGCGGCGCGCCACCATTGGCGAACCGCGAAGCGGGCCGAGCGCGCCCAACGCGTCTGCTCGAGCGACTGGTTAGGCGACCTACCACCAGCGTACTTCAATTGGCAGACCCGTGCGCTTTAGGACCACGTCGCGAAGACGCTCGTACTCAACGACCTGTTTCTCGACTGCGAGTCGCCTATCGCGCGACTGGGAGTGCAGGACCAATCGCATGTTGAATCGACTGTAACTTAGGCGCGCAATCTCGGACCAGGTGAAAAACGACTCGGTGTTGTCACCTCGGACAGTCGAGATACCGGACTCGGAGACAACAACCTTGACGGACAGAAGGCGATACAGCCAGCGGGCGAGCGGGAACCCGAGAATCGCTACACCGAGAAGCCCAGCAAAGATCCAGAAATCTCCCGTGGTCTTCGGTGGGCTCTTCGTCGCAAGGAAAAGAACCAATGGGCCAAAGCCAGCGCAGAGCCACATCGCCATCCGCGCTTGCCCTCGGAGTTGAGGGTCATAGAAGAACTCAAGCGAAGTTGAGTCCTGCTCTTCAGCGTTCACAAGGTCGCCTAACGGATCATGAGCTCAGCCGCGCGCCCCACAGCGTTCACCGAGCGAAGCGAGCCGTGGCGCAACAGGCGCGTCGGCTGCAGCGAATGGTTAGGCGACTGCCTGCGAAGCTTAGTGACAGGCAAGAATGAGTTCCTCGCGGCGCTCTGGCACTGCGCCGCACCAGCGATCAACCCTGAGAATCTCGAACTCTCGTTCCTGGGAAAATTGAGCATCAGCGGTCAAGGAGAGTGCTTCGATGCTCTTGGCTGCATCTGTAGCGCGAGCATGCGCCATTCACCCTCACGCTTGACATAGGTGGACGTGTACCGCATTGACGACACTCGTTCAGAACCTCCGGGAGACTGGAAACGAAGGTCGGAGGTGCCGAAGACAAGAGCAACGTCTCCTTCGACCAACACGGCACGCTCGCGAAGAGTCTGCCCGACCATGTTCAGCTTGAGAACGGATTGGATCAGTTCTTCTCTTCCAGTGGTCAAGCCATTGCTGGAGTTGAGAACGAAGCGCTCATCGACGAGCCGCCGAAGTGCCGCCTCGTCTCGGTCGATCTCGGCGGCAACGTACTCGTCCTCTGCGGCTAGGACGTTGGCCGCTTCTTCGTTTGCGGAGAGGTCGGCAGAAGGAGGCGGAGCAGACTCCGGTTCCGCTGCTAAGGACCTGGCGGCGAACAAAAACGCCAAAGACAGTAGGAGCAATTTTGCGCTCATTCCGACCCCCGATGCGTAGTGACCGCAAATGTTGCGACTGTCGCCTAACGGATCGCGAGTTGAGCGGCGCGCCAGGACTGACGCCCCGCGAAGCGGGGCGCGGGCGCCCAACGCGTCCGCTCGAACGAGTTGAAGCTCATGCAGGCCTCCTTTGGGGCTACCCACGCGGTAGCTTTGAGGATGTCGAATAACCCTTCCAAAGGAGGCACTGCATGCGATTGTACTCCCGGACTCACGACGTCAGCTGCGGCATCGATCTCCACGCGCGGACCATGTATCTGTGCGTCCTCGACCGCGCTGGACAATCGCTCCTGCACTGCAATCTTCCGACCCGACCGGAGGCTCTGCTGGGCGCCTTGGCGCCCTTTCGCTCCGAGGATCTCGTCGTCGGCTGCGAGTGCCTCTTCGCCTGGTATTGGCTCGCCGATCTGTGTGAGCGAGATGGCATTCCATTCGCCCTCGGACACGCGCTGGGAATGCGTTCGATTCACGGTCTCAAGACCAAGAGCGACAAACTCGACTCCTGGAAGATTGCCCAGCTCTTGCGCGGCGGAAACTTCCCCTGCGCCTACGTCTATCCACGCCGCTTCCGCGCCACCCGCGATCTCCTGCGCCGGCGCCTTCACTTCGTTCGCTTCCGCTCCGAACTGCTCACCCACCTCAAGATGTCCGAAGCTCAAGCCAACCTCGAACCGCTCAAGCAGCGCCTCGACCAAGCGCCGAATCGAGCCGGCTTTGCCGAGCGTTTCCCTCTTGGCTCGAGCCGCTCGTCGATCGCCGCCGACTGTCGGCTGCTCGACTCGATCGACGACCTAGTCGGCGGCCTCGAACGCGAGCTCGTCGCCTGCGCCAAGGGCGACGATCTCGCTGCCTTCTATCGCCTGCGCTCGGTGCCCGGCATCGGCGAGATCCTCGCGATGACGATCTTCTACGAAGTCCCCGACTTCGATCGCTTCGACACCGTGCAGCAGTTTGCTTCCTACGCTCGGCTCGTCGCTCCAAGAGCCGAGTCCGCCGGCAAACTCGGCGGCGCGAGCGGACGCAAGCAGGGCAATGTCCACTTGAAGTGGGCCTTCTCGGAGGCCGCCGTCCTCCTCCTGCGCAACAACCCGAGCGCGCAAAAACTCCACTCTCGCCTCGTCGCCCGCTTCGGCAAGGCGAAGGCTCTCTCGGTCCTCGCCCACAAGCTCGGACGCGCGATCTTCCACATGCAGAAGCGACAGCAACCGTTCGACGCTGAGAGGTTCTATCGCGAGGCCTGACCGAATCGGGAGGAGCGCCGGCGAGCTCATCGCCTAAAGAGAGTCGCCATCGACCCGAGCTCCACAAGGACCGTACGAGGCCCAGAGCCTTGGGACGCATCGAGCCCTGCGCACGGTCCACGAGCGCCAAGGTCGGACAGCTCGTCGAGTTGAAGAGACGCCGGCGCTTCCTCCCTTTCCCATCTCTCGCATTCTGACGACGCTGCCCCTCCTCCGAGCCCGCTACCAACGGATCCTCCGAGGTCCACGATTCGATCGGACGGAACGAGGGC
>Ga0154020_10007639_pt1 | contig 12604 bp, 20 predicted proteins | sample Klosneuvirus_201_FD_109709 | JGI IMG/M metagenome (GOLD analysis project Ga0154020, IMG submission 109709) | Active sludge microbial communities from wastewater, Klosterneuburg, Austria - Klosneuvirus_20160825_MG | ecosystem: Engineered > WWTP > Aerobic digester > Activated sludge | place... | reverse complement strand
GTTGCCACTGTAAAGGGCTTCAACCTGCAACACCTCATCCGGTGTGCATATTCTTCGAGCGTTGAACGCGTAACCGAAATTTCGCTTCCATCTTGATTGAAATGCGCGTTCGTTCGCTCCCATGCGCATACGCAACTGTGCGCCCGTTTCACCGGAGGCATTCGTTTCGCCTTGTGCGTGTTCGCTATGTACGTTCGCGTTAATCATGTTGCAAATGTGCGGCACATTTTTTGAATCGCAAAATGTTTAGTGAACTTTTTTTCACTTAACTGAAAATAGTTTACATTTGCCCCATGACAGAAAATAAAATGAGTGTACCAGAAGCCTGGAATGACTTTTTCGCGTGGGCTTTCTTGCCTGAAAACATTGACCGCTTTTTGAAAAGTGAAAGGCACTATTTCAACAAAACAAACGGCGATATGTCACGCGGTAATTGCGGCGCAAATAGAGTGCGCAACATTTTGACGGCTCACCGGAAAGGGTATTACACGTTCCACAGTGAGCCGTATTTTACGGTAGGTTAATCCTTTGGTTCAATCACAATCTGCAACCCTCTCTCGTGCAAATAATACTCAATGATTGCGTCAATAAAACCGCGCATCTGCTCAACGCTTAGGCCTGCCAGTGACGGCACCTGTTCAAGATGCCATTGGTACGTTACGCCATTTCGCTCAGGATGCTGCAAAGTGAGCATAACTGGACTGCCGTCCGTGTAATACTGCTTTTCTTTAGGCAGGAACATTTCTTTCAAATCGTGCTTGATCTTTTCAGCGCACTGATATACCCCCTGCGTAGCCATCATATCAGATTGTATCTGCTCAATGATAGTGCCGTGAAATGCTTTTAACTGTGGCCATGTTTTAGGCCGTTTTTCGCGCCTGATAATAACCTCAACATCCGGCTCATCTTCGCACATTGCAAGCTCCTTTTCCATGCGGGCGCGTGGTAAGGTTAGTCTGCCGTTTTTCAGGCTGGCAAGGTAGTGGAGCGAGGTTAGGCGGCGCATGGGTTACTTTTCAAAAATACTGCCGATCAAAGCGCCAATCATTGCGCCAATCAAAACAGGGTCTTTTTTTGAAATTCGACTTTCAAGCCGCTCTGCACCCTCCCTTTTCTTATCAAGAAATTCAAGCCATGCGGCCATCAATTCGTCGTTGTCGCTTTCAGAAATGAGCTTTTCGATTTTATCTTCTATTTCTTGCATATTGATAGTGTTTTAAAATTCTCGTTTTATCCACTGCCCTTTTTCAAGTCGTACCGCGATAAACCTAAACGGTAGAATTGTGGCGGCAACTTTGATCTTTACAAGCGCATCATCAGTCCAAAAACCCTTTACTTCGTGTATCTCAATTTGGCCGCTAGAAAGCATTACCATGAAGTCAGGGCTATAAAAACACTTGTCGGCTAATCGAATATTGATAGGCTCGAAGGCATACCAAGCCACTTCGCCAGTGTGTTTCATTCCATCCAAAACAGTTGAGTACGCGGCTTCTGTTTTGTTCATCTTGCCCGCTTTCATGCGCCCAAGCGCTTGCGTTTTAGCTTGTGGCGTTTCCGCTTCCATTCTTTTCAAAACAGCTTGCTTATGCTTCGCGCCTTTTTCGATAGCTGCTTTTAACTGCTTTGAGGTTGGGGCTTTGCCGTACTCTGCGAGGAACTCTGCGCTTGTCATGTCAATGTGTTGTTTTTTGAAATGATTTAATCGCCTTAAATATACGATACGCTACCTGTGGGACAATCGCGTTACCTAAAGCGGCAATTCTGTCCACCCGATTGGAAACCCCATCATTTCCTCCACAAACTGGGGATTGAGTTGGAAATTCTCGCCAATTTCCCGCTGAATGGTTTCGTGAAGATTCACGCCCCTTGGATGATTTAGCCTTTTGTTGAATGCCTCTGAATCCTGCTGAAATCCGCTCCTGTAGTCCCGCCTGGTTGGTGTTGGAAGAAAATCCATATAAAGCACCTGAACTGCTAAATTCGGGTACGTTGTAGAATTTCTGTCGCCCATCCTGTTTGGGAATCTCTCCGGCGTTTCTACTATCATCAATCTGCGCGGCGTAGGCAACAAACCAAATCCTGTCCCGTCTGTGTGGAGCGTTGACGGCGCAAGCTGGAAGTAAAAACGGGATGACTTCGTACCCTTCATCTTCCAGATCAGCCTGCACCTCGTCGAATACCACCCCTCCATTCCAACTAACAAGCCCGCGAACGTTTTCGCCCACAACCCAACGCGGGGCAACCTCCTGAATGATTCTAAGCATTTCCGGCCAGAGGTGTCTATCATCGTCTGTGCCAAGTCTTTTGCCTGCTGTGCTGTATGGTTGGCATGGGAATCCTCCTGAAATAATATCAATTGTTCCCCGAAATGGCCTACCGTCAAATTGCTTAATGTCTCTGAATTTTTGCGCATTAGGAAAGTTTTTTGAAAGTATTTTTTGACAAAAATCATCTATTTCTACCTGCGCAACGGATTCAATGCCAGCCCATTCGCCAGCAAGACCAAATCCGCCAATTCCAGCAAAAAGCTCTATCTGCTTCATACCGCAAATATTTGAAACGCTTTCCTTTTACTGCCAAACCCCGCTGCGCAATAATCATCGTAAATCTTCAAAGCAGCCGCGATATTCGCAGGCGTATTCCTTTTGATTTTGCCGATTAGGAACGCCCGGTTATCCGTACCGCGTCCCTCTTTTTCTGCAACCATGCAATTTATGAGTATAGCTTCTGCGCAAGCTGAAAGCCCGGCGTATTGTAGGGCGACTATGCGGCGGTCGAATGAGTGTGGTATGTCGGCTCTCATTGTTCGGATTTTTTGATAATTTCGGATAGCCTGCTTTTTATTTCAAGAATCCGGTTATTTGTAGTTAACGAGGCGGTAAACTCAAACAGGTCTGCACTTTCAATGTCTTTCAGCAGCGCCAAAGATTCACGCGCCACGCTTATCGCCCGTGCGTCATTTTCCGAAACACTGTGGCGAAGGTTGAAAAGAACGCGGTCGATGCCAACAAGATCCGTTTCAATAATATTCAGCGATCCGTTCCCGCGTGGTCGGATGCTCCATTTTCGTAGTTCTGTCATTGGTTTTTAGTTTTCAGGCTTTAAAATTCGTTCTGGATCAATGCCGTATTGGTCGCAGATTGGCACAAGGTCAACGCATACAGTTCCGTTCGACTGCAATCTTACATCCACGCCACCTTCGTCAAGCATTCCGGGTATCATTTCCGTGAAGTCGGATAAGTTCCAATGGGTTATCCATGCCAAAAGCATATCGCCACTCCATGAAAATTCTATTTCACTTTCCTGTAAAAATCTGTAAAGGTCAAGTTCTGTCATTTTTAGTAGCATTTACCGTGTTTAGTTGGTCTAGTGGCGTTGTATTCCATTTTCATACGAATGTGCCACATTAGATCAAAACCGCGTGCGCTGGAAAGGTTGAAAAGAAGCAGCAGTGCCGCGTGTAAGTGTGCTTCAAATTCACCGTCGTCTGGAGACGCGAATTCCGCCCGTGACTTGCAAATTTGCGATGTAACGTCAAGTAAAACGGAACCTAAATTTTCACCTTCAACAACTTCAAAATCGCCCATGTGTGCGTACCTGCTAAGGTTAATAACTTGCCCATAGTACCCACAAAAATCAAGGATACGGATAACAGCATCAGCAATTTCATCTTCAACGGTGTCCTTTACAAGCTCTTTGAAATCCCAATCTGAAACAGACGTTAGTGTCAAAGGGTATCCGTGTAGTGAGTGGTTGTAAGTTCGCCCTTTACGATCAGCTTCCAGGGCTTCGCTAAGTTCTGAAATGATGAGCATGAATAATTGGCCGACGTTCGGGGTTTCTTCATAAAATCCTTTTGATTTTGCGGATTCATGTGCTTTTTGTGCGATTGGATTTAGGTCTGGATATTTCATGTTTGGTTTTGATTTAAAGTTCAAGTTTAGTTTGCCCCGCAACGATTGATGCGGGTTTATTTTTCTTGCCATTCCCGGTGATAAACACGCCGGGCTTTACCAGAATCAACAGGCCTGATTTAACCATTCGTCGCAGGCAGTCGCCTACGTGCTTGTCACCATTACAATAGTGCGTATTTATCAGCCCCATTGCTTGAGCTTTGGTTATTCCACCGTTATCGTGGCAGAATTGAAGGACGGCGGATTGCTTAGGAGTTAGGCTCATAATTCGATTTTTACTTCATTCAAAAGAGTTTTGCACCATTCAGGCAATATAATTTCACCCTCTTTTGCCTGGCGTTGCATGCTGTACATTTTTCCGATATAGTGCGATCTCATTAATTGCCGCCGGTGTTCATCTTCCTCGCTCAAAAGCAGCGCCATCATTGTGCGTAAAACCTTCCATCCTTCCGGCAATTCCCATAGGCGATTATCGCCGAACGCATTATGACAGCCACGGCATAAAACAGTTATATTGTTCTTTTCAGCAATGAGCCACACAAACGGAGCGCGTGGGTAGTTGTGAGACATATCATTTGCAGGCGCTCCACAGCACTCGCAGAACTCGCCGCGCTCATCAAGTATTTCGGCGTAGACTATTGTCTTTTGTCGCTCAATAGCTGCGCGTTTGGTGGACATTGACTTCATGCTGTTTTGGCTTAAAAGCCGGGCGACAACGTGCCGCCCGGCGAACGGGAAAATTTGCGAAAAACCCGTTAGAACATTTTTAATTGGTTCTTTTTCTTTTCCTCTGCCTTGCAGTTTTTAACTGCCTCATCAAAATAGGATTTTTTCAATTCAAAACCGATTGCCTTTCTTCCAAGTTCAACGGATTTTACAAGTTCGCTTCCAATCCCGCCGAAAGGGGTTAAAACAGTATCGCCAGGGTTTGAGTAAAGAACAACCAATCTTTCAATTGTCGGCAGCTGGAGAGGGCAAATGTGAGCTTCGTCGGCATCTTCACGGCCTGATCTTGCGTTCATTGTGTCGCCATAGTCAATATCCATCCAAACGGGAGAAGCGTACTTTTGCCAAGTGTCAACGGATATTTCACATCGAACAGGGTCGGAGCGGTCGCCGTCTTTTCTGAAAACAAGCACATAGTCAGGTATTCCGACGCGGCTCATTGTGCTGTCCTTTTTCACCTGCTTGTGAAGCAATCCAAGCGCCTTTGTGCGCTGCATTTCAGTAACAGGGTTTTTCCAGATTGTAACGCGGGAATGGTAAACAAACCCGGATTCATCAAACGCCTTCAAAATCATTCCTGAAAAGTCACGAAGCCCGATAAAGCCCTCTTTGCCTTTTTGTATTGGCAAATCCATGCAATGCACGGCAACGTTTCGGCCTGACTTTAGCACCCGGTGAAGCTCTTTTGCAAGGAACGTGAAAGCGTATGTGAACTCATTATAATCCTTTGAATTGCCCATATCTTCAACCTGATCGGAGTATGTGTATAGCGACGCGAATGGCGGAGAAAACACAGAAAACCCGATACTTTCATCTTCAACATCTTGAATCAATTGCACACAATCACCAAGGCGCATTTCCCAATCTTCGCCTTCCACGGCTTCAAACTGGCGATCTGTTTTTAATACAGCATCAACGCCGATACTTTCAAGCGAATGCTGCGATAGTTCCTTTTGCATGTTTTCAAATTGCTTTTGTTTGTTCTGAATCACCTGGATTACATTTTGCATCGTATCGGTAGTTACGATGTAGATATTCACCTCGTTTTTTTGGCCGAAACGATACGAACGGCGGATAGACTGATAAAGGGATTCAAAACTAAAATCAAGACTTGCAAAAATTTGATTGTGACAGTTTTGGAAGTTCAAACCGTACTGCGCGATCTTAGATTTTGTAATCAGAACCCGGTGTTTACCGTCTGCAAATTCAAGCAGCGTATCCTCTTTGTATTTTATCGAATCATTCCCGCGAACCTCAACGGCATCCGGTATCAATCTTTTCAAGTAGTCGCCTTCGTCGTTGTGCTTTATCCAGATAATGAATGTTTCATCTGAATTATTCACTATTTCAACAACTTCCGACATACGCTCAACTTTGGTTAATCGAAGCTCTCCGTTGAAATCGGTTGCGGAAACAGCCACATCATTAAACAGTGTGCCATTGTCTCGCTTGGATGTTACGATCTGCTTTTCAATGTAATTCAAAGATGGGAGGTCGTAACCGTCCGCTGAAAATCCAATATCGGAAGGCTTGGTGAGCATTACCGCCCAAGACGCAACCCATTTCCAGAATATTTTTTCGCTGTGGCCTTTTAGTCTCCATTTTGCAGTTTCGCCGCCATCGTGAACAAAGTACATTGCCAGCATCTCATTACGCGGCATGATATTAAGGAACTCGCTATGGTTTCCAAGCTCCATAAAATCGTTGGGCGATGGTGTTGCGGTACACGCTAATTTGTATGGCGTGTACTGGAACTTATCAATAACCAGGTTTTTTGTAGCGCCTTCGTGGTTTTTGATAATACCGGATTCGTCAAGCACAATGCCGGAAAACAAATCCGGGTTAACATTGTCAAGCTGATCGTAGTTTGTGATATAAATTGTAGATTGAAGTTTAACGGTTTCGTTAACAACAAATCGCTGAACTTTAATGCCAAACTTTTCGCCCTCTTTGATGGTTTGGCCGGCAACAGCCAACGGGCAAAGGATTAGTACAGGTTTACCAGTGTGATTTGAAACATGGTGCGCCCATTCTAATTGCATCAAAGTTTTACCTAGTCCGCAATCGGCAAACACCGCATACTTACCCATTTTCAGGGCTTTTGCCACGATGTACCGTTGGAAGTCGAAAAGGTTTTTGTTTAACTGCGATTCGTCAACCGTGAACCCGGCCTCCGTTACTCGCTGAACCTTTGACTTTAGGAACTCTTTGTACTGTGTTAAATCACTCATTTTGTCGCAAATTTTTACCAAATAAAAAAGCGCTCTTGATCGGTGGAGAAAGTGGTTAGCCTTCATTCGGTGCAGAAACAAAACACCAATTCCGCCCGATCAAGAGCGCTTTTGAAAATATTTCATTGTTTCTTACTCACAAGAACCACCAAGTGAGGCCAACTGCTGACGGGTCAAAGATATGTAGGATTTTTGATTGTGCAATGGGCTGGTGAAATTATTTTCAAAAAGGAATATCTTCCTTTGTGGATGGCCGCGCGCTGACTGGCACGGTAAAATCTGTTGTTTCTGCCGGGTTAGCCGGGTACGGCAATCCAAGGTCGTGAAATTGCGCAAGGTGATCTGTAAACCCAACTTCAATAGTACCAAGCCCGCCGTTACGGTGCTTTGCAATGATAAATTCGGCAACACATTTTGTACTTTTTCCGCTTTCGTCTTCCAGAATTTGGTAGTATTCGGGTCGGTAAATGAACATAACCATATCTGCCTCCTGCTCAATACCGCCGCTTTCGCGTAAATCGCTCAACTGTGGTCTTTTTGATCCGCCGCGTGTCTCTACCGCCCTGCTTAACTGGCTTAGGGCAATGACGGGGCATTTAAGCTCTTTTGCAAGCGTCTTTAAACCCCGGCAAATTGCGCTTATTACCTGCTCCCTGTTTCCGCCTTCGCTTCCGCTCATCAATTGCAGATAATCAACAATGATCATTCTAACCCCGTTCTTTTCAACAAAGCGCCGCGCCTTTGCCCGCAGTTCAGATATTGATAGTGCGGCGCTGTCATCAATGAATAATTCAACCCCGCTTAGTGATTCGGCGGCGCGACTTAAAGCCTGCATATCGGAGCCGTCGCATTTTCCGGTTCTTAGCCGTTGAATGTTCACCCCCGCTTCCGCTGCCGTTAATCTTTGCCCTAATTGGGTTTCAGGCATTTCAAGCGAAAAAAATGCAACGGGCTTTCCAAATTCTTTTGCGGCGTTTCGGGCGAATGTTAATACAGCCGCCGTTTTACCCATGCCAGGCCTTGCGGCAACTATAATCAAATCGCTATCCTGAAACCCGCCAGTAAATCTGTCGAGTGATGTTAGCCCGGATGGAACGCCGGTAAGCCCTTGCATTTCAGTAGCCTTTTCGGCGAACATTACGGCCTGGTGCGCAAGACTTCCGATTATCGTGCCGCTTGATACGGACTTACCCTGCGATATTTTGAAAAGTGCCGTTTCGGATCTATCAAGCAAATCAAAAACGTCCGTGGTGTCTTCGTAGGCATCGCGGATGGCGTTAGTGCTTGCGGAAATTATCTGCCGCTGGATTGACTTTTGCTGCAATATTCTGGCGTGGTATTCAATGTTTGCAGCCGACGCTACCCGGTGGGTCAACTCAACCATGTAGTACCCTCCGCCCGCCGCGTCTAAATCGCCTGCTTTTTTCAGTGATTCGGTAACGGTGAGCAAATCAACTGGGTTAGAGCTTTCAAAAAGCCGCACAATGGCCTTGTAGATAAGTTGGTGCTGATCTGCGTAAAAACTTTCGGGCTTCAAAATGTCTGAAACTATTGAAAATGCTTCAGTGTCAAGCATCAATGCGCCTAAAACGGCTTCCTCAAGTTGTAAAGCCTGTGGCATAACCTTGCCGAAAACGTAATCTGAAAGCCCTGCATCTTCTCGCTGTTTCTCTTTTTTTTCGTATCCTACTTTTGGCTTTCCGTAATTGTTGGCGTTCGTCATAGGTCGGTTATTTTGCGGTACATGCCTGTGCGGTTTTCGGCTGATTGGTTAACGGGCTGTGCGAATCCGTTTTTTGGTTGCGCCTGTTCCCGCTTACGGTCATACCCGCATTCGTCAAGAATGAATATATACCCGCGTTTCTGGAAAAAATACAGCGGGTCATTTTCAAAAAGCATTCGGCGGCCAGGCTCCAAGCTAAGAGCAAACACCGAACAAAACTTTTCAACGCAAATCAATTCGCGGTCTTCAGGCGTGTCTTTGCGTTTTGCTTTTTCGTACCATACCCGCACCGTTTCCGAACCATCACCAAAAACCCATGCTCGAATTTCATTTTGCGCAGCGTCCGGGTCTTTTGGTTGTGACTTGCCCATTTTCGCTAAGAGCGCCTTTGCCGCGTCTGGGTTTGTGGGCTGGTATAGCGGCGTGGTAGGTTCATCTTTTGGCGGTGGCAACACAACCCGTTCGCGTTTAACAGGCTCGTGAATTTCAACATCGAAACCTACCGGAAGCGAAGGCTCAACATCACGTCGGATTTTATACTCGCCGTTTTCATCTTTTTCGTAGATGGCATCAAACACCTCGTTGAACCCTGAATGAATTGTTAGGGGGTTCGCCGCAACGGGGGAGCTTTTTTTATTTTCGGCTTCTGCGCGTCTGTTTTCAAAATGCGCTTCGTTGAACGCCCTGATTTCAGCGGCTTCGGAGTTTACGCGATCCATAAATTCATCGTAAGTTTCAGGGGCGGGGGCTTTTTCGACTTCGCGCTCCCCCTCTCTTTCAACATTCTTTTCAATATGCTTTTCAACATTATTATCTGTTTCAAAATGAGCCGCCCCCTCTGTCTCATTTTGAAACACCGCCTTTGGCTCATTTTGAAACACCGCCCCCCACGTTCTACCTGTTTCATTTTGAAACACCACTTGCCAATCCTGCCCTAAATTCCATGAAGTGAACACAGGCCCAGGGCGGTACATGTTAGCCCCGTCGGTTGTGCTGTACATGATTATCCACTTATCGCGCTTGAGTTCGCTGAACCACCGGCTAAGGTTGCCGCGCCTCATATACGGGTACTTTTTGGCAAGACTTGTAAGGCTCTCAAATGTCCACCACTTGCCGTAGGCGAATGATGAATCTATTTTCCTGCGCTCGTTTTCACCAACCCAATAATCTATATTTTTAAGAAGGATCGCCTTTTCGATGCCAACCAATGATGCGAGTTCGGCATCAAATGAGTGTTCCCGGTTGCTTTTTTGTTGTGGTGTTGCCATGATTAACGATCTTTTGAATTAAAGTTGAATTGCAAACGCCATTATTTTTAAGGCATCTTCTTTAATGATCTTTCCAGCTTCTTTTTGCGCTATTTTTGGGTCGCATCCAAATGCACAATTTAATCTCTCCGATATTCTAAGGTCGTGAAAGTGTACGCTCCAATGCCTCGGATTGATTGTGTCTCCCATCAAAAGAGTAACCTTAAAAAGTCCGTCTGTTAATTCAAACCGCCTAAAATCTGAAGCTGATGCGCGCAACTCAACCCATCTTGGCGAAGGGTCGGAATCCTCTAAAATTGTTTTTAGTTCATTCCGTCGTTCGTCTGACATTATAAAATCATTTGCCATAGGTACAAATAAAAAGCCTCCTAAGAATTGCTTTCGAGCGCCCGGCGGCGGAAACGGTGTGACACCCGTCCTCGAAAGCGATCCATAGGAGGCCGCTTAAAAATTAAGTTCTTTGTTCGCCGTGTCACCGGCACTCTACACCGAGGTTCCACGCCCGGCGGTCAACTGTTTGACTATGCAAATATACGGCGCTGTGTTGATACCGCCAAAACTATTTTTATCCGGAGCCGTCGCCGTAGCCGGAGCCGTAGCCGTAGCCGTCGCCGGAGCCGTCGCCGGAGCCGTAGCCGTCGCCGTCGCCGGAGCCGGAGCCGGAGCCGGAGCCGTTATTGATTACATCTTCCATACTGGTACATCGTTTAGGCTTTTTAAGGCTGGTTCACTAATCGGGAGAATTTCAATGCAGTTTACGATTATCTGCTCTGGTAGCACCACCGTAAATCGGCAATTGTCTGGCGACTTTACGCCGTCTAGCGCCATCTGCGATAGGCTTGCCGCGCCTGACCACTGGTGAACATCGCAGATGCGGCGGGCGTTGTGCAGCTTTACGACCGTTCCGGCTAGCGTATGCTCAATGCTATTCAGGTAGCCGTAAAATACGCCAGCAGTATATGATCGAATGATTACCGCACTCTCCCCGTCTACTTCTTTTGCGGGGCAGTATACGGTGCTTTTTTTGACGTATTCAACGCCTTCAATTGTGATTGTGTCTTTCATGTTTTTATTAATTTTTAAAGTGAATTTATTTTTGTGAACTTTTCAATACCGCCGCCCAAATTTGAACGACACGTTTGCCGCCTGTCGGTTTTGAAGTGTCCCAGTGAATTAAAACGTACTCCAAACCATCAACAAAAAAGCCGTCCAGGTCTTTCAATTCTTTCATTGCCCTACTGGCAGCGCTTTTCTGCGATAGTTCAACGTGACCTAAAATATCGGCGTTTTCAGAAACCTTGCTTATCCATACAAATCGGGCCGCTTTTGTTTCCTGAACTGCGAAACGGGCTACTGATTGCCGCTGAGTATCGCGTCCGGTGTGGGCGTGGAACGCGGCGATTGAGGTTGGTGTGACGGCTGTTTTCATGGATCGTATGGTGTGGGCGCGCCTGATTCATATTGTTCTGCTTCGTATTCCTTCGCTTGGTTATCGAAATCAGGCTCCTGCTTTTGTGCGTTTAACAACACAAGCCCCCTTTTAATATCCTTGTTAAAATCAAGCGTGTCAGAATCCGGGTCTGCACAATTATCAAGCAAGGTCTGGCAATTAAAGAGAATCCGTTGAAAATGTATGCTAGACAAGTGCCTTACAAAATCCGTTAAAAATCCTTCTTCGTTTTCCCTGTTAAAAGACTTCATTATTTCAAATTCTGAAAAGTCAATGTCTTCTAAAAAATTGTGCTCAAGTTCTTTTTTCAGCGCTTCGGCTTCGTTTAATATAGCAAAAAGGCTATCTATTTCCTTTTCGCTTGTTTTGGCAACCCTTAATTGTGTCTTGCTCATTTGTCATCATTTTTTACCGCCCCCTTGAATTTTACGTTTGACGCGCCCTTTTCACGGGTTAAGGTTGGTGGTTCAAATTTTGCCCCGGTCAAATCCTCAATTGCAAGGACAGTTTTGATAAGGTTCGACAGTTTTGGCTCTCCCGTTTTTGAAAGCCTGGTGCTGATCGATGCGCGCGAAACGCCCAATTTACTGGCGATTGCTGATTTGTCGATTTCGTATTTTTCGATGTAATCATACAGGTCGGAAATAATACGATCTGTGATGATTGTCGCGTGATTTGCTATTTGTTTCGGCGTTCGTGCCATATTTTTTTGTTGTTTAAGCCGCCGTATTACGGATGGCGGTTGGTTTTTTATTTTGATGGATACCGTGCTGCGAAAAGGTCAATGTACATCTTGTACTCATCGATCTGTTCGTATGTATAATTTTCGTTATCCCCAATTTCTGAGTAATTCTCAATCCACCATTTAATTGTGTGGCGTTCGCACCCAATCCCAAGGCAAACACTTCCGTCGTCTTCAAAATATGCGTAGCAAAAATGTTTATTTCCTTGAATTTGCAGCATTGTAATTTCGTAATTGCCGCCGTAAAAATAGCCGCCGCGAAAATCGCCGCCGTAAAAATCGCCGCCGTGAAAATCGCCGCCGTTAAAATCGCCGCCGTAAAAATCGCCGCCGCGAAAATCGCCGCCGTAAAAATCGCCGCCGCGAAAATCGCCGCCGTAAAAATTGCCGCCGTAAAAATTGCCGCCGTAAAAATTGCCGCCGCGAAAATTGCCGCCGCGAAAATAGCCGCCGTGAAAATCGCCGCCGCGAAAATTGCCGCCGCGAAAATAGCCGCCGTGAAAATAGCCGCCGTGAAAATCGCCGCCGTGAAAATCGCCGCCGTGAAAAT
>Ga0154020_10007638_pt1 | contig 12604 bp, 12 predicted proteins | sample Klosneuvirus_201_FD_109709 | JGI IMG/M metagenome (GOLD analysis project Ga0154020, IMG submission 109709) | Active sludge microbial communities from wastewater, Klosterneuburg, Austria - Klosneuvirus_20160825_MG | ecosystem: Engineered > WWTP > Aerobic digester > Activated sludge | place... | reverse complement strand
TGAAGAAGAAACTGAGATTGGGCGCGAAGTCGTCGATGTGCATGCCGCGCGCGAGGTAGGCCTCCACCAGCGTGAAGCCGTTGGACAGCGTGAACGCGAGCTGGCTGATCGGGTTGGCGCCGGCTTCGGCGATGTGATAGCCGCTGATGCTCACCGAGTAGAAGTTGCGCACGTTGTGGTGCACGAAGTACTCGGCGATGTCGCCCATCACCTTGAGGCTGAACTCGGTCGAGAAGATGCAGGTGTTCTGGCCCTGGTCTTCCTTGAGGATGTCGGCCTGCACGGTGCCGCGCACGTTGGCCAGCGTCCACTCACGGATCTTCTCGATCTCGGTGTCGGTGGGCGCACGGCCATTGTCGGTGGCGAACTTCTCGATCTGCTGGTCGATGGCCGCGTTCATGAACATCGCCAGGATGCTGGGCGCCGGGCCGTTGATCGTCATGCTCACGCTGGTATTGGGCGCGCACAGATCGAAACCCGAGTACAGCACCTTCAGGTCGTCCAGCGTGGCGATGCTCACGCCCGAGTTGCCCACCTTGCCGTAGATGTCGGGCCGCCGATCGGGGTCGTTGCCGTAGAGCGTGACCGAGTCGAAGGCGGTGGACAGGCGCTTGGCCGGCATGCCCGCGCTGACCAGCTTGAAACGGCGGTTGGTGCGGAAGGCGTCGCCCTCTCCAGCGAACATGCGGGTCGGGTCCTCGTTCTCGCGCTTGAAGGCGAAGGTGCCGGCGGTGTAGGGGAAGCTGCCGGGTACGTTCTCGAGCATCAGCCACTTGAGGATCTCGCCGTGGTCCTCGAAGGCGGGCAGCGCTACCTTGCGGATCTTGCTGCCCGACAGCGTGGTATGCACGAGGCCGGTGCGGATCTCCTTGTCGCGGATCTTCACCACGTACTCGTCGCCGGCATAGGCGCGCTGCATCTCGGGCCATTGCGCCAGCAGCTTCTTCGCCGCGGGCTCGAGCCGTGCCTCGCGCTCGTCGGCGAGCTTGAGCACGGTGTTTCGTGCGCCGTCCTTGCTGGCATCGTTCTCGTGCAGCATCCGTGCCGTCTCGCGCAGTTGCTGCAGTTCGCGCGCCAGCCTGGCCTGCCGGCGCGCGCGTGCCTTGTATCCGCGCACCGCGTCGCTGATCTCGGCCAGGTAGCGCACGCGCGCGCCCGGCACCACCGGCGTCTGGTGCGTGCTGTGGCGGGTGTCGACCAGCGGCAGCCGACCGTCCTGCAGCGACAGGCCCAGCCCGGCCAGGCGCGGCTTGAGCGCCTGGTACAGCGCGGTGACGCCGTCGTCGTTGAAGCGGCTGGCCATGGTGCCGAACACCGGCATCTGCTCGGGGGCCGCATTGAACACGCCGCGGTTGCGCTGCACCTGCTTGGCCACGTCGCGCAGCGCATCGGCCGCGCCCTTGCGGTCGAACTTGTTGATGGCCACGAACTCGGCGAAGTCCAGCATGTCGATCTTCTCGAGCTGGCTGGCCGCGCCGTACTCGGGCGTCATCACGTACATCGGCACGTCGACCAACGGCACGATGGCGGCGTCGCCCTGGCCGATGCCCGAGGTCTCGACGATCACCAGGTCGAAGCCGGCCACCTTGGCCGCGGCGATGACGTCGGGCAGCGCGGCTGAAACCTCGCTGCCGGTGTCGCGCGTGGCCAGGCTGCGCATGTAGACCCGCGGGCCGTGCTGCCAGGGCGAGATGGCATTCATGCGGATTCGGTCGCCCAGCAGCGCGCCGCCGCTCTTGCGCCGGCTCGGGTCGATGCTGACGACGGCGATGCGCAGTGCATCGTCCTGGTCCAGTCGCAGGCGGCGCACCAGTTCGTCGGTCAGGCTGGACTTGCCGGCACCGCCAGTGCCCGTGATACCCAGCACCGGCGTGCGCACGGCCCGGGCCTGCTCGCGCAGCGCGCCCACCAGCGCGGCGTCGGCCCGACCGTTCTCGAGCGCGGTGATCAACTGCGCCAGCGCGCGCCAGGCGGCCTCGCCGTGACCCCGGATGGCATCGAGCGACTTCGGCGCCAGGGGCGACAGGTCGCGGTCGGCGCGCATCACCATCTCGCCGATCATCCCGGCCAGGCCCATGCGCTGCCCGTCCTCGGGGCTGTAGATGCGCACGCCCTGGCCCGCGAGCAGGCGGATTTCCTCGGGCACGATCACGCCGCCGCCGCCGCCGAACACCTGGATGTGCTCGCCGCCGCGCGCCTTCAGCAGCTCCACCATGTAGGTGAAGTACTCGTTGTGCCCACCCTGGTAGCTGCTGACGGCGATGCCCTGCACGTCCTCCTGCAGCGCGGCCGTGACCACTTCGTCGACCGAGCGGTTGTGCCCGAGGTGGATGACCTCGGCGCCCATGCCCTGGAGAATGCGCCGCATGATGTTGATGGCCGCGTCATGGCCGTCGAACAGGCTGGCCGCGGTGACGAAACGCACCTTGTGCGTCGGCCGGTAGTCGGCGAGGGCCTTGAATTCTGCGGACAGGTCGGTCATCGCGGTTCCCCGGCAGGTTGCAGCAACCGGTCAGTCTAGGGCCAGACACCGCGCGGCGCGATGTCCGAAGCGCTCAGCGGTCTGATCGGTTTTGCCAGAATCGGCCTATGGCCACGCCGCAGCACACCGTCTCGATTGCGTTCGTTCGCAGCGCCATCCAGGCGCTCGACGCCGACGCTGCTGCTCGTGCGCTCCAGCAGGCCGGCATTGCAGTGGACTGGCTGCGCAACGACCAGGCGCGGGTGCCGGCGACGGCCTTCGCCGCCCTGTGGATGGCGGTGGCGCAACTGCTGGACGACGAGTTCTTCGGGCTCGACAGGCGACGCATGAAGGTTGGCAGCTTTGCTCTGCTGTGCCACGCGGTGGCCGGCCAGCCCACGGTGGCGCGCGGACTGCGCCAGGCGTTGCGCGGCTTCGCGCTGTTTCTGGACGACATCGAAGCGCGCCTGGCGGTGGCGAACGGGGTGGCCCGCATCGCGATCCACCACCGCGAGACCGCGGTGCCGGGCGGCCGTGAGGCCGTGCAGCCCGGTGCCAGCGAAGACGCCCTGCGCTTCGCCGATGAAACTCTGCTGGTGATGATCCACGGCGTGCTGTGCTGGCTGGCCGGGCGACGCGTGCCCTTGCGCCGTCTGCAGTGGGCCCATCGGCGACCGGCGCATGCCGAGGAGTACCGCCGCATGTTCTCGCCGGATGTGGCCTTTGAACAGGCGGCCACGGCCGTGGAGTTCGATGCCCGGGTGCTCGGCGTGCCGGTGGCGATCACACCGGGTGCCCTGGCTGCCTTCCTGCGCGATGCGCCGCAGTCGGTGTTTCTCAAGCAGGTGCAGAGCGCGGGATGGGGCGAGCGCGTGCGCAGGCAGCTGCGCCGCTACCTGGTCGGCCAGCAAGCCCTGTCTCCACCGGGGGAGGGGCCCACGCTGGAGGCCTTGGCCGCGCAGTTCGGCCTGTCGCCCGCCACCCTGCGCCGTCGCCTGGACGATGAAGGCACCGGTTGGCAGCAGCTGAAAGACGAAGTGCGACGTGACCTGGCGATCCATCGCCTGGCTGATCGTCGACTGAGCATCGTCGAGGTCGCCGCGCAACTGGGCTACAACGACGCCAGCTCATTCCATCGCGCTTTCCGCAAGTGGACCGGCGCCGCCCCCGGGGCCTATCGCGCTGGGTAGGTTTGGAGCCTGCACTGAACTGACCATGAACAAGGCCTTCACCCGCGAACCCGACGGCGACGACGATGGCGACGACTCGCCCGGCCTGCCGCCGCTGCCCGCCGGCAGCAAGAACTACCTGACGCCGCTGGGCTACCGGCACCTGCGTGCCGAGCTGCTGCAATTGATCGACGAGGAACGCCCGCGCATGGTCGAGGTCGTCCACTGGGCCGCCAGCAATGGCGACCGCTCGGAAAACGGCGACTACCTGTACGGCAAGAAGCGCCTGCGCGAGATCGACCGGCGCATCCGCTTCCTCACGAAGCGGTTGGACATCGCGGAGGTGGCAGACCCCAGTGCCCACCATGGGAGCGACCAGGTCTTCTTCGGCGCCACCGTCACCTACGCCAACCAGGCGGGTGACGAGCGCACCATCACCATCAAAGGCATCGACGAAGCCGACAACCTCCGCGGTGAAGTGAGCTGGGTGTCACCGATCGCCCGTGCGCTGCTCAAGGCCCGGGTGGGCGACGAGGTGCGCCTGCAAACGCCAGGCGGGCTGGAGGTGCTGGAGGTACTCGAAGTGCGCTACCCGTCGCCGCAGGGCGACAGCGCCGCGCACTGAGCGCAACCGCGGGCTCACGCTGCGCGCGCATGGCGCGCCGGCGGCGTGAGTGGCATGAACAGCGCGGGTGGCGCCAGAGGCGCCAATGACGCGATCAGATCGCGCGGATGCGCGAGGCCTGCGGGCCCTTCTGGCCTTGCGTCACTTCGAATTCGACGCGCTGGTTCTCGGCCAGGGTCTTGAAGCCCGTGCCCTGGATTTCCTTGAAGTGGGCGAACAGATCCTTGCCGCCGTTATCGGGGGCGATGAAGCCGAAGCCCTTGCTTTCGTTGAACCATTTGACGGTACCGGTTTCGGTGGCCATGTCGTATTTCCTTTGAGTTTGGAGAGGGAGGATGCCCCAGCTCGAGCTGGTGCGGGAGAGCATCAATTCAGCCGTACAGCTGATAGCCCTTGGGGTTACCGCAACGTGGATCATCCGCGTCGCGGGGTGCGGGGCGCCGCGGGACCGCGGCGCTCGAGGTGGCGGAAGGTGATCCGCCCCTTGGTGAGGTCATAAGGCGACAGTTCCAGCGACACGCTGTCGCCGGCGAGGATGCGGATGTGATGCTTGCGCATCTTGCCGCCGGTGTAGGCGATCAGGGCGTGACCGTTCTCGAGCGTGACGCGGAATCGGGAGTCGGGGAGGATTTCGTTGACGATGCCCTGCATCTCGATCAGTTCTTCCTTGGCCATGGGGTCACTCCTGAATCGCGGGTTGGAATTGACATGGGCTCCCGGACGCAGCGATCCACGCCAGGCCCTGATCGAGGGCATGGCGCTGGGCATCGGCACGGGAGCGGAATAGGGGGGCGAGCCGCAGCACGCGATCATGCGTGCCGCTGCCGCGGCCACTGCGGATGGAGACGGACGCCGCGTATCTGCCGCGGTCGTCGAGGCGGGTCAGGGAAGTGATGAGGTACTTGCCGACCTGTAGAGCTGTTCGGATGAGGATCCTTCGATGGCATGCCGCGCAGAAAACCGCTGCGGGTGCCGGTGGGGTTGGGCGCGCCAAGCGCGCGACGTGCGTTTGAACTCGATCCGGCGGCTGGGCAGCGGGGCTGCAGTCCAGGAGCCACCAGCACGCACGGGCCCGGCGGGAACCGGGACTGTCAGACTGGGTGACGGGAGATCAGCGCTCGATCTCAGCGCAACAGGATCATGGCCCACGGGCCGATGCCGCCTGCAGCGTCGAACCGCCATTGTATCCAGTTTCGATTGAAACGCATGAAACCGATTTCCCCGGCTTCCGGAAGCACCGGTGAAACCGCCGACCCCCACAGTGGCGGCACCCGCAAAGCCCATACGAGTCGCCCGAGCGGCTCCACCACCATCATGTTGCACTGCATGCAAGACGCCCTGACACCCACCCTCCCGGTCGAACCGCGGCAGGTCGCACGCTTGGATCAGGAGGCGCGCGCCGAGTTGATGCGCTGCATGAGCCGCCGGGTCGAGTACGAAGGGCACCCCCGCCCGCAGCGCGTCGTCTACCGCGAGGGCGAGTGGCGGATGGCGTTCGACATCGAACTGGGTCTGCGCGGCGTGGCAGTGCGCGTGGATGTACCGCGCCGGGCCTCGTGGTCTGCGCGCACCGGATCGCCATTGGCGCGGCGCGCGGAAATTCTGCAGTTCGTGGCCGCGTGCGTGCAGCGCCGCCACGCCCCGCACAGCGTCTGGGTGATCACCGACGACTCGATCACCTATCTGCCCGCCGAGGCCGCATGACAGCGCGCCCGATCAAGGTTTGACCCGCTGCGCCCTCATCACGGGTGGCGCGCGCTTCAGCGTGCGAAGCAGGTCGGCCAAATGCAAACGGTCGCGCACCGCAACGGCCAGCCGCAGTTCAGCGGCATCGGTCGCAGGCTGGTTGTCCATGTCGATGTGGGTGATGTCGGCTTCGACAGCCGACACCGCTGAGGCCACCTGGGCCAGTGCACCCTTGCCGTTGCGTACCAGCACCTGCACCGATGTCTCGAACGCGCGGGTGGGCTGCTCGGCCCACTCCACGTGCATCCAGCGCTCGGGATCGCGCTCCTTCAGGCGCTTGCCGTTGTGGCAATCGGCCGTGTGCACCAGCAGCCCCTCGCCGCGCCCCAGGTAACCCACAATGGCATCGCCGGGAATCGGCCGGCAACAACTGGCGAGCTGGATCGATGCGCCTTCGCTGCCATCGATCAGCACTGCGCCCTGCGCAGGGGTGGCGTCATCGGCGCCATACCGGCCCAGCGTAAGGGTGACGGCATCCGGGCGCACGCCCTTGTCGGCCAGCAATTGCGCCAGCCGCTTGGCGACGATGGTGGCGATCTTGCGGCCCAGGCCGATGTCGGTGAGCAATTCGCCGCGACCCCTGTTGCCGCTCCATCGCGTGAGCTGCTGCCATAGCGCCAGCGCATCGGTGTCGGTCGGGTCGGTCGACGGCAATGTATGCCCCTCGGCACGCAGGGCCTGGGCTAGCAGCTTCTCGCCCAGCGCGCGCGACTCCTCGAGTTCCATCGTCTTGAGAAAGTGCCGGATCTTCGAGCGCGCCCGCCCGGTGCGCACGAAGTTGAGCCAAGCCGGATTGGGGTGCGCCCCTGGTGCCGTGATCACCTCGACCACGTCGCCGCTCTTGAGCTCCGTGCGCAAGGCCACCGGTTCGCTGTTGACCTTGGCCGCTACGCAGTGGTCGCCGACATCGGAGTGGATTGCATATGCGAAGTCCACCGCTGTGGCACCGCGCGGCAGGGCCAGGATCTTGCTCTTGGGCGTGAATACGTAGACCGCCTCCGGCACGAGGTCGATCTTCACGTGCTCGAGGAACTCGGCGGCATCGCGCGTCTCGCCCTGGATGTCCAGCAGCGATTGCATCCACATCGCACCCAGCGGGTGCGTGTCTTCGCCCTTGCTGCGTCGGTCGTTCTTGTAGAGCCAGTGTGCGGCGATGCCGCTTTCCGCCACCGCATGCATCTGCTCGGTGCGGATCTGGAACTCCACCGCGGTGCCCAGCGGGCTGACCAGCGTGGTATGCAGCGACTGGTAGCCATTGGCCTTGGGAATGGCCACGTAGTCCTTGAAGCGGCCGGGTACCGGCTTGTACAGCTGGTGCAGCACACCCAGGGCGAGGTAGCAGTCGGACAGCGCGGGAACGACGATGCGAAAGCCGAAGATGTCGCTGACCTGTGCGAAGCCCGAGTGCTTCTCGCGCATCTTCCGGTAAATCGAGATGACGGTCTTCTCGCGCCCTGAGATCTGCACACGCATACGGGCGCGCGTGAACGCCTGCTCTACATCGCGCTGCACGCGCTCGACGATGTCGCGCCGATAGCCGCGCGAGCGCTTGACCGCCTTGGCCAACGCCGTGTAGCGCCACGGATAGAGGTGCTCGAACGACAGTTCCTGCAGTTCGCGATAGATCTGGTTCAGGCCCAGCCGGTGGGCGATGGGGGCGTAGATGTCGAGCGTCTCGCGGGCGATGCGCTGACGCTTATCGGGCTGCATCGCCGCCATCGTGCGCATGTTGTGCAGCCGGTCGGCCAGCTTGACCAGGATGACGCGCACGTCGCGCGCCATCGCCAGCAGCATCTTGCGAAAACTCTCGGCCTGGCCCTCCTCGCGGGTGGAGAACTGCAGCTTGTCCAGCTTGGTGAGCCCGTCCACCAGCTCGGCAGTGGGCGCTCCGAATCGCTCGATCAACTCGGGTTTGGTGACGCCACAGTCCTCCATGGCGTCGTGCATCAGAGCCGCCATCACCGCCTGCGCGTCCAGATGCCAGTCGGCCACCATGCCGGCCACGGCCAGCGGGTGCGTGATGTAGGGCTCGCCGCTCGCACGAAACTGGCCCAGGTGCGCCTCATCGGCGAATTTGTAGGCCTCGCGGATCAGCTTGATGTCGGCTTTTGAGAGATAGCCCAGGCGCTCGGCCAGAGCCGCGAACGAGGCGGCCTCGGCCCGGGGCGTACCGTCGAGCGCAGCCGGGCGTGGCCGTGGCTGCAATGCAGCCGGCAACAGCAATTCAGCGGCAAACGATCGGATCCCCATGCCCCGAATTTAGCCTGCTTCGCAGCCACCTGCCGCTGTACCCCCCAAATGACGAAGGGCGCCCGAAGGCGCCCCGCTAGGTGGAACGGTCGTGCAGTTGGTCAGATCGGGACGCGGCGCAGCATTTCGACCCCCACCTCGCCGGCAGCGATCTCGCGCAAGGCCGTCACGCCCGGCTTGTTCTTGCTCTCGATCTTCGGGGCATGGCCCTGGCTCAGCATGCGGGCCCGGTAGGTGGCAGCCAGAACGAGCTGAAACCGGTTGGGGATCTTGTTCAGGCAGTCTTCGACGGTGATGCGGGCCATGGAGGCAACCTCGGGCAAGGGTAGGGACGCACTGGAAATCGACTGGCACGACCCGCCAGGGGCGGATCGCTACACCAAGCCCAGTGCCGCGAAAACTTGGGATCGGTTACGCAATTGCGCCGCGTAGCGCAATCGCTGCGAATGCACGACGGTCTTCAGATCAAACAAAGCCGTCTCGAACAGGGCATTGATTATAACGAAGTCGAAATAGCGGGCTTGTGCCACTTCCTCTCGGGCGTTGGCCATGCGCTGCTCGATGACATCGTCACCGTCCTCGCCGCGGCGCATCAGGCGCTGGCGCAACTCGGCCCAGCTGGGCGGCAGGATGAAGATGAGCACGGCATGCGGAAACAGCCGCTTGATCTGCCTGGCGCCCTGGTAGTCGATCTCGAGCACCACGTCCTCGCCAGCGGCCAAGCGCTGCTGCACGGCTGGGCGGGAGGTGCCGTACAGATTGCCGTGCACCTGCGCCCACTCGAAGAACTCGTCTCGGCCGACCATGGCTCGGAACGCCGGTTCATCGATGAACCAGTATTCACGACCGTCCTGCTCCTGGCCGCGCGGCGCCCGTGTGGTGTGCGACACCGAAACGGTGAGCCGCGAGTCCAGTTCGAGCAGCGCATTGACCAGGCTGGACTTGCCTGCGCCTGAGGGTGCGGCAACCACGAAGAGGTTGCCCGGGGCTTCGGCGGCGGGGGCGGCAAACGGTGCGTCGGGTACGGCCATGGCGGGCGTCGCGGGTCAGGCTTGGCATTATCCGTCGCCCGGAACGCGCACGGGAACAGCGCTGCCGCTGCCGAGCCGCGCGGCCGGCTGGCCGACAGCGTCCTGGTCAGGCTGCCCGCGCCGCAGCCCGAAGTCAGCAGCGTGCTCGCAAGCGCATGCGTTACTGGACCGGGTCCTTCACCATCACGGTGCGAGGCTTGCCCTTCTCGACGACCAGCGTGTTGATCATCCGCACAGGGGTCGAGCCGATGTTGGTGAACTGGTGCGGGACGCCCGGCGCGTTGTTGGCATAGGCCTGGCCAGCATCGAACCGGCGCGGGGATTGCCCTTGCACACGCAACTCGATGGCACCGTCGACGACGCTGCCGTAGCAATCGCCCGGGTGGGTGTGCGGCGGCGACGAGGCGCCCGGCTCCAGTGTGACCGCAATCAGCACGATCTCCTTGTTGTCGACCCCGCTGATGGGCGCCGCCAGAATCGGCTTCGAGGCGAAACCCGGCGTCTGGGGGACGGCTGGAGCCGGTGTCTGTGCCGCTGCAGCGGTGACGCAGACGGCGAGAATGCCGGCGCAGTGAGTGTGACGGTTCATCGTGTGCCTCCGTTGGCGTGGTCGACCGCTCAACTATGGCTGCGCCGATCCATTCGGCAATGCATTGCTGCAAGAGCAGGATCACCACTCTAGAAGTGCCGCGCGTACTGTTGGCGCAGGGGCCGCCAGAGTTGGGCTGGCCACCTGCCGATCACGCGGCCCTTGGGAGCAACGTTCAGTCGCTCACTGTGGCCAGCATCTCGAGTTCCTGGCCCCATTGCTCCACCATGGATGTGAGCACGGCCCACTCGCCATCGCTAACCTCCTCGTCGGCTTCAATCACGGCGCAACAGGCGTGCAGCACCTCGCGTTGCAGCGCGACGTCCTCGATTTCGGCCAGCACCTGCGATAGCGTGCGGGGATCGACCTGGCAGCTTTGGTCCCACGGCGACTCGGCCGTGGCCAGCAGGTCCTCGCACAGCCCGTGCACCACTTCGTTCCACCGCTGCGGATCGAGCCCGAAGCGCGCCGGTGTGCCGTGGCGGTCCCATGCATCCAGTTCGGTCTTGCTGTAGTGCCCGTCGGCCAGCATTGCCAACGCCACCAGCCGAGCCGCGGCTTGCGGGCTGTTGCGGGGATAGCTTCTCATCTGCTGCTCCTGAATTCGGATCTGCCGGAAGTGGCAGGTGGACGATAGGGCAGCTGAAACTGCGGGAAAAGCAGTGTTTGGTTGAGTTTTATTCTCGAAATTCAAGATGTGTTCAGCGCGCTGCGCTGAACGCGACGCTGCTGCTTGGTGCCACAGCGTGGCCGATCCCGCGCTCGGCGACATCATGGTGTTGCTGCAATGCGAGCTGCCAGGTTCTGGGTGGTCGATGACACGAACCGTTCGAGTCGCTCGGGCAGCGCGCGGGCCGACCGCTTGGGCGATGGCTCGATCTCGCGCGCGGCCTGACCTCGCCGCCGATCTCGAAGGCAAACCCGGTCGAAGGGCCAGGGTCCAGCCGAGTGCACATCAGGTCGTAGAACGGCGTCAGCCTCACCCCCTGGCCGGGCACGCTGAAGATCGACAGGTTCTTCACATGGCTGTCGTTGTTGCCGACGCACAGGTTGGAGAAGACCCGGCGCACCACGTGGCACTGGTCGTACTGCACCGGCCGGACCAGCGTGCTTTCAGCGCGCCTGGCGATGGCGGCACCGATGCAGTGAGGGTTCGCGTCGCGGTGACGTCACGTGCAGCGGTCTGCGGCGCGAAATTCAGGGGTTGGGCGCGCCAGGTCAGAGCACCTTAACCCCCGGCAGCTTGCGCATGCCTCGATCGAGAGTTGCCGTGAAGTCGCATCGCTGGCGGGCATGCTTGGCGACGACTAGGCAGTCCGCGAACCCGCAGGATCCTGACTCGAACAGGCTGAGTGCGGCCGCGACGGCCTCGCGATCCTCGAAGGCGAACGCGGTCTCATCCAGGAGGCTGCGAACCGCCAGCGTCTGGGCAGGCTTGTCCTGATCGAAGGCCGACTTCAGTGTCCATACCGCCTCGGCCAGGACGACGTCGGTCACCAGCAGCGAACCCGGCATGCCGCCGTGCGTTGCCAGCAGCGCATCAATGCGCTTGTTCTGCGCCGGATCATCGTTGAGCCACAGGCGCAGCAGGATGTTGGTGTCGATGCCGATCATCGCGCGGCCGACTTGCGGCCCGCTTGGCTTGGCGCATGCTTGTCACGCAGGTGCTTGGCCATGGCCTCATCCATCTGTTCGACAGTGAGTGGCGCCGCATGCGGAGACTTGAGCAATCCCCGGATTCGCCGAGCGTCGGGTTGGACGTGCCGGGCGGTGATCGTGTTGTCGGCCTGGACCTGGAAATCAAGGATCGCCCCGGCGTCCAGTTTCAGACGGTCGCGAATCTCCTTGGGCAGGGTGAGCTGGCCCTTGCTGGTCAAGGTGGCAAACATGGCGGCGTTCCTTCTGGATCGACGAACTCCTTACATTCTATCCAGGTAAGGAAAATCATGCGGTCGCAGCGCCAACGAGGGCGATGGTCTCGCGCCGCGCTGCTACGAAAAGAGACGCCCTGGGATGGATCCGTTTTCCTGCGGCTGCCGTCACGCGGTCAGGCGTGCCGCAAGCTTCTTGGTGTTCGACGACACGAAGCGGGCGAGCCGCTCGGCCAGCGTGCGGGCCGACGGCGTCAACGCTGGCGCGATCTCGCGCGCAGCCTGGTCGATGGCCGTGGGCACGCGGTCGGCCATGTCCCGCGCCTGCTGAGCCAGGAAGCGCGGTTGCATACCCAGTTGCCTGGCCATCAGCGCCAGGTGTTCCGCGCCCATCTCGCCCGGGCTGACCCCGCCACCGACCGCAAAGGCGAACTTAGGCGACAGGCCCGGGTACAGGCGCGTGCACATCAGGTCGTAGAACGGCGTCAGCGTCACGCCCTGGCCGGGCACGCTGTAGATCGACAGGTTCTTGGCGTGACTGTCGTTGTTGCCGACATACAGGTTGAAGAACACCCAGCGCACCAGGTGGCGCAGGTCGACGGCGGGCTGCGCGCTGTAGCGGCGGATCAGTTCGGCGCAGGCGGCCAGCCCCGGGCCGCCTTCCTTCTCGTACTTGCGGTCCGACACCGTGCCGGCCAGTTGGCACAGGTCGTACTGCACCAGCCGGGCCAGCGTGCCGTCGGGCCGAACCTGGCGGTCGAAGCGGCGCACGACGCAGGCTGCGGTGTGCGGTTCGTAGAAGACCTCGGCCGTCGGCAGGCCGGCCAGCGCCGCGGCGCGCATCACGATGGCCTCGTTCGCT
>Ga0154020_10007635_pt1 | contig 12606 bp, 9 predicted proteins | sample Klosneuvirus_201_FD_109709 | JGI IMG/M metagenome (GOLD analysis project Ga0154020, IMG submission 109709) | Active sludge microbial communities from wastewater, Klosterneuburg, Austria - Klosneuvirus_20160825_MG | ecosystem: Engineered > WWTP > Aerobic digester > Activated sludge | place... | reverse complement strand
ATTGACGATGCCAGGTCAGGGCGGTCGTGGATGGAAGTGGCGACGTGCTTGTCAAAATGCCCCGGCATCCAGAAAGCCTGGGGCAAGGGAAGGAAACGCAGAAGGAAACGTAGGTTTAAAAAAACACTTCGAAGGAAACAATCACAGGAAGTAGATGCGGGAAGTAAACAAACCCTTGTCCCTGTGGCGGCGTTCAACCTGCTGAAAACGGCGGTGACGAACGTGCTGTTCCCAAAGCGGGGAAAATTCCCTTTCACCGCGTGGGGATTGGACGTGGTTCAATCCGTTTTCAGCGTGACGATGTAAAAGTCTACATCGAAGCCTGCCGCGTCGAGAAGACTCAACAGGATCGGAAGCCGCTTCAAATGCGGCTTAAGCACATCAAGATCGGAAAAGCCCCATCGGGGTGAATCACCTCCCGATGGGTTCTGCTCGTGATGAAATGAAGCTGCATTCCTGAGGAGCAATCCTCGACTTCGCTGCGCTTATCCGGCGGCCCGATTTGCCTGATCTCGCATGTGGTCAGGACTGTGTGACAGGTGTTGATAAACCCGAGCGAGCGTCGAGGGATCTTTGTGTCCCATCAGAATTGCGACGGTCAAAGGGTCCACACCGCGACGAAGCGCATTTGTGGCCCACGAGTGTCGCAAGACATACAGCGAGTAATGCGGAACGATGGTCCGGGCAAGTCGAGATTTCAACTTCTTCCTCGCTTCGTGCTTCAGCTCGGCTGTGGTTTTCTGAAATTCAACACCCTTTCGAATACACGTTGGCTTCAGCTCTGGAACAAACTCTGACACTTCACTCTCTGTGGGGATCGTTCCTTGCTCCTTCATTTTGGCCAAACCCATTCGCATCTGAACCCGATCGAACACGCAGTTCACAGCATCCGGTGTCCATGGACGTCCGCGAGAATTCCTAAACAGCCGCCCGTTGGAAACACTCTCCATTCGCTGCCTCGTAATCTCCAATGCTCTTGCTGGCAGATAAATGATTCGCGGAGCAGCCTTGCCTTTCGCTTCCGCCTGCGGAAAAACCCATCGGGCGTTGGCAAGGTCAACATGCTCGACTGTTGCCCGAAGCAATTCCTGGGGGCGACAGCCAGTCAGATACGTTATCTCCATGAGCTCCGCCGACGCCGGATCCGGAACAAATGTCAAAAGTCTCTCAAACTCTTCCTGGACGAGATAAACGTCCCTTCGCTCAGCCGACGGCACTGCGATTGCCGCCAGCGGGTTCTTGTCGATATATCCCTGCTTCAGAGCCCAGCGCAGACAAGCCGTAATCGAGCGGAAGTAATTCCGCCGGGTCGTCTGTGCCAGTACAAACTCATCGACCCACTGTTCAATGTGATACGGACGAAGCAACTGAATCTTCATGTCCGGATACTTCAACACCAGTCGTTGCAGTCGATATCGATACCACTCGTAGGTATCAGCCGCACGATTCTTATGGACCCACTCCAGAAACGCATCGACGATTCCGGGAAGCATCTCTGTCGTAACGACACGTTCAGTGGGCTGCATCATCAACTGATGATACTGGCGAAACGCGGCTTCGCGATCCGGCCCAAGGTTGACCTGCTGGCGGTTAATCTCAACGTACCACAGGCCACGGGCTTTTTTGAAGAACGGTTTTGGGAAATGAGGCATTGCAAACTCTCCAGTCAAACCACCAATGGAAACCCATAGGCGACCGAAAGGTTCGCTTATTGACCCCGTTCCGGCGGCAACCGGGACGGGGTCATCATTTCTAGCCAATTTTCCAATAACTTCTCGGACAAGTTCTCGGACAAACCCGATTTCTGAAAATCAAAATCGACGTAAGTCCTTGCCCTGTATAGTGCACTCGAATGGGCTCGAACCATTAACCTTCGGTTCCGTAGGTCTGACATTGAACGTCAGTTGATTCGACAAAAAGTGTTTCAGAGCCTTGAGTTATGTCAGTGCGAGTCAGTGTCTGCTCGAAAGGACATGTGGAGAATTTTACAGGGGTTTTCAGGGTTTTGAAGCATGATCTCTGACATCTCTGACACAATTCTGAAATCACGTAAAGTGAAGGACACTGGGTTCTCTGCTCGATGCTTTCAGGGTATTTCAATCTCTGACAATCTCTGACACGCAATAAAGAGCACACATTTCGACTGACTTGTCATATCAGTTTTTAGAGTCGTCGATTGAGTTCGAGGGAAAACATTCCGACGCGTCCGATGACCGTCGCCGGTTTTCGTCGAAATGAATTTCGAATTGAACCCGAAATGCTGAGCTGATCTTTTTCATTTTAATATCGAACAGACGTCGTCACTGCGTATTTTTCGAGGCTGGATTTTCCGGCTTCGAAGGAGACGAGTGAGAAATAAAAGGTTGTCCATTTATCTCATTTCACGAGGAATTTCAGAAATGGAATTTCGCGTTTAATGTCGTACGGCCCTGTTTGTCTGGATATTAAACCGGGCAAAGAGTCCCGTACGATCGAACGGGGAAGAGTGGGCTTGTTTAGGCATTCCTGGCAACGTGAGCCGTTCCCCCACTGTAATCTAACGAACGTGGTTGAATCTTGCCTGGCCGGAAGCGAGGAAGCAATTCCTCAGAATGCTCTGCATTCACGAGGTTTTCAATTTCACTCGTTTCCGTTCCAACAACGGAATTAAATTGCGGCGAATTACGAATTCAGGCAGCCATTTTCACGCAGCCATGCGGCGAGCGCGCGTTCGACAATTTCCTGCTGACTGAAAAAGTCGGCGGCGGCGAGTTGGCGTTCCAGTGAGGCTCGTTTGAGGGCTCCGGCGATTTCTGGGCGCAGTCGAACCGTGATGGGGATCAGGCCGACGGGTTGAAACGACGCCGATACGACCGTATGTGGCTTTGCACCCTCTGACGATATTGGTGCCGGTTTGGTTTCCTGCGTGACAAAAGCACGCACGGCAACGGGGTCGGCGTTGGGGACGGATTGAATTGCTGTGGAAAGTGATCTTCGTTCTGCCATTTGATTTGACTTGCCTCCTTACTTGTTTATGAGTTTTCCGTTTGCCTGCACGTGTAAGTGCAGATTGACGCCGGCAATCTCAGGAAACAATTCCTGAAAGAGCTGTTCGATTTCTTCGGCGGCTCCGCGTGCGGCGTAGCCCATGTTCCATACAAAAGTGCCCTGCCCCGGAGCATCCGCGTAAGCTTGCCGAAGTGTCACGGCGGTTTCAGCGATTTTCAGTCCGAGTCCAGCGGCGGCTTCTCGCATGTCGCGAGTCAGCCGATATTCACGTCCGACCATATTCAAGACCGCAATCACTTCTGGTGGCCCTTTGCGAATGGCCTGAGCCTGACGCACGAACGCAGTGTTCTTGTTCAGGGCGCGGGCTTCAAACATGCTGGCTTTGCATGGGAGAATTGCCAGATCGGCCCACATCAGGAGGGCTCGACTCGTTTCCGTCTGGCTGCCGGGTCCATCGGCAATGACGAAATCGACCTCCCGTGCCAACGATGGCAGTTCATCCAGAACGGCATCGGCGTCCGCAAGTCGTACCACCGGAAGTTCAGGCAAGGCTTCCGTGATCCATTCACTGGAAGATTGCTGGGTGTCGCAGTCGGCGAGAATCACGGATCGGCCATGTCTTGCAAGCCAGCCAGCAAGATTGCCGGCCAGCGTGGATTTGCCGACTCCGCCTTTTGAATTGACCAATGAAATAATCATGCTGGCAATAAAGCACGATTGCCGGTCAGCTGGCAAGCACTTTTTTTGCAGTGGCCTGTTCAGTGAGCGGCCAGTGTCCGCTGGCCGGTACGTATTGGGCGTCCATAGAGAGAACAGTATACCGGTGGGCTGACACCCTTCGCTCGCCGGGGATTGTGTGACAAGCCAGCATGCCTGCCAGCACGATTGCAGAATTCTCTTGCGCAAAACGATGGAACCTGCGATGTTCGGCCTCGGGGAAATAGGGAAGGCGTTTACTGAACTTGACGATGGTGAAACAAATCCGTGGGACACTCCAGGAATACCGGACAATGAGACACATTTCGTAATCCGAACTACCGTGAAATGAAACACGGTTTGCCGGACAATGAAACACCTTTTGAGGCACAGTTACCGGACAATGAAACATCTTTTTCGGACGCAAGTGCCTGAAACGACTGGCGATTTTCACCCCCCTAATTTGTTATTTAAAGTAATAAACAACAACACAGGAAGGTTGTTGTTCAATGTGAAAAGTGCGTGAAAGAAAACTCATCAGACACCCTCCAGCAGAAACCAGAAAACCAGACCCTTGATTCTGCCGTGGATGAACTTAACCTCGCCGAGTTCCCGTTGGCCGCTATTTCTGACCGATTCCTTGATGGAACAAAAACGGTTGTGCTGGAAGACACGGTCTTCGATCGAGAGCAAAACAAGTATCTGCCCAGACGCCTGACCTTATCCGGCTCCGACCGCTACGGCCTGCCCACGTCCAAAGACGACGACGTCCTGTTGGCCTGCATTCAGCTCAGCCGCCTGAATGACTTCGCAACACGGGAAGTTTCCTTCAGTCGTTATGAAATCCTGCGACTGCTTGGCTGGGCGGACGAAAGTCGCAACTACGAACGCGTCGCTACATCACTGCGTCGCTGGAAGGGCCTGTCGATCTATTCCGATCGAGCGTTCTACGATCACGAACAGAAGAGCTGGGTGAATCGTGATTTTGGCGTGTTCGACAATCTGGTGATCTATCGCCGAGAAGTCATTCAGGGCAAGGCGGCTCCAGGCTGTTCGCGGTTTGTCTGGAACGAAGTTTTATTCCGCAGTTTTCAGTCAGGATACCTGAAGCAACTCGACTGGAATCTGTACTGTCGTCTGACCAGTCCCGTGGCGAAGCGCCTCTATCGGTTTCTCGACAAACGCTTTTACCACAGCAATCGTGTTGAAATCGATCTGCTGGAACTGGGGCTCAGAAAAGTACGACTCGCTGCCAACAACAACACGGCTCAGATGAAACGATCACTGCTGAAGGGCATTGAAGAACTGGAGCATGTCTGGGAACTGAAGGCACGTTTGCCGGAAGAACGCTTTCGCAAAGACGGTCAAGGCAAATGGATCGTCATCTTCGAACGCCGAGCCAAACGCAGCCGCACAATCATTGCAGCCTCCGTCACGTCAGCGATCATCGCAGAATCCTCGGCGTCGCCTATTCAACCCGCAATCAACCCACAGAATCTGGAACGGGAACTGGTCAAACGCGGCATCGGCCCTGCGTCCGCTGAGGAACTGTCCCTGTCGCAATCATCAAACCGAATTCGTGAGATGCTGGAACTCTACGACTGGTACAACAGCCGAGGCCAACCGCGCGGTCCCGGATTTCTGATTCAATCCATCAGGAATCCGTCCGCCATCGCGTTACCACCCGGCTTCGAAAGTTCGATCCAGCGACAAGAACGCCAGCAGGCCAGAGAAGCCCAAAAACAGGCAGAGAGCAACGTTCGCACCAAAAGAGAACGTCTGGCACTCCGAAAACAGAATTCCCGACAGCGGGCGTTTATGGCCTTCTGGGAAGCTATGTCACCGAGTGAACAGGACGCTTTTGAAACCGAAGCCTTGGAAGCCGCCGACACCATGAAGAAACGACTCTACCTCGAATCCAGCGGGAAAGGCGGTAAGGTGTTTGAAATCTACCGAGAGATGGTCTTGGCGGATCAGTTTGCGCGGGCACATGGGCTACTCCAACCTAAAGATGGCCCGAGTCAATGATGCGTTTCGCTTCCAGGCACATTTCTCCAGTTGCAGGCGACATTTTCCTGTCAGATGAATTGCGACGGTCGATGTGACCGGAGCACGTTGGCAGTCTGACAGCTCGTAACCCAGGACGCTCTCATCATGAACACGCAACCAAATCCTTCAAACTGCGCCTGGTTCTGTAATCAGAAGTGCTCAAGCTGAAAACATCAAACGAACGCAGATACAGAAACGCTCTCGGACGATCAGATTGAAACATTCTGACGGCCATTGATGTGCATCTCGGTGTGCGGCACTCAAGCATGTTGCCGACACGCTCTACCGACATCGATCAACATTTGAACACTCTGCCATGACTCGATTAAGACCCAAGGTTGTCCGCAGTTGAATCTGAAAGATATATCTGATAGTTCTTCGACTGCTTCAACGTGTAGGCTCTTCCCCCGACTGTGAAGCCGTCCAAACCGTGCTCGATCGTGTAGTTCACGAGATCAGCCATACAGTTTATGAATCCTCGCCCTTTGAAATTTAGGGAAGTATTGCACAAGACACCGAAGCCAGTACGTGCCTTGAACGCTGTTAACAGCCGATACATCTGATCGTTAGAGGCAGCAGAAACAGTTTGAATCCGGGCCGTACCGTTGACGTGTGTGACAGCAGCCAGAGCATCGGTATTCGTTCGCTGAGTGTACAGCATGAATGGGCTGGGAGCATCGCAGCCAAACCACTTTGCGGCATCTTCTTCAAGGCAAACGGGTGCGACTGGACGAAACTGTTCGCGCTGCTTGATCTCATTTAGACGAACCCTGGTAGACTGGCGAAAGGGCGATGCAAGGATCGAACGATTTCCCAACGCACGCGGACCAATCTCGTACTTCCCGTTCACCCATCCGAAAATCATGCCGCAGGCGATCATCTTGGCCACTAGCGCGTAGTCCAGCTCGCATTCGTCGAAGAGAGTAGCGTCAACGTCTCTGTCGCATATGAAGTCGAGGCCGGCGTAAACACTCCAATCTATCTTGGGGTTCCCCGACAGGTGGAATTGCGCGTCAATCGCTGTGCCAATTGCCGATCCTGAATCGTTGGCGACCGGAGGCACAAACACCTCCGAAAAAAGATCGGCCTGCTTCCATTTCGTGTTCCAGTCACAATTCAGTCCGCAACCTCCCGTGATCAGCAATGGCATTCGCCTCGTCATATTTGACTCAGCAAACCGGTAGAACCGATCAAATATTCTGTCGCTTACAATACCTGCAAAGTTGCGGAACTCTGCGTTATCCAGTCCCACGTTGTAGTAAGGGCAGTGCTTCAGCAACTCGCACTCCTGCGGCTTGAGATGCGTGCGATCCTGCATCAGGAATTCGATTATTTCCTCTTCCGCGCCCAAGGGTTCGCTTCGTTTGCCAAATGATGCCAACGCCATGAGTTTTCCTGCATCGGAGAATCGTGAATACTCCGATGCAGTCTTATCAAATGTGGGATCCGCCAAGCCGTAGAGTAGTGCATAGCGATGGCCCGGTTCCGGCATGACATCCGCTAGCTTCTTGAAGTTCAACTCAGCATCGATCTCGTAGAACGCCCCAATTACGCCTTCCCATAACAGCGCGTAGCACGGAGTACCCATTGGTAAATTCGACATGCCAAAGGCACAAAGAAGGTGGGAACGTTCATGGGAGGACGAGAAGTACTCGACTGTCTTTCCCAGCAAGCACTTCTTACCTTGAACAACGTGGTCGTTGCTCACACCGTAGTACCCGGCGAGTGAGGTCTGCTCTGACAGCAATGTGCCACTAGGCCACCATCCGCTTCTGCAAAGCACGTCGGGAACCTCTGTCAGTTCCCCGAGCATGCCAAACACATCCGGCACAGATACTGCCGAATGGCGATAACGGGAGTGCTTCTCTGCCTCAACTGAGACCACCAAGTGTCCATCCGAAAGATATGCAAACGCCCCGTCGTGTCCCGGATTGTATGACAAGATGTTCATAGGGTGCTTTGCTGGCGACTTAAAAAAGTAACTGGCTACTGGAACTGGCTGATGGAATCAGAGTCGTCTGAAAGCTTGACGGAATTCGCCACCAGACCTATGGATTCCACGACTGTGGTAGAGGGTAGCTGTTTGCTGTTGACTCGACCGGCAAGTTCCGTGGAACGGGTTATCCAGCTGTTGACGTGAAGCGTGAGTGGAAGGTGTGGAATAGGCGTCGGATCCCAATCAGCACGCCAATGGACCAACTGATCGTCAACCAGCCAACGGATCTCCGTTGAACCCCATTCGATTGCAAAGTGGTGGATCGCTTCGGACGCGTCGAACCCGAGATCGATGTAACTCGGAGACCCTCGATACCCGTAGTTAAAGTCTGCGCCTAGACCGCCTGGATTGTAGAAGACATTGACGATGAGGCGGTCAGGCCGACTCCCGGCTATCTCGATGTCAATTTCTTGGCGGGGAGAGTTGCGGTGCAGGAAAAATCCGGTAACGACCCCAGGCACGTTGGATGCCTGAATCGCAGCTTCGAATCTCCCAAACATATATTTGTTCCTGCTGCATAAGGATGCGGCAGAGTATTCGCGTACCCCCAAGTTTTCCCTCCTTACCGAAAGGGTGGCGCCAATCCCAGGCCTAAATTGCACGTTCGCGGGGCGAAACAATGCCAAATTGTCTGTAAAGGTATCGCTTCGTAAGAGCCAGTGTCTCGTGTCGAGGTACTCCAAATCGTCCCGTATTCTCGTAACGGCAGTTTCATTTTTCGTCTGCCCAGCGACCGTTGGAGAAGCGCGAACACCATGCCACTCAGCGTGCGGTTCAACGACCCATGGCGACTCGTCTCTTTTTGGCTGTTCGGATGTCGGGGCTTGTTCGACTTCGGTGGGCCCATCGAGGATTCCCCGTTGGCCAAGATCCTTCAGGACAGGGAAATTGCAAGCGGGAGGTGCGCATCTGAGATGTTCGCAAATAACTTGCCAGCTACTCTTGGATTCCAAATCAAGAACGGCGATCTCGGAGCCGTTGAGATCACGTTTAACAGTCTGCAGCGCGTCACTGGCGTCACCCTTGGTGGCAGTGAGAATGAACTTCGCACTCGGGTACCGGTTCTGAAGCAGTTTTACGTTCCCAGCCAATGATCCAATATTGACATAAGCATTGAAGACCCGGTCAGATCGCCCAGCGAGTAATTTCTCCATTTCTGACGCAGGCAGAGCTTGAAGGTCACTGCAGCATCTGTACCCAAGCATAGACAAAGCCATCGCAAGAGATGACGTGCCAGAACCGTAGTCTCCGAAAGCAAACACCGGTTGCTCAGTTGGTCGGATGTTGAACAGCGAGGCACCTTCACTTGTGATCGCACCGATTGAGGTGAGCGAGGGCAGCACTGAGTAGGAATTGGTTGAGCAAGTGTCGCGTCGTTGGCTGATTAGCGACTGCCGAGTAGCGCAAACATTGAGTGTTTTGAAGTGGTGGTTTATCCAGAGGTCAATGGGCCCACGACAAGGAAGCCGACGAAGTAGTTTTCGAGCGCCGTCGCGGGAAAGAACATACCCTGACAGATGCCAAAGCCCGCGATCGGGTCGGAATACGTTGTCTGAAATGAACGTCTTCGGAGCACCGTGCTTGACTTCAAGATATGACACGTAGAGCACATCAAACGTCTGGCCATCATCGGTCGCAGATACAATGTCGTCCCATGCTTGGTCCAGATGCTTTGCAAACCCAGAATGGAACCAAACGTCGTCCTCCAGGATCAGTGAGTGGTCTTGATCACCCGTTGCAACCTGTCTCCAAACGTTGATGTGTGATCGAGCCACAGCAATCTCAGGCCGACTCATTCGAATTGGCTTACTGAGTTCGAACTGAGTAGGAAGAGCGAGTGGTTGAGGTTCTACCAGAAGTTGGTCTTCCAGCGTATAGAACGGATAAACGTCGGTATCGATGGTTGGGTCTTCTGAGTACGCTTCACCATCGATAGCACAATATCGCTCAGTCAGGCCTAATAAATCCCGGCCCGACGAGTCCAGAATGCGTTTGAGTTCCTGCTGCATCCGAGACCAGCGGCCCGGTTGGCGGTCCAGGTTGATGACGTAGACTTTGCGGATTCGAGCGCGTTGGTTCTCACTCTTGGGCTCGAAGGCTCGGCACTTTCGCCGCGGCAAGAGCCTTCGGATGTTCAGCCAGAGTCGGAAAATACAACTGAACACAAGGCTTGAAGAGTTCTTCAAGTTCATGGGGCTTCCGCCGTACGGTATTCCTGCCGATTTGAAAGCCTCCAGTTCCTTTGATCATTCCGGTAACTAAGTGGCCATTTGCTGTCGGAAGTCTTCTCCCAGTCGTGAACAACGACGAACACTTCCTCTGGGCAACCTTCATCAGCAAGCATTTCGAATATCGATCTTGTGAGGTTGCCAGGGCCAGTAGTTGCCTGCACTTCGGGAAGCTCGCCTTGCGAATCTCGTTCAAGGCAGACTGTTGCGTTAAGCAATGCACGTTCAACAATGGGGTGATTTCGACCAGCAATCAATGGAGTAGTATTGAAGTAAAAAATCCAGTTCACTTGGTCAGCGCCCGGTTTCGTAAAAATCGTGGGTGAAACCATTTGAGCTGTCGCGATGTCGTAACAGAACGGTTGAAGTTTCAATCGGCCATCTGTGAAAAGGTGATCGATTGACGTTCCGTGGTACACATCGTCCGCGTCAACATAAAAGCCCCCCTCGACGAAGATGTAGGAATATCGGAAGTAGTCGGACTTCATCGAAGGGTGATAGCACTTGTCAAAAGCTCTCACATATCTGACGCCCAAACGGAGCCGGATAAAGTCCCTCGCAGCGTTCTCGTCGAACACTTGGATCTCAAACCCGCTTTTTCCAAGTTCCTTCCATGTCTCCATGCACTCCTTAACGTCTTCAGGCAATCGGCCGAGATCGTCCCAAAACTGGACAATGCGCCTGGCAGGGGCCGCACTGCATGTCGGAAGCATCGGCGACGAATCACCGCGACGATGAACCAGATTCCTAACAAAATTGGAGCGATCACGTTCGTTGCTGGGAAGAGGATCTTCTTCAAAGGGCTCGGTCATGTTCATTGGTTGTGTGGTGGTGTCTCAAGTTTTTTTCAGATCAGCACTGACTGCTTGCGCAGTATACACAATTTTGCCCATCAGCACTTCGTCGTCTGTCCAGCGTCAGCACCGCCAACAGCTTGCCACCACTGTTCTATCATCCTGAACCGGCGTCTGCAAAAAATCAAGCCATGAGAGCGTGTCCTCCGTCTTTTCGGCGGATCACTTCGACGCCTCGGTCCGACACGCGTCCGACACGCCGGAGCGAAATCGATTTGACTCGCCATGCTGGCGGTTCTCGATCAAGTGGCGCAGTCAAGTCGATTACAGATGGCAGTCCGTTGAACGCGGAATTGGCGGCGGCGGCATGAAACGGCTCCAGTCCAAACCCCTCATGTGGGCGTGTCCTGAGTCAGATTTGTGAGAAGAGTCGATACATCTGTCCGACACGCCAGTGCGGCTATCTGGCCGAAGAGATGCTGCTGGCAATTTCCATGGAGATTGCCAGCGAACAGGGCTGCGCCGCTATGCCGCTTTCTGCAGGATCGTCTGAGCTTTGAAGTCGTTGCTTTCCTGCAGGCTGGCTTGCTGGCTTTCAATCCAGTCGGCAGCTTCCTGAATCACGGCCTGCAATTCGTCAGCGTTGCGAACGAAGAAGCTGCTGGAGTAGCCTTCTTTGCCGGTGGATGTTGTTTTCCACGAGCGACTCACGGTGAAGTCGAAGTATTCGAAGCCGCTGGTGGCCTGGCGTTTCCAGATCGATGCGGCTATCGCTCCGTGGCGGATTGTTTTTTCCGGGGCGGTTGCGGGTTTCTTTTTTGTTTCTTCCATTGTTGACTCCTTTCGTAGTTATTCAATTACCGGCTACATATCACGGTATTGAGTCAATTGTCCAGAGGTTGGGTCAAGATTTGTGTTCGAGATCGGACACCCTCGCGTGACTTTTACTTTTATCTGTGGCACAAACGCTCGGTAGGCGAATCGTGAAGATTTGCCGGTCGTCAAGCTCTGGCAAAACGCCGTTGTCCGGCAAACCGATTGCGAATACGCCTCGGCTAAGGACAACACGCTGACGTTCGATGATGGAGCGGGCAGGTCTCGGCAAAGTTGGCCTTATCAGCCAGCCTAAGAGATGAAAGGATCGCTTCCTTTCTTTACTGCCGCTCTTCGAGCTGGGTACGCCGAGAGGTGTTCGCCCAGTTCAAAGGAGGCTCGTTGGCCTAAAACCGATCGTCCGACTCACTCAGTTTGTGAGCCGTACAAGTGTCGGAGTAATCCCAGCGTTCTATCCTATAGCAAGGGCTGCGAGCCCTTGGCCCGGTTCGAGCTAACGCTCGGAATGCAGGAAGCCGCTCACGCTGTTCGCTTGTCGATTGGACAAAGCTTGATTGTGCGGAGAGGCGGCCAGTTGCGACGCGGCATCGGAGTAATCTTGATCTGAGTCAGATCGAGCTACAACGAGAGCCTGACGCGACAATCTGCATCCCGATGAAGCGCACCGGGATTTGTTCTTTTCATCAATATGGAATTCGGGCGAGGCGGACATGCTCAGGGATCAACTGTCGGCAACGACGCCGTTGATTCTGAGTCGTCCTGAACGAAGCGGGTGTGGCAAAGGATTGCCGAATCCCGTCACGGGGGCTCAAGGGCTTGCTGTTAAAGGCGAGTTCGTTCAACCGTGCTGACGTGGGGAGCTGTGAGTCTGGCGACAGACCACACCGGGGCTGACAACCTCGGGGATCGGATCAAACATCCGACCGTGAATAGCTCAACCATGAAAGGCCCAACCTCAACAGGTATGGGAGGGCTTGTCAGTGAATCTGCTGGGAGACGGTGCCAAACCGTGGAACGCCGT
>Ga0154020_10007634_pt1 | contig 12608 bp, 9 predicted proteins | sample Klosneuvirus_201_FD_109709 | JGI IMG/M metagenome (GOLD analysis project Ga0154020, IMG submission 109709) | Active sludge microbial communities from wastewater, Klosterneuburg, Austria - Klosneuvirus_20160825_MG | ecosystem: Engineered > WWTP > Aerobic digester > Activated sludge | place... | reverse complement strand
TTTTTGATAGACCCGCTTAGGTTGAGAACCAACCTGCACCCTTACCGATACTCTTTTACAATTGAATGAACATTGAATTGTATTCATGGAATGGAAATTTCAGTTTATTGAAACTACCCCACCAAACCAACAACGCTGTTTTTTTTGCTATGCTATAATAAATGTAATCAATTGAAATGATAAATGCGTTATGGGAAGGTCAAAAATTAGGACCAGGAACTCCCTAAATAAAATGCAAATAGATGCCTTTAACCCCCGATCAACTGAGGTGATAATTAAGTTACAATCGCAGGAGATTAAACGATTGCTCCTTCGAAATTACCCGATTCACTATTTTTAATAATCTCGTCTATTGCTGGCGCTATTTCTGATTTTATAATTTCCTTTTCGGGATTCGTTAATATAGCTTCCTTTCTGTAACCACATGAAACCAACATAGAAATCATGGCTACACATAAAATTGAATTTTTATAGTTTTGGAATTTTTAATTTATTCGGATTGATATTTTGTATGCCAGATATTGGATTATTAAATCATCGGGCATAAATACATATCAAGCAAGTAGGCAATAGCAATCATTGCTTCGCCACAAATACAAAATCACTGGCCGGATCGTCATCACCAAAACTTCCAAACCTGGGCTCCGTGGGGAGTTTTAAAAAATAAGCCTGCAGCTCTATCAGCGAAAGAATTCTTCCTGTACCTCCACCCACTTCTTTTAAACTCAATATAAATTTTTCAGCAAATGGTGAGTGTTTACCCGCAATGCCATCTGATACATATTCCTTACTTCCACTGGTCAAGTATTTTCTTGTGCGCCTGGTGAGCTTTTTTACCAGATACTGTACATCCGCTGTTTCATCTGTCGCTTCTCCTGCCCTGGCTTTGGCTAATACCGGATCGATAGTGCCCCCAAAGCAAACATCCATTGCCAAAAAGATATGCTCGCATTTAATGTTATTGAGTCGCTCTCTTAATAAGAGGTGCGGGAGATAGGAAGATTTTCCTTTGTCGTTTAATAATGAATTGCTCGTCACCAGATAACCCTCTCCCAGTGTCTCATCAAAGTATCCATGACCTGCTATAAAAACAAAAAGCTGGTCTTGCGGGTTAAATTTTTTGGTGTTGTAATCGTAAAGTTTGTTGTTCAAATCCTCCAGCGTTGGGTTTTCAATCACTTCCGTTTGGAATCCATATTTTTCTTTGAGTATGGATTCAATAGTACGACCGTCATTGATAGGATTTACCAAATCGCTCCAATTGTCATAATTATCAGTGGCAATGATTAATGCGTAGTCTTTTCGGTTAATATCCACTGCATCGGCAATGGCATCCCTGCCTGTTAAGACAGATCGGGTGCTGGTTACAACACCCCCTTTATTATTCTCAACAATAACTTTTACGGTATTGTCGCCAGACAACAAATTCATAGGTTGTTTTACCGACTTGAAGAATTCATTTTCCTTAACAGGTATTTCTTTAGTCCTTGATTCCCCACCTGAAGAAACCTCAAATCGAATTGACTTCAGGGATTCGTCCGACCTCACCTCAAATTCAAATACTGCCGATTCTTCCACACTATTGCTGCGCTCGGTTCTGGGTGTAATCCATTCAATGGAGGGAAGTGTAGTCGCTACTGTCGGCACATTATTGTTAACTCGAATGGCATTGGTCTTCCCGCTGAAATTTTGACCATAAATAATTCCAGTTGTCAGGATCAAAAGCAATGTTGCAATTGTCTTCATACTTTTTAATTTTTAGCATCTGGTGCCCCAGGGGGTTCTCCTAAATTTTCCGGTCCGCTATCTGATCCTCCGGTGAGGGTGGGTATGAGTACACCAATAATAGCAACAGGGAGTAACTTTAATAACAACGGCACTTTCCGTTTTACCTTAAAATCATTAGTCTTCATCATCTGATCTTTGTTCTTAGAGTCAGATACTATAAAATAATAGCCACTTCCTGGTTTCACCGAAGTGGGAAGTGTTAAATCATAACTGCCTGAATTGGCTACGTTGGGTATTACATCGATGTTCTTTTCGCCTTTGTATAAGGTGAAGTTCAAAATGTTTTGGCGTGTACCTCCAGTCCATGTGATCGTTTTTGCTTTCCCTCTTTTAATCACTTGTCCATCCTGAAATCCATCAAACTTTATAAAGGGTATATATACCCGTCCTCTGATTTCTATTTCTACATCGCCCTGAAACGTGGCTCCCAGTTCTTCCCTCGAACTCCAGATGATCTTTTTATTTTGCCCCGGTCTTACTTCCAACCCCACATCTCCCTTTACTTTTTGCAAGGGTGCAATGAAATTATCGCGTGAGGTATAAACATTAATGCTGTAGGTGCGGGATTTGGTGGTGTCAACCAAACTGTAATGAAGGATAATGCTTTCTCCGGTCAGTTCTACTTTGTTGATCGTAAAATCTTGTGCCTGAGCTAAAGATACGATCAGTAACCCAATGAGTGTTGATAAGTATTTCACGCCTTTATTATTAAAACTTCTAGTGAATTTTTTAACCACAGAGATGCACTGAGAAGTCACCGAGGCCACAAAGTTTCCATTACTTTGTGTTTCTCCGTCTATTGTCTTTGTGATCTCAGTGGTTATCTGTATCATGCGCGCTATTGTTTAATCATTCGTTTTGCAGGACTCATTGCTCCTTTTGTTCCCCGCAATTGATAAAAATACATTCCTCCTTCCACCGATACCCCCTGCTCATTGTTTCCATCCCACTCTACTTCGTGTATCCCTGCTTTTACATTTCGAAGGCCTATTGATTTCACTTTTCTGCCCAGTAAATCATAGACAGATACTTCTGCTTCTTGTTGATTCGATTCAAGCAATACCGGTATGACCACATTTTTAGTAAATGGATTGGGATAGGATTGTCCTAATGCAGTAACACCCGGCAACAAATCTCCTGTTCTGCTATACAAAATTTTAAATTGCATTCCTTCCTGCCATGCAAACTCATACTCACCTCTGGATTTCATATCAATGAGTACTCCGTTATGTAAATCAAGCAGGGCAATTTTTGATTGACTCAAATTCAAACTTTGTTGATCCCAACTTAAGGATGCACTCCGGCTACCCAGGTTAGAAGATAAAGTGAACTCCCAACTATAACTATCTGATGTAGGAACAATGTCTGTAGCAAAGTAGGGAGCAAAGAATTCATTGTGATACGTATTCATCTCCAGGTAATCAATAAAACGAGGGATAGTGATCTCATCAAACCTATCTTTTGAAGTTTTCGCTTCCGGGTGCATGCCCACACCACTTACCTGTGTAATATCACCAGCTTGTAAGATTACAGGGAACTGCCAGGCGGCTTCATCTAATACGGGCTTCAGTTCATTCTCCTGTCTTCTACCTGGCGAGGCTGTCTTAGCCAACACAGGAAAATTCACTGTCCCGCCATTATCGCTAAATACAAACGCTCCTTTCCATGGTGCTAGTACATCCTTCTTTCCATACCCATTCTCAAACAAATACAATGCATTAAGTCCTGCTGCAGGGTTCGCATCTTTGATCTGATTCCAATCTACATTGAACGGATAGGGATTACCTATTTGATTCCAGCCGGCTGCTAAAGTGACAATAAAATCCTTTGATTGATTGGTCTCTGCTACTTTTCCTGCCCCTGGTGACACATCAAATTTTCCTTTGGCATTAAACCAATATCCTTTGCCCAATTCAATACTGTTGAAGCCATTTAGATTTTCGATTGTTTTTTCATTTTGATAATGGAACAAACGCCACTTGGTTTTATCATACTCCTGCTTGAATACAGATGGAACATCCGACTTATCAAGTTTATATGGAACCGAAAACATTTCGTAGGTAGTTGTGGTGCCATCCAGGCGTGACGAAAAAGGAATGGTTGACCCAGTTTCATTAAAGGTTTTATAAATAAACCCATGTGCTGTCTCAATAGGGTTTGAAACGCTGGCATCGGTGGCACTGAAATAATATTCAATACCCAACTCGTCCATAAGATCAGTAGTAATATCTTTTTCGTAGGTGTCACCTGCGGCTGACAATAGTTCGTCAGAAAACGAAGCAGAAACAATTTTGCGATAATGCAGTGTAATCAGTCGCGTTCCTGTACCACCAGCTAAAGTGGCTGAGACTTTAACTCCATTGTTCGATGAGGAAGAAAATGACAAGAGGCTAACTCCACCTGCACCTGGAGTGATAACAGTAACCACATTGGAATCGTCTGATGTCCCTGATGCATTAACTGCCTTTACTTTGTACCAATAGGATGTTTGAGATGTTTCTAATCCACTCAATTGTTCTTCCAGAATGGAAACAGTTTTGGGATTATAGTTGGTCAGTGGACTTGCAAAGCCCTGATCCTTGGCCACAAACAACTGATAAGATGTGGCAGATTTTGCGGCACTCCATTTGGTCTTAAAACTGCCAGGAATAACATTGGCTGCTTCCTCTACCGTAGGCGGTGGCGGTCTGGTAATTTCATTTCCGAGAATTGGGGAAGTAGTCAAATAATTAATAGCCTGCCCACTGCCATTGTAGGAATAAACCGCATAGTGGTACACCGTGCCCGCTATCAATCCAGCATCACTAAATGAGGTAGTAGCTCCTGAATGAACAACCGTTCCATCTGCAGTAGGGTCGCCCACGCTGTACGTGCTGCCGTCTGCTGGTAATCCTATTGGCGCGCTGACTTCCTTTCTCACGACCAGATAACCTGCAGGACTTCCAGTTGCTGCCGTGAAAGAGCCATTCATGGTATTCGCAGTGATGGTATTGAATGTTAAGCCAGTGGGCTGAGCTACTGGTTCGGCAGCCCGCACAACGATAGTACCACTAGTTGCGCTTGTAAGGGTTCCGCTCGCCACAGTAAGTGTGGATGTGCCATATGATGTAAACTGAAAATTAGTGGGAAATGTGAGTGCACCCGATGAAAAAGCCGTAGACCCATTGGCCATCGTTAAGGATGCTGAATTACTTAAAGTAACAGTGGATGAATAATCAAGGTCTTTGTTGTTAAGAACATCACGGGCTTCCAGTACAGGAATCGGTGAAACATTGGTATTCACTCCAATAAGTGATGGTGGTTGAGTAGTATAGGTAATTTTAGTAGCTGTTACCTCTAAGCGATTATTATCCCCTGCGGTGGAAGTAGCCGCCCCACTTGCATTGGAAGAAGCAAAACCTGAACCTGATAATGCTGCCGTAGCGGATGTGACGGTAAAAGAAAATTGCTGATTATCGGTAACCGTGGTATTGAAGGAAACTCGCAATGAAAATGCTTTACTGCCATTATCCGATGCAACAATATTAAGACCTGTAAAAGAAAAGGTACTGCCGCTGGGCGCAGTTTCTGCCAACCAGTCTATTCCATCATACAAAGCTACCCTGCGGATGAGTGAAGCATTGGTAGCGGAGAAAGAAATAGCATTTAGCAAAGTGCTGCCACCATCAGCATCGCTGACACCTCCACCATCCTTTAAAGTAAACTTTGCAACTTCTACACTGTTGGCTGAAGTCAAATTGCTTGCGGTCTGATACAAAGAATAAAGAATGTTATTAGGATAAGAAAAAGAAGCATCAATTATTATACTGCTGCTGCTTGAATAAGCAGGCGTGACTGAGGCTGTCTTTAACGTTCCATCGACTTTGTAATTATGTGTATGGTTAAAATTTGAATAAGGCACAGATTCACCATTAAATGGAATTATTAAATAATTATATAAAGTGCCAGTAATTAAACCGGAGTCTACAAATGAAGTCTCAGATGAATTTGTTGTTTTAACTAATTCAACTCCAGCCGGTAAAACAAATTCTGTAGGGCTTTTCCCGTCTAATATTTCATTCGAAACCACTGGGACTGCCGCACCTTCATTTTTAAAAATAACATATCCATCAGCTGCGGGTATGCTTGAGGCAGGACTGAAAGAAAGAGATATTTCATTTTCTGATATTGAAGAACCTGTAAAATTTGAAGGATTAGACCCAGGTTCTTGTGATAGGGATCTTCTGGTTCCAGTTAAACGGAGGTTCAAATAATTAATATCGGAGACTGAACCATTAAATGAGTACACAAAATAATAGTATCGACTCTCAGGTAAATACGTAAAAACGTCATCAAATGAAACCCCGTTCCCTACATAAGCAACGTAGGCAAGTGGATCACCAGAAGATCCATCAAAGAAAGCATCACCAATCTGATATTTAATGCCATCATAAGGCTGGAGGTAGTCTTCACTAGTATTAAAATATTCTGGTTCAGTTCTCAAAATAATATAACCAGTTGGGGATCCTACAGCCGCTGTAAAAGATACAGTATTAGAATAAGAGCCAAGATTTGAAAACCGGAGGTTGGTTGGTGCGGAAGATGGTTCATTTGCTAAAGTTGATATACTATTGGGATTATTTGTAGAATTCGAGGTTAAATAATTCACGGAAGTTCCAGAACCATTGAATTCATAGACTTTAAAATAATACACAACACTTTGCGATAAGCCCATGACTGTAAACGGCCCTAATCCCATGCCAACAACATAATTGCCAGTTCCAATTTGTGATCCGCTACCAAATACGCTACTGGCAGTATGCGAAGTACCATCAACTGGATCGGCATTAACAGCCGAATTTGCTCGTGCGACTAATAAACGCGAATTGCCATTGCCATTATTCCCAATATAAACGGTTAACGAAGTAGGACCTTGCAAAAAATCAATATTTTTCGACTGGATGGTAGGTTCAGGCTCAGTGAGAATAATATTTTTAGGGTTATTTGATGCTGTCGATAATTTATAATTTAGATAAGCACTTACCGAACCATTGAATTCAAAGATCCTGAAGTAATAATTTGTTCCTAGACTTAAACCTGTAATTGTAATTGGGCTATTTCCACTCCCTACTACAAAATTTCCACTTCCTATTTGACTACCACCACCAAAGTTATTATTTGCAGTATATGCAACACCATCAACGGGATTTGAATCAACGCTAGATCCAGCTTTGGCAACAACAATCCGTGATGTCCCATTTCCCTTTGAGAAATTGATCGTCAAAGATGTTGCTCCTATATTAGTGAAGGAAATATTAGAAGATTGTGTCGATGGCTCAGGTTCAGTTCTTAAAAAGCTTACTGGGTTTCCTGTAGCAGTTGTAACGTTGTAATTGGCTGAGCCTGCAGCTGCGGTCTTATTATACTCATATATTCGAAAGTGGTAGGTGACACCAACCGTAAAACCAGTCATTGAACTTGATCCATCCATTACAAAATTTCCAGAACCAATTTGAGACCCTATTCCAAATATTGAACTTGCTGAGTAGGTAGTTCCATCAACAGGATTGGAGTTAACAGGTGAACCAGCCCGAGCAACTATAAGTTTATATGATCCATTTCCGGAAGTAAAACTAAGACTTAGTGAACCCCCGTTATCATCATAAATTACAATAGCAGATGCCTGCAGCGTTGGTTCTGAGGACAACTGAGCATAAACCAAGACAGAATTAAATATTAGGATAGACAGAAATATACATTGTAAGCTGTTTCTTAGTTCTTTACTAGTACGACAAATCTCAAAACCCATATTTGCTTAAATTACATTTTGCTTTTATAGCATGACGCTGTTTCGGTACTCTACAATACTTTGATGTCTGGACAACCCCTTTACCACTTGTTACTCGGTTGCTTTTATTTATGCTCTTCACCGATTACTGGCGTTATCTCTCACAAAACATTACTGTATTTCGTTTTTCTCTTACCTCAACCACGCCTCAATATTCAAATGCTTACTTCTTCTTCATGTCTGAACAACATATCATCACACTTTATACTTCCTAAAGTTCACTCCTCCTTACCCCATTGTCAATCCCAGAATTCAGGGAGTCAATTTGGCTACCTGTTTTTTGGAATAGGCTTTTTACTATCAATTTGATCGATTCACTTCTCATTCAAAATCTCTTTCGCCATCACCATCATCTGTACGGTGTTCTTCGCTGCAAATTTTTTTAGCAATGCCTTGCGGTGCGTTTCAACCGTATTGAAGGTAATGCCCAGCTGATCGGCCACCTGCTGCGTGGAAAATCCTTGCGATAATGTTTGTAATACCTCTCGCTCGCGTGGGGTAATGAATGGCACCCGTGGTTTTTTTTTATTGCTCCTCATTCTCTTACCATTCATTCACCGTGATTGATCACCAAAACGACTTTGCTACTCCATGATTTTTCCATCCTTCACCACCACCTTGCCGTCAATCTCAAGCGTTGCCTTTATCAAAGGAAAGGTGTGCCCACCACTGGCGACTACTTTTCCATTGTACTGAGAATTGTTACCTCCAATGGATAATGACATATACCCTGCGGCTACGAGGGGATGAAAATCAATTTTTTCTGTTTGAATTACTTTCATTTCGGGATTGAGCCCTAAGTTGAGGGTAGAAATTGTGTTTTTATCACCGGTATGCGGCTCCATTTCTTTTTCAAAACAGGCCCCTCCTTCTTTCGCTTTAAAATTGGAGATCACGCCATTCTTAACCGTAAATGATACTCCTTTCATGGGCCCATAATTACACCGGGCCTTCTCAATTACCACCGTTCCGTTTACACTGCTCTCCAAGGGAGCAAAATCTAAAAAGCCTCCAGGTAGCAGCGCATAGCGGGCATACATTACTTCACTATTCCGCTCTTCCTCAGTTAGGATTCCATCGTCCGCAAACACTAGGCGGTCGCCCATCGAAAAGGAAAGGTTGGTTCCATCCTGCGTAGTGAGTTTTACATTTTTGGCACCCTTCAACAGATTCATTATTTTTTTTCCGCTGGATGCAATCTTTGTGTAGTCTGCTGAGGCAGCCGCCCAATGCATTTTTTCGTACGTGGCTAAGTCAATCCCGGTAATTGAAGGTATTTCTTTGCTCGGCAGGCTAATGGCAATATCACTGTAGTGGGTATTGGCTGCCAACTCACTAAGTAATCGTTCAACGTTGCTCCCCAATAGGGCCATTCGTTTTGGATCCACATTTCCATAAAGTGATTTACTATTTTCTACCTGAGGCGTTATGGTAATCATGTAATCCAATTGCTTCTGCCATTGAATAAAATAGTCCGGGAAGTCGGCCAGATTAGCTTCGGGCTTGTCGTAAAGCATGGCCTTTTGTTCCACATCTGTGGTCATGGCAATCTGTGGATTTGCCCCTTTGCGATGCACCTCAGCTGCAATCTGTTCAGCCAGAGGTAGCCCGGTCGTTCCACATGAAATCCACACTACATCACCTGCCTTTATTCCGGCAGTTTGAGTAACAATGCGATTGGCAAATGCAGGCCAATCTTGAGAAAATCCTTGTTGAATGAAGAACATTAAAACAACGAAAGTTTGAAGTTTACTTTTCATATAATTATGGTTTATGGTTTTCGGTAATTCCAGAATCTAATGGTTAGCAGATAATGTAATAGTTGTTTGATTTGAATGCATTTGGATCACATGGCTTTGCTGATCGTTCGCGCATTGTATCATTCCCGTTTTACTCTTTTTTTGCCCCCGGCAACCTTCCCTTTAAAAATTTTACTTGTCCGTTGTGATTGCTTTCGTGCTCACATACGTGAAACCATTTGCAATAATTATTGGTAGGTCCCCAGTACCAATCCTTATCTACCGAGAGCAACCATTTATCATCGCGCTTCTTTAATTCGCTCAGCGTTTTTTCTCGTACCTCATGGAGTGCGCTTGTGTAGTACTCAAGATTATTTCCTTTAATTGTCTTGCGGGCTTCTTCACCCAATCCTGAGGGGATATCCCATCTCTTCTTAATTGCATCATCCCATGTATCCCATTTCTTGCCCCCAAAAGTATTTTGTTGAAAAAATGTTTCTGTAGCCGCCAGGTGCAACAACATAGCGCCAATGGTATTTGCATTCGGATCATGCAAATAATCAAGCTCAGCTACTGTCATGCCTTTTACAGGGATCAGAATTGCCATGCGCATCCAATCAAGCATGGAAACCAACGGACCTATTTGTGGTGAGTAGCCTTCTCTTGCGCCAAACACGTTAATCTGATCTTCAGCAAAAACCGTTGCAGAAGTTTGATAAGGCATGGAAAGACATCCAATACCGGTGACTAAAGCAGCAGAGGTTTTAAAAAAATCTCGTCTGTCAAGAGATGTATTCGATTTCATGTTATCTGGGTTTAATTGAATTTGGGGTAACAACTATGTGCTATGGCTATTATTATAACCAAAAGTTCACTCCTTCTTATTTCAATGTCAATCCCAGAATTCAGGGATGAGAAAGGTTAGCATTACAGAAATGCCTATTCCAGCCAAAAAACCTTGCTTGCCTTTTTTATTAGTTCAGCTGAATTTTTAGCATCAAACTTTTCAAGCAGATTTTTTCTATGTGTTTCAACCGTATGTGTACTTATTGATAATTGAGTTGCAATCTCTTTTGTAGAACTTCCTAATGCCAGACACTTCAAAACTTCCAGCTCGCGTATCGAAAGATTTAAATATTGTTTGTCTGAGAATTGCTTAACAAAAGGAATAGCAGACTTCTCATAAAGAGAATGATCATAAATCACATTATGCCTTTCTTTTATTTGCTTTAGCAGTGCTTTACATTCTTCCAATACCGTATGACTCTGTTGTTCTTCCCGCATAAGGAACCCAACACCTAACTCAAACTCCTTATTCTTGGTAAAAGAAAGAACGACCCCAATCCCTAATACCTGCACCTCGCTTCCATCTGGCCATATCGTAGTCCAATGAAATTCCTGTAAAACAAAATCCGAAAGCTTGAAGGAGGAGTGATGGATCTCCTGCATATACATAGACTGCCTAGCATTAAGGTTTGCGATGTCAGCAGGCAAGGTCAGTCCAAAAAGTTTTGGTAACCCTCCTGAATAAAGCTCAGAGGCTGAGACCCCCACCACAGAAATTATCGAGGGGCCAATATATTCAATAGTTTGTTTGTAAAAATTAGGAATGTATAGAGTGACGTCATTCTTTTCATCACATTCTCTTAACAGGTCAGCAAGGATTGAATCATTTCGGATGACCGAACCATGAATCAGAACATGAAGTATGGGTGTATCAGGTTTTGCTTTAGTCATACCAGTATACTTTATTCTTCTTCAGCCGTTCTAAGGAACTCTTGAGCACTCTTTCAAGTTTGCAATCAGGGAAATCTCTTAGCCCATAATTTAGGGAGTTCCATAATTCGAGACTAACTCTAAAATGGAGAGATAGCCTTATTCCAGCCAGAATATTTTAGCAGCTTTTTTGATAAGTTCTGCAGTATTCTTGGCGTCAAATTTTTCTAATAACCTTTTTCGGTACGATTCGATGGTATGCCCGCTAAGCTGAAGATTTTGTGCAATAACTTTTGTAGAAAGGCCTTTAGCCAGATAGCCTAACACCTCACGCTCGCGCTTTGTAACAGTCTGGTAATCGTAATTGGTATAATGAATTAGATAAGGCATATCGGGCACACCTTTACATCCATGTTGGTAAATGGCATTATGCCGGTCTTTTATCTTTATTAATAATTGCTGGCATTTCTTAAACAAGGTTTCGTTCTCCAGTATGTCTTTCATCATGAACCCCACGCCAACCAAAAACTCCTGAAGGTCATTAAACGTAAGAACGACACCCGTTACCTGTGTCGGTTTAATTTCATCAGGAGGCAGAGTGGACTTCCATCGGTAGTGTTGCAAAAGTATTGTAGAAAGGCCGAAGTTTGTTTGCTGAACAGTTTTCGTGTAGATTGTTTGCTCCGCTGCGATACGAGGCAAGTCTTCGGCCAGAGTGTGTGCCATAATCAATTTTATACCCTCGTCCATGAACTTCCCGGCAGGGATACCGAGAATGGTAATAATACCTTCTCCAAGATAAACGATATCGCCCGAATAAAAATTAGGAATAAAAAGCGCGCAATCCGGCAATGCATCTGCTTCGAGTAGTAGGTTAGCCAATTGCTCATCGCTTTTAATAACAGGGCTATCGATAAATTTTTGAAGGCGGTTCGGGATGTTCATGATATCCTTGTGCTACATTGTTAATCCACATAAATGAATTGTCCAATTGCTCAGCCTCCTTCAATAAACTCAATAGTCATCTATCCGCTTGTAAAGCGGGTCTTGAATCACATCCTCTAGCGTAGGGACAATGGTGGCCATACTTTTTAACGGAATCGAATGTACAAAAATAAATGACTCCGGTAAAGGTTACTAATTGGGTTTTACCTTGGTTTTTGGAGTAGCCCTTTGTTGCAATTCTCCTGTGAAAAAACCCACGGGGTCCATATTCTCATCAAAAACCGTATTTCCACTGAGTTTCTTATCGCGGCCTTAAAAGGCCAAATCAAAATAGTACTCTTTAGCGAAGAGGTTAAGCAGGATTCAATATCCGTCTGATCTCAATGAGTGAATGGGTATGAATTTTAGTATCAGGTCGTAAAATATTTCCGTCAAAAAGTTGATCGATCCGCACTCTGCCATCAGCATGTATGATTCGCTGATCGTCCAGAATAATACCTGCATGAAGGTTGTTGTTTAAAGTACTCTTGAAAAAAGCAACATCAGCGGGTTGTGCTTCTTCTATTCCAACAATCTTTTTGCCTTCTAAAATT